>WNFJ01561118.1_pt1 | contig 21230 bp, 19 predicted proteins | sample 5400461 | NCBI WGS metagenome assembly WNFJ01 (sample SAMN13153349, study PRJNA577476) | soil metagenome | isolation source: 115 cm saprolite on Douglas fir-dominated hillslope | place: USA:California | collected 2013-09-17
CCCTCTGTTCTCGCGTCCAAGCTCGACTGTGACGGTTTCGTAACACGTGCCGCCACGTTCAGATTCGCCGGCACCTTGCACGAAGATGGGTACCTGCCCTCAGACCAAGTCGCCACCAGCTTCCTGTTCCAGCTCGTCTCCAACCGCAGTCGGGCAGTTCGGCACCGGGACCCAGCCGCGGGCCAGCATGGTTGAGTTCACTCCGTCCCCATGTGTATGTAGTCGAAGCAGGCGCTAACCACCACCCTTGACAGGCTGGCACTTTTAGCTACCGTCTCGCACTCGCACCGGGCAAGTTCGCGGTTCAACGCTGTGGTGCCGATCGGTCGCCTTGCCGGACGCGACCTTGCCGGCGCTCCTCCATCATTGCGCCGGGAGCGTCCCTATGATGTTGGCGACTGTCGGCTCGGGGTAAGGGGACGCAAAGTGCGAGTCGCAACAGACGTAGGTGGCACGTTTACGGATCTCGTCTACTACGACGAGGGCACCGGAAAGTTCGGTTCCGCCAAAGTAAACACAACCGTCCCCGACTACGAACGCGGCGTCATGGACACGGTTGACAAGTCGGGGCTGGACGCGTCGACCATTGTGTACTTCGCCCACGGCACAACTGTGGTGATCAATGCGCTGACGGAGCGCAAGGGGGTCAAGACCGGCCTGATCACGACCCGCGGATTTCGAGACGTGCTGGAGATAGCGAGGGGAAACCGCCCGGATCTTTTCAACTTCTATTTCACGAAGCCCAAGCCGTTTGTGCCGCGGCACCTGCGGGCAGAGATCACCGAGCGGACTGACTACAAGGGAAACGAAGTGACGCCAGTTGTTCTGCAAGAGATTGAGCTGATCGTGGAGGACTTCAAAAGTCAGGGCGTCAAGGCGATCGCCATCTGCTTGCTCCACGCGTATGCCAATCCCGATCACGAGCGGCAAGCGGCCCAAGAGGTCAAGCGGCTGTGGCCCGAAGCGGCTGTCATCGCCTCTCACGCGATCACCCGTGAGTGGCGCGAGTACGAACGGAGCAACACTACCGTTCTCTCCGCGTACATTCATCCGATCGCCAACAGCTACCTGACTTCGTTGGAACGCGAACTGCGTGACAAAGGGACTGAGTCGCCTCCGTACATCATGCAGTCCAACGGCGGCGTCGCGACGATGCAGGCGGCGAAGCAGAATCCCATCACGATGGTCGAGTCTGGCCCGGTGAGTGGGGTGCTTGGAGCAATCATCCTCGGCAAGGTGATCGGCGAGCAGAACATCATCGCCCTGGACATCGGCGGGACCACCGCTAAGTGCTCGCTCGTCGAGCGAGGTCAGCCACGGGTAACAACCGAGTACCGAATCGAGTGGAGCCGCACCAACCCGGGCTATCCGATCAAGACCCCGGTGATCGACATTGTCGAGATCGGCAACGGCGGCGGAAGCATCGCATGGCTCGACGAGGCGGGCAGCCTCCATGTCGGGCCTCAAAGCGCAGGGGCCGTCCCGGGCCCGGCCGCGTACGGGCGAGGCGGCACGGCGCCCACCACGACTGACGCCAACTTGATCACCGGTCGGATCGATCCTGACTATTTCCTCGGCGGCGAGATCACACCCGACATGGACAACGTCCGGCGAGCGTTTGGCGGACTCGCGGCGCGACTCGAGTCCGAGGTTAACGAAGTCGCAAGAGGTGTCATCCGAATCGCGAACGCGAACATGGTGAATGCGTTGAAGCTGGTTTCACTCAATCGTGGCCACGACCCGCGCGACTTCACTCTGGTGGCCTTCGGCGGCGGAGGCGGAATGCACGCGGCGGCGTTGGCGATGGAGCTGAACATCCCCGAGATCGTCATTCCCATCAATCCCGCCGTGTTCTCCGCCTGGGGCATGTTGCTCAGCGACCTGCGACGTGACTACATCCGTACCCGGGTCACACGACTCGATTCGGCCCCACCCGCTGATGTCGACGCGGTCTTCATCGATCTCGAAACTCTCGCGGCACGTGATTTTGCCGTTGATGGTGTCGGCCACGACCGCCTCGTATTGCAGCGCTTCGCCGACATGCGGTACTTAGGGCAGGAACACACCGTGAGGGTGCCGTTTCCATCGGGCAGGGTGGATGCCGAGACTTTCGCTGTCGCGATGGAGCGATTCCACGAGACCCATGAGCGCGAGTACACCTACCGGCTGCCATCGCTGGTCGAGCTCGTGAACTATCACCTCGTCGCCTTCGGCGTGGTTCCGAAACCAGAGCTCAGCAAACTAAAGGCGACCGGGCGGAAGCCGGCGGACGCCATCCGTGGCAAGCGAACCGTTGACTTCGATGCGCACGGTGTCCACACCACCGCGATCTACGAGCGAAATCGCCTCGATCCGGGCATGGAGATCGATGGCCCCGCAATCGTCGAAGAGCCGGCCACAACAATCGTTGTCTTCCCAGGCCAGCGGGTCGCAGTGGACGACTACGGCAACCTCCGCATCCATGCGCACTGATCGAGGTCGGTCATGGCCATAACCACCGTCGACCCGTTCACGATCGAGATCATCAAGAACACCCTGGTCGCCATCGGCGATGAGATGTTCTACGCGCTGCAGCGCACCAGCAAGAGCACGATCATCTATGAGACCCTCGATTTTGGGGTCGCCATAACCGACGCGCAAGGACGGCTTGTGGCGCAAGGCAACGGCGTACCTCTCTTCATCGGAACCCTGGATGCCGCTGTCAACGCTGTCCGCGAAAGGTTCGCCACCAGCGGCAACCTGAACCCCGGTGACATCGTCGTGACCAACGACCCATATGGCGGCGGCGGCACTCACCTCTCGGACGTGTCCTTGATCATGCCGATCTATCACGAGGGTGAGCTCATCGCCTTTGTCGGCAACAAGGCACACTGGACGGAGGTCGGCGGCAAGGATCCGGGCAGCTGGACCACCGACGCGACCGAGGTTTACCAAGAGGGGCTTCAGTTCCCCAACATCAAGCTCTTCAACCAGGGACAACCGGATCAGGCCCTGATCGACCTGATCGCTGCCAACGTTCGGCTGCCCGACATGACGCTCGGCGATATGTGGGCGGGGGTCGCCGCGCTGCGCGTTGGAGAGCGTCGCTTCCTCGGTCTTTGCGAGAAATACGGCCGCGATACCGTGCTCACCGCTATCGAAAGCCTGCTCGACCACGGCGAAACTATGGCGCGCCAGGAGCTGGCCAAGCTCCCGAACGGCACCTTTGAAGCCGAGGACTGGATCGACGATGACGGAATAGGCAACGGCCCCTTTCCGGTCCGGGTTCGGGTGACCATTTCGGATGACGAATTCGTCGCCGACTTCACTGGTAGCCACCGGCAGGTACCTGGCCCGATCAACAACACACGAACTGGCTTGATCTCAAGCGTGCGGGCCGTCTTCAAGGCCCTGACAAGCCCGGAGGTCCCCGCCAACGGAGGCTCGTTCCGGCCAGTTCGGACGATCTGCCCCGATGGAACCGTCTTCACAGCTCAGCGCCCGGCGCCGGTTTCGACCTACTGGGAGACCATGCTCTACGCGACCGACCTCATCTGGAAGGCGCTCGCCCCGCATGTACCGAATCGATTGCCTGCCGGCCACATGCTCTCCGTGTGCGGAACCGTTCTAGCAGGGCTGCACCCGGACAACGGCGAGCTGTTTCTTCTTGTCGAGCCGCTGGTCGGCGGCTGGGGAGCGGGTCATGACAAGGACGGCGAGAGCGGTCAGTTCTGCGTCGGTGACGGAGAGACTTACAACATCCCAATCGAGATCACTGAGACGCGGTATGGCGTGACGGTAGACCAATACGCCTTCCACAACGAGGACGGGGGTGCGGGGGAATTCCGCGGCGGAAAAGGCGTCGTGCTCGATTACCGCGTGGTCGGAGACGAGCTGTTCCTGACCGGAACGTTCGGCAGGCACAAGTTCATGCCTTGGGGTCTGAACGGTGGCCAGGATGGCTCACCCAACAGCATCAGCGTCATCCGGAAGGATGGACGCGTGGAGGGTCCGTTTGGCAAGGTGGCCCGACTGCGGCTCGCCAAGGGCGACGTCGCGCGGCTGGTGACGGCCACTGGCGGAGGGTATGGAGATCCCGCACGCCGGCCGGCCGCAAAGGTGGCAAGCGATGTGCGCGACGGTTACATCACGGCGGAGCAAGCACGTCGCTTCTACGGTGCACGCCCGAGGGAAAGCCAATAATCCGCAGCGTTCTCTACCTGACCCCAAGACATGGAGATGCGGCGGCGGTCGTCGACTACTATCGCCGCGCCGGAGTCCTGGAACGTGCTCGCCGCCAGGACGGTTGCCTGGGGGCTGCGCTGCAAGTCCCGCGCGATGGCTCCGGACGGGTGCTTGTCACTGCCCTCTGGCGCGATGCAGCGGCGTATGAGGGATGGGTCGCCAACCCGAGCCGTAACCACGACGCGGAAGAGCTCGACGGCTTGGTCGAAGAAGACATGCGCGCGGGTGTCCGGGGCGTCTTGTATGACGTAGCGATCTTGGTCGGGGCGGACGAAGCTTGATCTAGGGCGTGGTGGGAAAAGCCCCTTGACAAGCCGGCCAGGAGAACCTAATTTTTCCCTGGACTCAATGAATTTTAGCGATGCTGAATGACCGAAGGTCTTCGTTCGCTCGGCCCACGGATCAGGAGGGCCCGTCTACAACGCGGCTTGTCGCTCGCCCAGCTGAGTGCCCTGTCCGGCTTCTCGCCGAGCTTTCTGTCCCTTGTCGAACGAAATCGGACGTCACCTTCGCTGACCTCGCTAACCAAGCTCGCCGAGGCCCTGAACATCTCCGCCTCATCACTCTTGCCCAACTCGCCCAGCAACGGCGCTCTCGTGCATCGCGCCACCGACACCAGTCCTTCCATGATCTTGGGGGACCCAAAGGTCCTCTATCGAACGCTCTCTGCAACCAAGCCGTCCCTTCAGCTCGAGCCCATGCTAGTGGTGCATCAGCCGCTCGCGATTGGCGAACCGGAGCCGGAACCGTTCTCGCATCGTGGCGAGGAGTTCTGCTACGTGCTCGAGGGCGAGCTCGTCTTTCGCGTGGAGGGTCAGGAGTTTCTTCTCCACCCGGGAGACTCGATCCACGTGGAGTCCTCAACACTCCACATGTGCTTCACGAACGGCCCACAACCCGCGCGATCGTTGTGGGTGCTGACACCTAGGCTCATGTAGCGAGAAGGGGAGGTGGGGTCGCGAGCGATAACGGCGGCGGATTGATGGGACACGAAATCTTGTCAGACCGATACATGATGCGAGGGAGGCAAATCATGAGTCATCGAAGTCTCGTCCGGTTCCTGGCCGCGCTGGTGGCGGCTGCATTCGTCGTCTCGGCTTGTGGTAGCTCGCCGTCCACCGGCAGCACCAACAAGGTCAAGAAGATCGCCTTCTTCGGCTTCTCGGCTGCCAACTCGTTCGCCCAGGCCACATGGGCGGGGGTTCAAGAGTCGGCGAACAAAGCAGGCGTGGAAGCCAAGTTCTTTGATCCCAACTTTGATTCCACCAAGCAGGTGGCTCAGATTCAGGATGCCACCGCCTCGGGTCAGTATCAGGCGTACGTCGTTCAGGCAAACGACGGCAATGCTGTGGTCCCGCCGATTCAGGACGCCATCAAAGCGGGCATCAAAGTCGTTGGCGAGTTCACGCCCATCGGCACGCGGTACGACACGATCGAGCCGCAGGTAGCTGGTCTGATCTTCGTGGGCGAGGCCCCTGTCTGGAACGGCAAGTCTCTGGGGGAGCTTGGCGTACAGGCGTGCGGATCACTCAACCCCTGCAAGGTCGCATACCTGGAGGGCTTCAAGGCCTTGCCGTTGGACAACGCCAGAACCGCAGCTGTCAAGACCGCGCTTCAAGCGGCACCAAACGTTCAGATCGTCGCCTCGGTTGAAGGGGGCTACACGCAAGCGTCCGGCGTCAAGGCAGCCCAGAACGTGCTCCAGGCACATCCCGACGTCAACGTCATGATCGGGTCGTCCCAGGCAATCGAAGGCGCCACCCAGGTCATCAAAGATGCCGGCTTGGCGGGCAAGATCAAGCTGATCGGAAATGGCGGGTCCACGCAGGCCGTGGCTTTCGTCAAAGACGGCACCTGGTTCGGGTGTTACGTCATCGCCGAGAAGTCATCCGGGGCCAAGGCGGCGCAGCTTGCCATCGACGCGGCCAATGGAAAGACGGTGCCGACGAGCTTCGATACCCGGCAGATTCAGAATCCCATCGGGACCAAGGCCAACCTTGGCAGCTTTCTAGGCGAATACACGGACTGACCACTACGTCAATTGAAACGACCGGGCAGGCGGATCCAGTGATCCGCCCCCTGGTCGAGGTCCATAACGTCTCGAAGCGTTTCGGCGGCGTACAGGCGCTCGCCGACGTATCGATCACGATCGGGCGCGGTTCCGTCCACGGTCTGGTGGGCGAAAACGGCGCAGGCAAATCGACGCTTGCGAAGATCATCGGCGGCGTGCACCAGCCGGACGGCGGCGATCTGCTGGTCGATGGTGAGCCGGTTCGCTTCACCTCGCCCCGGGGCGCCTTGGCGGTCGGGATAGCCAGCATCGCCCAGGAGATCGCCCTCGTGCCGGCGCGTACTGTGCTCGAGAACGTTTTCCTCGGGATCGAGTCGACGAGGCTAGGCGTCGTTCAGCAAGGTCGCCTGCTGCGGCGGTACGCCGAGCTCGATATGAGAACCGGTTTTGAGCTCAAGCCGGACGACCGGGTTCGGGCGCTACGCACGGCCGACCGACAGAAGGTCGAGATTCTTCGAGCCATTGCACGGAACGCGCGGCTCATCCTCATGGACGAGCCGACTGCGTCCCTGACTGTGGACGAGAGCGAGCGCTTGCTCGACATCATCAGACGCCTGGCTGCCGCCGGCACCAGTGTCGTGCTCGTCTCCCACAACCTGAAGGAGGTCCTCGCGGTGGCTGAGACGGTCACCGTGATGCGTGACGGCAAGGTGGTTCGCACGGGGCCTGCCAGCGAGGAGACGCCACACAGCCTGGTCACGGCCATGATCGGCCGGGAACTGGAGCTGACCTTCCCAGCGAAGAACCCACCGACAACGGAAGCTCGAACCATCCTCGAGGTTCGCAACCTGAGACGTTCGCGAGTCATCGACGATATCTCGTTCAGCGTCAAAGAAGGTGAGATCGTCGGCCTGGCGGGGCTGGTTGGAAGCGGACGCAGCGAGGTGGCCCGCGCAATTTTTGGCGCCGACCGTCTCGACGGGGGAGAGATCTTTGTCGAAGGCCGGCGCATGCGTCCTCGGGGACCGCGTGGCGCCGCCGCGTGGGGTGTGGTGATGGTGCCCGAAAGCCGCAAGGAGCAAGGACTGTTCATGATCCGGCCCGTCCGGGAGAACTTGATGGTCTCCATACTCTCCGAGGTAGCCACGCTTGGAGTGGTGCGGTCACGTGCGGAGAGGCGTCGGGCGCGGGACCTGGCCAAACAGGTAGATGTGCGCGCCTCATCAATCGAGGCTCCGTTGAGAAGCCTCTCCGGAGGCAACCAGCAAAAGGTGCTCTTTGCCAAGTGGCTCGCGCGGCGGCCCAAGGTGCTGATCGCCGACGAACCGACGCGGGGAGTTGACGTCGGGGCGAAGAGTCAGATCGCCGAGCTCATCACGACGCTTGCGGCCCGTGGCATGGGAGTCCTCCTGATCTCGTCTGAGATCGAGGAGGTCTTGGGCCTGGCGCATCGAGTTCTGGTGATGCGCAGCGGCCGAATAGTGGCGGAATATGCCGGCGAAGCGGCAACGCAGGACGCCGTGATGAGTGCTGCCTTCGCTGCGGTTGACGTGTCGAGCGGGGGTCAGGTTGCATGACCAGGGAGGTCACCGCACCCAAGCCGCAGCTGACCGCACGGTTTTCTTTCTGGCGTTGGGCCCGACTTCGGGATTACGGCATCGTCCTGGCATTCGTAGCGCTGTTCGTATCGCTGAGCTTGTCGACCGATACGTTCCTCAGGACCCGCAACCTCCTCAACATCCTCGATCAGTCGGCACCCGTCGGAATCATCGCGTGTGCGGTCACGATCTGCATCATCGCCGGAGTCTTCGACCTCTCTACAGGCTCCATCTTCGGCGTAGCCGCGGTGGTCGCTTGCAAAGTGGCCAAGGATGTGGATCCCATCCTAGGCATCGGCCTCGGAATCCTCACCGGACTCGTTCTCGGCATTGTCAACGGGGTTCTGGTCCACGGCACCAGAATCAACTCCTTCATCGGCACTCTTGCGACCAGCATCGCCTTCCGAGGGCTGGCCATCATCACCACCGGCGGCATGATCGTGACGGTTACAAACCCCACTTTCGGACTTTTGGGCCGCTCCGACCTTCTAGGCGCCAAGTACACCGTGTGGGTGTTTGGCGTTTTCTTCGTCGTTACTGCTTTCCTGCTTGCTCGCACAACATTTGGCCGCGCCGTCTACGCCGTGGGCGGCAACGCCGAGGCCGCTCGGCTCTCGGGCATTCGAGTCGGGCTTGTCCGTGGTTCCTGTTTTGCACTCTCGGGATTGGCGGCAGGGATCGCTGGCGTTTTATCCGCGTCTCGTACGTCATCGGCGCAGGCTGATCTCGGAACCGGCCTCGAGCTCGCAGCTATCGCCGCGGCGGTGGTCGGCGGTACCAGCATCCTGGGCGGAGAGGGCGCGGTTTGGCGAGGCGTCCTGGGAGTTCTGACGCTTGCCACGATCGGCAACGGCTTCGACTTGCTGAACATCGACACGACCTATCAGATGATCGTTCAAGGCGGGTTGATCTTGATCGCGGTCGCCGCTGACCAGCTCCTGCGGCGCCGAACCTGATGCATCGCAGCGGCGTTCAAAGGAGGAATCACAGCACTCGTGTCTAGATATCGCGTCGCGATCGACATCGGAGGCACATTCACCGATTTCGTCGTTGCGGACCGCGGGACGGGCCACGCCTTTACTGGTAAGTCACTGACTACGTCGGCCAACCAGGCGGAAGGTGTGATGACCGGACTCCGTGAGCTGGTGGCGAACGCTGAAGACATCGATTTCATCGTTCATGGGACGACGGCCGGGCTCAACGCTTTTCTTGAGCGCAAAGGTACCCGGGTACTCCTTATCACCACGGCAGGCCTGCGCGACTCCTACTCCATCGCACGAGGTGACCGCAAGGAGCTCTTCGCGCTCCAGTACCGCAAGCCACAGCGTCTGGTGCCGCGCCGAGACGTGGTGGAGGTTCGCGAACGGCTCCGCTGGGATGGTTCGATCTTTGAGCCGCTCCACGAGGAGGACTTCGAGCCAATCGTGGCGCGAATCACACAGCAGCAGATCAAGGCTGTCGCGGTCTGTTTCGTTCACGCATACGTCAACCCGACGCACGAGCTCGCGGCGCGCAGGATTCTGAAGGAAGCTCTGCCGGATCTCTCGATCACTCTGTCGCACGAAGTCGCGAGGGAATGGCGGGAGTACGAGCGTGCTTCATCCGCGGTCCTGAATGCTTACATCGCCCCTATCGTGGAGCGTTACCTCGGGACGCTGGAGTCTGAGATCGCCCAGTTCGGCGTGAGGGCGACCCTGCATGTGATGCAGTCGAATGGTGGTGTGATGACGGCGGCGGCTGCCCGGGCGCTGCCAATCCAGACGTTGCTTTCCGGGCCGGTTGGCGGGACCATCGGCGGGGCCGGGTTGTCGAGTGCTCAAAACCGTCCCAACCTCCTGTGCGTCGACATGGGAGGCACCTCTTTCGACCTGAGCCTGATCGTCAACGGGAATCCAAATGTCTCCACCGAGACCGAGCTCGAAAGCCTGCCGATTCTGATGCCCCTCGTTGACATCCACACCATCGGCGCCGGCGGCGGCTCGCTCGCCTGGCTCGAGGCAGGCGCCCTCAGGGTCGGTCCGCAGAGCGCAGGCGCAGATCCCGGGCCGGCTTCCTACGGCCGTGGTGGTACGGCACCAACCGTCACTGACGCCAACCTGTTCCTCAAGCGTTTGGACCCCGCCTATTTCCTCGGCGGCCGGATGGGTTTGGACGAGAAGGCCGCTGCTCGCGCGATCCATGGAATGGCCGCGAAGGTTGGTCTGGATGACGTGGCCTTTGCGGAGGGGATGCTCGCGATCATCAACGCCAGGATGGCCGATGCCATGCGAACCATCACGGTCAAGCAGGGCATCGATCCTCGGAACTTTTCCCTTGTTGCCTTCGGCGGCGCCGGGCCGATGCATGCCGTCTGGCTCGCCAAGGAGCTCGAGATCTCGGAGGTGATCGTCCCCTGGAGCCCGGGAACGTTCTCCGCGTGGGGCATGCTTCAGACCGACATCCGCCACGACGTGAGCCAGACCTTTTATCGCCGGCTGGACGGTTTGCCGATGGCGGACGTTGACCACGTTTTCACGTTGCTCGAGCGACAGGGTCGCGAGATCCTACATGGGGAGGGCGTGCCTGACGCGCAGATTCACTTTCTCCGGACCGCCGACATGCGTTACGTTGGCCAGGAGTACACGGTCAACGTGGCCGCAGACGCAGCGACCGCACTCGGCGGCATCGCGCAGTCATTCCATGAGGCACACCGGACGCGGTATGGCCATGCCACGCCTGACGCACCGGTTGAGTTCGTTAACCTCAGAGTTGCCTCCATCGGCCGGCTGGATCGAGAGGCTGCCGGCTTCACAGCGCCAGAGAAAGGCGAGGATCCCGTGATGGGAGTTCGGGACGCGATTTTCGACGGAAAGGCTTTGCCCACGACCATCCTGCTTCGTCGCCGGCTCGGACCAGGAGCCACGTACGCGGGACCTCTTGTCGTTGAGGAGGACACGGCTACGACTGTGGTGCCGCCCGGTTACCGAATCGTGGTCGATGCACTCGGCAACATGTTGATCACACCGGAGGTCGCTGGCCGATGACGGATCCCATCACGACGGAAATCATCCGCAGCGCGTTCATCGCCTGTGCCCAGGACATGAACGCAACTCTGATCCGTAGCGCCTACACGCCGGTGATCTACGAAGGAAAAGACTGCTCGGTGGCTCTCCTGGACGAACAGGCCAATGTTCTCGGTCTCTCCTCGGGCTTGCCGATCTTCTTGGGCAATCTCGAGGTCTGCGTGAAGCTCACCGCGGAGATGCTCGGCTGGGAGGCGTTCAAGCCGGGTGACATCTTCTACTTGAACGACTCCTATATGAGTGGTACCCATCTCAACGACGCCACCATCTTCGGGCCGATCTTTTGGCACGATCGGTTGGTCGGATTCTCGGCCACGCGAGCGCACTGGCTCGACGTCGGAGCCAAGGATCCGGGCGGTCCGATGGATTCGCATGAGATCTACCAGGAGGGAATGCGCTGGGGTCCGACGCGACTCTATGAGCGCTACCAGGCGCGAGAGGACATCCTCGATGTGCTCCGACGCAATGGCAGGTTCGGCTATTCGCTGATCGGCGACATGAACGCCCAGGTCGCGGCATGCAGGACCGGGGAGGCACGCTTCCGAACCATCTTGGACCGGTTCGGATATGAAACTTACCTGGCCTCTCGCGACGAGATCTTCCGACAGTCGGAACAGCTGGAACGCGAGGCCGTGGCTGCGATTCCTGACGGCCAGTACTACGCCGAAGGTTTCATCGACAACGACGGACTGGGGAATGGGCCAGTTCCGGTCAAAGTAAGCATTGAGATCAGCGGCGATCAGATGACGATTGATCTGGCCGGCTCATCTGCGCAAACCCGAGGTGCGATCAACTGCGGTTTCTCTCAGACCATCTCTGCTTGCCGGGTCGGCTTCAAGCTGCTCGTGAATCCGAAGCGGCCGGTCGATGGAGGAACGTTCAAGACGTTGACGGTGAAGGCTCCCGAGGGCTCGATTTTCTACGCGCAAGAACCGGCAGCCTGCCAGTGGTACTTCACGCCGCTGGGCCTTCTGATCGACCTCATTCCCAAAGCTCTCGCCGAGGCGCTGCCAGACGCTGTCGCGGGCGCCCACTATGGAGATTCGATGGTCATCTACGTGGCGGGGCAAGATCCCCGGCGCGGCAATATTTCCTTCCTGTCGGTTGAACCGACGCCCGGAGGCTGGGGGGCTTTCGCGACGGGCGATGGACAGGACGGACTGATCAACAACGTAAACGGGGCTTTCAAGGATCTCCCTGTCGAGGTCTACGAAAACCGATACCCGGTCATGATTCGCGACTATGGATTCCGTCCGGACACTGGCGGAGCTGGGCGTTTCAGGGGGGGCTGCGGCGTATTTCGTGACTACCACCTGGAAGCGGACTCCAGCCTGTATCTCTGGTTCGAGCGCTCGGTTACGCCAGGTTGGGGCCTGGATGGTGGCCGTGACGCGGTCGGACCCGACTGCGTCATCAATCCCGGCACGGACTCCGAGCGACACATGCTGAAAGTCAACGCCCTGCCCCTTGAGGCGGGCTCCGTGGTGCGATTGCAGACCGGCGGTGGAGGCGGATTCGGCCACCCGTTCGACCGGGAGCCGAAGCGGGTCCTGGACGACGTGCTCGACGGCTACGTGACAGTCCAGGGAGCAAGGCGCGACTACGGCGTAGTGCTAGGTGCGAACGGGTCGATAGACGAGGAAGCGACGCGCCATACACGCCTCGAATCGCAGAAGAGCCGGGACGTTACGCTCAAGTCTTAGCGGGCAGTTAGAGTCTCTTGTCCGTGTGTCTAAGCCTCCACCTCGGTAAGTAACCCGCCGCTAACGCCGACTCCGAACTTCAAGCGTTCTCGGCGATGGCAAGTGTCCCAGACTTTCGGGATGACGAACGACGTGACAGGCGCTCCAGGAGCGGTTTTCCCCCGGACCGAGCGGGCCTTGCGAGTCTTCCACTATATGGGAATCCTCGGGGGTATCTTTCTCGTTTCTGCCTTCGTTCTTGGTCTTACTCGTCTGATAGCGGCTAGCCTCGCCGTTGTCATGTTTGGGGTAGGAGGCTATCTTCTCTTGTTTTTTCTACTGTTGTATTGGAGAGGTCGCAGCCGCATTCGCCAATTGCGTTGTGCAATGGAAGCCAACCAGACCGCCGTACCCGACATGATTGAACAAATGCGCAAGGTCGATCCTCGCTGGCTTGCCGTTGGTGCACTAGTCGGCTTGGCGCTAGCTGCGGCGACGATTGCGTTCGCCGTTGTTTTGCTGCGCTGACCAGGTGGCCAACTTTCGCAGGTGCCTCGCGTTTAGTTCCTTCCGCGCCGCCAGGCGATGACTATCAGAACTTGTCTGTAAATCTCTAGTTTTCGGTACTGTGCGAGCCCCCGAAAACTGGTCCACTTTCTGTGAGAGTTCTTGAAGACGTGAGAGGACCAGTGCAGGGAAATGGCAGCAGCTAAGAGATATATAGCGTGGAGCTCACTCGCGACGCGGCGAACCAGTTGACGATTGACTCGTCGGCGGGAACAGCGCCGGTCGTTGACCAAGTGCAGCTCAGCCCGTTCGAGTACCGGCGAAAGCTGCTTGCGGGGGCGGAGAGTCGAGGCGTCGCGGTTGAGGCGTACAGCCCGCTCGGGACCGGTTACCGGTCCGCCCGGAGGCGTGGTGGTCCTGGCTCTGGCCACCGGTGGGTACTTTCCCGCCGGCCTGCCCGTCCTTGTTTTTAGCTCTGACCCAGCCGGCGGCGAACCCCCTTTTTGCCGAAACGCGATGTCGAAGCCGATGGACCAGCTATTCGTCTGTCGACTAGGCTTAATAGGCGATGGGAGCCCTGATAGCGGCGGTCTGGATGATGGCCCTCTTTTCTGGCGGCGTGCTCGCGATTGGTCTCATCGCGTTAGCGGCCGGTCGGGTGCCATTCACCATGCCGAGCCAGGCGTGGACAAACGCCGAGGCGCGCCAGCTCGGCGCCGTTTGGACTGTCGTGGGCGCGACCTACGCGATATGGGGTCTGTTAGGCGGCGTCATGCTCGGTATCGAGCGCGAGACCCGGGCAACCAACCCTTTTTTCGGGCACTGGTGGGGATTCCTCGTGATCATGATCCCGGGGTTGGTGCTCGTCGGCGGACTGCTGATCCAGCTCGAGATCTATAGCAGGCATCGGCGGCGACTGCGCGAAGGCGCTAGCCCTCACCAGCAATAGGCACTGCAGACCACGGGCTGATCCTGAGGCGGATCCCTCGTTCGACATTTCCGTGAACTCCCATCGATCACCTCGTCGACGAGATGGTCGATCGCACGGGGATTACTGACAGCCAAGAAGACAGCCAACTTGACGGACACAAGCGGACGATGACGGACGATCCTGGAATCTGAAGGTGCACAATCGAACTGGAGCGGATCTACATGGACGTCTGCGGATCGCAGACCCGCGGTCTTCAAAACCGTCTGCCGCGGATATTTGAGTGGTCGATCGCCGCTGCCACTTTGCCCGCCTCTCCATCGCCCCTCTTGACAGACCGCGTCATTATCTCTGGGAACGAGGGTCCACCCGCGAGGACTCGAACTCGTGACCCACTGACCTGCCGCCGACGTGGTCGCAGGCGGTACCACGTTTCGGAGGGTCCAGGAAGCGCCAGGCACGCCGGGCTCTCCAGCTGCTTAACTGCGCAGGGCCGCCAACACTCATCGGGTCGACGTGATGTCGAGAAGCGGTTACTTCGCCGCTGGCGACGTCAAGGGCGGCAAACAGGATCGCTACCGGCAGCTCTGGCATCGTCAAGACTTACCGAAGGCTCAGCTCCCAAGTCGGCCGAGCAAATCCTTGGCCACGCCAAACCGTCAACGTCTCACGCTTACGGGACACTGGGCTGCGCAACGGATTAGCCAACAGCTACTGTGGTCCCCGCAAACGCCCCTCCGGGCACTTCTAGCTGCCAACCTAGTTTTGTCATGCCCTGCGGAAAGTTCGCTGGCACCGCGAGTTGCATTTCGAACATCAGACTCGTGCCAGCTGGAATTGAACCTGCGGCGGCACAGTTGAGCACAAGAGTTTGACGAACATGAACGCCGACACCAAGGTACTGGGTATATGAGGGACAGGGAACGAGCATGACTGCCTGCCCCAATGGATTCGAAAGGGTAACGAAGTAGGTAAGTATTCCACCAGGTGATGTAGGTGCAGGGACGGTCACTTTCGCGTGGAGAGAGCTTGCCGGAACTGTCGGTGTCGCTGTTTGCTCCAGATTGAAAGCGAGCACAACCGGGCTTCCACATTCGACGTTGATCCAGGTCCCGGTCACCGTAACAACTTCGGTGGCCGAGAGGCCCAGTTTCACGATGTTGGCCACGTTCGGGTTGCTTCCCGCCCCCGCGCATGTACCCGGCGTTCCAATCAGCACCAGAATGCTTCCTCCAGCAGCCAGGCCATCCATGCCGTTAGACGCTCCAAGCACGGACATTGACGGGTCCCTTGTGATGGCCAACTGTCGGCCGCCCGCGAAACCTACGGCCATCGGGGGAGGGGCCGAAAGGAAACACGCATCGGGTGCGACACTTCGGATCAGCAACTCCTGGGTCTGGTGGCCCTGATACGCGCCGACGGGGCCAACTTCAGCGTGAATGTCTCTAGCCATGCAGGGTCTGTTTGCCGCTGCACTCGATGCCAATTGCATTAATGGAACGCCGGGACGGTCGATCCAAGGCACTGCAGCTTGGGTCAGCGGTGGAGCCTCCGAGGCGCAAGCTGAAACGAGGATTAGCCCAAGCCAGGCAGTCGCCAAGCAAACGGTCGATCTGCGAACCTGCTGCAAGGACGGCCCTGGACGCATCTGATTTTGTCTCCTTAACGCAGTGGCTAAATCATGTGTTACGCGATGCAAGCCGAATCAGTGATGGTGCCGGACGGGTTAACCCAAGTGTTCGCGCAGTCGTCATCGACGTTGAGCTGCACACCGTTCCAGGTTTCGTTGTGCGGGCCCTGCCACTGCTTGAGTCGCTGGTTGTATGCCCAGGAGCCCGATGTCACGCCACAGTTGCCACTAGAGTTCCATAAGTTCTTTGTAGTACTGGCGCCGTCCCAGAGTCCACCCCAGACGAAGACTGGTACGTGGCTTATGTTCGCGTAGCTCTGCAAGGATGAGTAACAAACTCCCCCATAGACGCCGGACTCTTGAGCGGGAGCGAGTGAGAGCTGATAGTCCCACCCACTGATAAACGCGTTGGTTGCCGCCTGACACGCTGAGGGCGCGACATCGAGATCGAACGTAACCGCGGTGCTTTGGGCATTGTTCACGACACCGAGGTTGTTTATCAGATAGTTCACCGCGTTTATTGCCTCGTTCTGACCTTGGCTAAAAGCGGTGCTCGTGTCTGAGCTGAACTTGTACTGGTAAGTCGTGCACGGTGCCTGAAGCCCAACCCAAAGGAATTCGAACTTCCAGCCCTGGTTGTTGAGGTCCCAGAGCCAGACGGAGCTCAGATTCGGTTGGGCACACGCCATTTCCAAGCCACCGATGTATGTCCCGAGCCAGTAATAGGGCGTCCCATTCCAGAACGCGCCCATCTGGGATTCGGTGGGGTCCGTGCAAGTGTCGAAACCCTGGGTTTGACCGATGCCAGAGCCCGCTGGAAAAGCACTCACTGGCACAGCGTGAATTAGTGCGAAACCTAATTGACCGATGACAGTGATGACGAGGATAAGCGCGCGACTCCGCCTCAACGTTGCCCCCCCGGTCATGGATTGGGTTAGTAGGCCGGTTACAAGCGCTTGGGCATTAAGTATGCTCCCAAACGCCCTGATGTCAAGTGTTGTCAAGTCTGTTTACGTATGCGACTTAACAGGTCCGGCAAGGACACTCTGGTCAACCCCCAGTCGCTATTTACGCCCAGTAACGTAGCTTTCGGCAACGCCGTGGAGCGTGGGCGCCCCAATTGGGGACGAATCCGCGGCCGACCCTTTGACCACGCAGCCACCGGTTTGTCAATTGCCGCGGTGAATGGCCTTTGACGCGCGTCAAGAGACGAGGTTCCAGCTTTAGTCGGGTAGCCAGCCTCAGACGAATAAGTGTGCTCACACCTCACGCATCGGATGCGCGATTTACAGGCTGTAGTGTCACATGTTCATTGGCGCGCTGGCTAGTTGGAGTAGCGTCGCCTTCAGGTTTTCGAGGGCCGATGCCAAGCACTGTCGCGTACTGAGCCTTTAGATACCGCTAGGTCGCCCAGCCGCTCCTTCCGACTCAAGCAGTTTCGACTTGCCTCGCCGACTTGGGTGCGTGAGTTGTATCTAGGGTGGCTTCCGGGTGAGTAGCCGCAACCGCCAGGCGCCACTGCTTGAGCGCGTCAGATGTGTTGCCCCTCTTTTCCAAGGCCCTGGCGTAGACCGCGTGAACCGTTGTCAGGCGCTCGGCAAGATGTAGCTCCTCAAGTAGCTTGATCGATTCGTTGAACAGCCGATCGGCGCTTTGATCGTCACCTTCCACCTCGGCAATCCTCGCGTGGATCTGTTTAGCCTCTGATAGAGAAGCCAGCTCTCCGAGCTCAACTGCCAACTGAGCACCCTCCTCTGCTTTGACTCTTGCACGGCGAAATTCGTTGAGGTCAAACAACAGCTCAGCCTGCGCAAGGAGAATGTGTGCACGGCCTCGCTTCTGATTCGCATCGACGAACAGACTGAGCGCGCGATCTAGATGGACGCTGGCGTTTTCGGGTTCATGTAGCCTCATCAAGACAAGGGCGAGGTTTGTCTCCGCTCGAGCAATCGAGAGGCGATCTTGCAAGAGCTCATGAATGGAGACCGCCTTAGTTGCGGCCTCCATCGCGTCCGATAGCTGCCCGATCCGCCGGTAAGCGATGCTCAGGTCGTTGTACATCTTGGCCAGGCGACTCATGTCGAGTAGCCCTGCGCCAGATTGAACAGCCTGTTGATATGCATCTATAGCCTCGTGCCACTTGTGTTGTGCCACGCAAATGGAACCAATGCGCCCATAGATGCGCACCAGAGTGCGGCCGGGCACAGGAAACAGTGATTTAGCCAGACCAAGTGCATGACGTGCCAATGCCAAGGCGGCTGGGTTCTCAAGGAGGTGCTCAGCGGCAGCTTGCCAGTCTAGGCACTCAGCGAGCATCCACTTGTCGTCGGAGGCTTCGAATATGGCCCTCGCTTCAGCAAGTAGAGGTAACGCTTCTTCCACTGAAGCCGTCTGCAAGAGGGCCTGTGAGCAATAGACGCAGACGCGTCCTCGTAAGCCCGGGTCAGTAAGTGTCCGAAGAAGGGCTCGACCGATGGTCTTGGCTTCGTCGAACCTTTCTTGTGAGATCGCGAGCTCTAGCTCCTGGATCGCTGGAACACCCTGTCGATCTGTTTCCGCCCTAACGACGTCGGATTGGCCGGCCTCAAGGAAGAAGTCGAGTGGCTTGCCCGTTCTCTCGGCAATAAGTGTCAAGGTGCTGAGGCTGGGTCGGCTTTTGCCGGTTTCGACAAGGTGAATGGCCGTGCGAGAGATGTCGCCCCTCGCAAGCTCGGCAAGGCTCAGTTTGGCATCCTGTCGCGCCTGCCTAACGCGCTCAGAAATCACATTTAGGCCAACAGGTCGCCTCTTAAGTGCCATCAAACAGAAGCATATGCAAGCTGTCAAGGATCCGACAACACACTTGACGTGGGAGTGGGCCCGGATTGTCCTCCGGGCCCACCCTTCGTGACCTCCTAGCAGCAGGGGGGAAAGTCAGCCTGCGCTGTCAGGGCAAACACGGCCAGCATGACGGTCGCCATAACGACGCTAAACATCCACCGGCGCATCTCGAACTCCTCCCAAAAACAGGCCCCGTGACGGGGGCCGCATGGGAGGCAGTCAAGGCGCGCTCTCACAATCTGTCAAGGTCTGTGTTCAGTGCTTGACAGCCACCGAATCATCTCACTTGACAGGCTCCCAGTCGCGGCATAGGCTGATTCGGGTCGTCGGGCCGGATTTCGAGGGCGAGACATGGCTACTGGTGAGGCGCAGAAGGATCTTGAGGTTCGGCTCACGGAGCTTCAGGACGCAGTCAAGGGCCTAACTGAGACGGTCGGTCGCATTGAGAAGCAATACGCGCTTTGTTATGAATGCGGTGGATGCGGACCGTGTTCTGAATGCGGTGGTTGTCGCATCTGCCGACCTACCTGTCGTTCCTGCTCTGTGTGTATTCCGTGCCGCCCGGTCTGCTACGAGTGCGGACCCGGAGGCGGTCCTTGTGCTCCGGCGTAGCCGATGGCAATCTAGTGGTTTAATCGACTCTCGCCTATGAGTCGTCTGCGGCTAAGTGCTTCCGCAAGCGCGACTGAGGCACGCACAGGTCTAATACTCAAGTCGGATCTTGGTACCTTTCAGCTGGAAGGGGCCGACTTGGCTGCGTTCGTCCGAGGCATCCTGCCGTTGATCGATGGCACCAAGAGCGCGGAACAGATCGCTGACAGCCTGCCGGATTACACCCGGAGCAGCGTGCTCGCGCTACTGGAACAGCTGGAGGGGCGTGGGCTAGTCGAGCCGGCTGACAGTGCGACAAAGGGCGGAGAGGCGTTTGCCTCCGCGAATCGATTCCTGAAGCGTTGGATTCACGATCCGCAGCTCGCCGTTGCCAAGCTCCAGGCAAGTCGCGTAATTATCGTCGGCTTGGAGCCGTGGGGCTTGGCCGCAGCTAGAGGACTTCTATCTGCTGGGATAGGCGCCCTAGATCTGAGGGACGATGGCGTTGTTACTCAGGACGATCTCACTGCGATGGTCGGCTGGCGATCGGACGACCTCAGCCGACCGAGGGCGACAGCGGCCCAGGCACTCCTTGCCCGACTGCGACATCGCTGTTGGCGCCTTAGACGACGTCAACGCAACAAGCCATCACGCGCAGGCGTCAACTCTGATCCTGACTTCGCTTGCCTCGGAGGAGCTTTCGGCGACAAAAATGTGGTCGGCCAAAGCCCAGAGGGAAGGCTACATGTTCGTCGCCTCGACGATTGAAGGGCTCGAGAGCTTTCTCGGTCCAGTTGTGATTGCAGGAAGCACGCCGTGTTGGAATTGTTGGCGCTTACGATCCCTCGTCAACAGAGCTCACCCGAATTCGGAACTGGCCTTCAATGAGGCACTCCTAAACGCTCGACCCCAACGACGCACGCGCGAGTTGTTGCCATCAATGGTTTCACCAATTGGTCATTTGGCTGCAATCGAGATTGTCAAGCACTTGACCGAGTTCACTCAGTCCAATCTTGTCGGGCGTGTGTTTGTCCAGAACATGGTTACCTTTGAAAGCACATTCCACACGGTCGTTCGGTTGCCGTGGTGCGACGTTTGTGGCGGCGCGAGTCGCGGAAATCTGGACCGCGAGCCGTCGACGGTCCAATCCAAGCCTCCAATCGACCTGAATGACAGCTTGGAGAGTATCAGCAGGCAGCTGGGCGGACTGGTTGACTCGCGAACCGGCATTGTGCGACTGGTCTCTTTCCCTGTTCCTGAAGCTGGCGAGCCGGATCTCCCCATTGTGAGCAGCGCCGTGCTCGCCTACGATCCACGCCGACCTGACGCAACCCCAGAAATTGGTTCGGGTAAGGGCATGACCAAATCCGAGGCGATGTTAGGGGCCGTCGGCGAGGCTATTGAACGCTACTCGGCATCTCTCTACAACCCAGGCGCCTTTCGCCGGAAATCTGGGGCGGAGACGGGCGAGGACTATCTCGATCCTGAACGACTCTGTCTGTACCTCGACTCCCAGTACAGCACTCCGGATTTCCCATTCGCGCGTCTGACAGCAGAACAGCAGATTGATTGGACTGCTGGGCATTGGGTCGACAACGGTCAGCCGGTATGGGTGCCCTGTCTACCTACCTATTTCAATTATCCAGCTCCCCGCGAAGAGTATTTCTGCCAAGTGACGTCGAACGGCCTTGCAACTGGCACTGATGTTCCTGATGCCTCAGTGCGGGCTACTCTTGAACTTCTTGAACGGGACGCGTTCATGATCACATGGCTGGCTAAGAAACCCGCTATCGGAGTGATTGGCGAGCAAGGATTAGATGCAAGCGTCCGAGAGGTGATACGCCAGTTACGAGAGGTAGGCTGCGATCCCGTTATGTATTTACTCAGCGCCGGTGTCGATATATGCGTCGTCGCTTGCATTGGTTTTGGGGACGGAAAGGCATGGCCTGGCGCAACTCTGTCGTTGGCTGCTCACCTGAAACCGTCGGTCGCTGTGCGCAAGGCACTGCTCGAGCAGGGCCACGTTGGAACCTACGTCCGTCGACTCATGCTGAGTGGCGCCAAGCCGATACCGAGCGAGCCACGTGCAATCCTTACTCTGGCCGATCACGCCCTTTACTACGTTCCTGTGGACCGTCGCGAGGCGTTCTCATTCCTCGAAGCCAATCAGCCCGCCC
>WNFJ01735815.1_pt3 | contig 21227 bp, 19 predicted proteins | sample 5400461 | NCBI WGS metagenome assembly WNFJ01 (sample SAMN13153349, study PRJNA577476) | soil metagenome | isolation source: 115 cm saprolite on Douglas fir-dominated hillslope | place: USA:California | collected 2013-09-17
CGTACTTGACGCGCTTCAGGTAGCGCTGCGCGAAGACCCCGGCGGCGAGACGGTTCTTCTCCTGAGGTAGCGTCGGTTCGACGTTGACCGCGTCCTCCGGTTTGTACTCATAAGCGACGATGTTGCCCTTCGGATCGCGCGTCTCCTCGATGAGCCACTGAAACACACGGCGCCGATCGGCGGGATCGGCGATGCGGGCCGCGGGGTTCTTGCCGTAGATCGTCTTGACGTTGTCGCGAGAGATGGACCGCCAGTGGATATCGCCGGTCGTCTCGTGCGTCCACCGTTCGATGCGCGCGAAGAGCCCCTCGACGCGGGGCCTATACAGCCGGACGAAATAGGCGTCAGAGCCCTCCTGCGCTTTCCTCGGCTTCGGGATCTCCCAGAGGAGGCCATTTCTCACCAGCAGGGGAACCAGGTCCTCGGCGCCGGAGAGGATGCATACGTCCGACTCCTCGGCGTCACGGTAGCGGGGGAGGCCCTTGTCGGTCTTGCGCGTGATGGCCGGGAGGGGCACGTGCCAGCCCAGGCCGAAGGGGCTGTTGCCTGCGCCGGAGTCGTAGAACAGGGCGAGCTGCGGCGAGGCGCCCAGGCGGCCCGGCGAGAGCGGGAGCGGGATGGAGTGCGACGCGGTTCCCGTGGAGGGATTGACGGCGAACTTCTCGTCGATCCCCCGAACCGCCCCGCCTCCCTTGGGCAGCGCGGGGGCGGGCGCGCGCGTCTGCGCATCACCCCCGGGCGGCCGCTCCTGAATGCCCGCTGCCATTCTCCCTCATGACTTCGGCAGCCGTGGCGGCGCCAGTCGGACGACCCTAGGTCGCCCGCGTGCGATCACGCTATAGTGAATTGTACGAGTCAATTGTACCGGACCATTTCGTACCCATTCCCGCCCGGGGGAAGCTCCTGCTCTGCGAAACCAGGAGGAGGGTAGTCTGGTTGAAGGGGCCCGCCCTTCGCATGATTTTGACTACGGCGCCCCGCCGGCTCACGTGGGATAGTCGATCGGCATGAAGGGCGACGTCGTCGGCATCCTCGAGGCTGCGTATCGCCCCGCCGAGAGCGAGGAGGCGTGGCTAAAAGAGCTCGTGGCCGCAGCCGAGCCGACGATAACGCGGGGTCTCGGCGTTGTGGGGCACTTCTACGACTGGTCGGATCCTCAGTGCCCGCGTGCATGGGGCGCGATGGGAAGCACAACTGGGGAAATTATTCGCCCGCTCACAGCTCCTCCGCCTGAGATCATTCGGACGTTCTTCCGGGTGCCGACAACCGGTGTCACGGCGAGCCAGCACGTTGGCCGGGACGTGTGGAGCGCGCTTCCGGAGCGAGAAATACTCCTGGCACCGTTGGGCGTAAAGGACGTGCTTGGCCTCGTTTGCTCCGATCCCGTGCAGCGGGGGTGCATACTCCAGGCGCCCATTGCGCGCCTTTTTTCCGTGCCGGTCCGCCTCACCGCGCTATTTCGCCTCATCGCGGTCCACGCCGCGGCAGGGCTGCGTCTCTTGCGCGCGGAACCTGCGCCGCCCGAGGCGGTTCTGCATCCGGACGGACGGCTCGCCCATGCGGAGCGCGCGGCGAAGGACCAGGCGTCGCGCGCTGCGCTGCAGCAGCTCGCGCGCGAAATCGATCGGGCGCGCGGTCGGCTGCGGCGCACCGATCCAGAGAACGCCGTGCGCATCTGGGAAGGGCTGGCCGAGGCGCGCTGGTCGCTCGTCGATCAATTCGAAAGCGATGGGCGGCGCTTCGTCGTGGCGCGGCGCAACGACGTGCGCCTCGCCGGCGCCCGCGTGCTCACAACCCGCGAGCGTCACGTCGCCGCCTACGCGGCGATCGGCCACCCCAACAAGTACATCGCCTACGCGCTAGGCGTAACTGCCAGCACAGTGGCAACGCACCTGGCGGCCGCCAAGCGCAAACTCGGGATCCGGACGCGCGCCGAGCTGGCGCGGTATGTCGGCTCGTTGGTTGCCGCGGCGCAGGCGCGCGAAGCGCCATGAGCGGGAGGCGCCATTGTGATTTCGGTGACCCGCCCAACGGCCTTGGCGCCGATACGGGCTCGGGCCAAACTCCCTCGGTGGTCAAACGCAAACCGCCAGAGGACGAGTCGACGCGAATGACGGCCTTCGACTTTCGCGGGGCACGCTACGCCGTCGTAAGCTGGTCCCCGCGCGCCGAAGCGTGCGCGCGGCTCACGCCGGCCGAACGCGCCGTCGCGCAATTGATCGTCGCCGGCCGGAGCAACGAAGAGATCGCGCGCGTGCGCAGCACGTCCGTGAACACCGTGTCCAACCAGGTCTCCGCGCTGCTGCGCAAGGTCGGCGTCGGCTCGCGCTTCGAGCTCATCGCGGCGCTCGGGCGATGAGAGTGGACGCCATCGACATCCTGGGGTGCATCCGAGAGCCGGCAACGAGAGATCTGACGGGAGGTCTGTAGATTTGGCTAAGGGACCGAACCCTGCACGGCGCTGTGTAGCGACGCGGCGCCCTCGAACGTCAATGGATACCCTCCGTCACTTTGACCGTCGCATTCATCGCGCGGCGCTCCGCCCGCTGCACGGGTTGCTTCTGTTCGCTACGGTCTTTGTAGCGGCGTGCGGAAATTCCAACGATTCAAAATCGTCCGATGCATCGACGGTCGATGCCCATGGCGCAATAGCGTCTGCGACCGATAGCAGCCAGGCGGCGCCCGATGTGACGTTCGATGCACCTGCAGGCTATGTCACCGTGCTGGTACCCCATCCGGACGGGCCCTGCGCCCTCCCGGCCGCTTGCGGGGGGGACGTCACGGGCAATTGGGTGCTCGTGAGCGAATGCAATCGATTTCCAGACAACAATTGGCCAGCATCGAGCACTTGCGACCTCACCGGCGCGTCGGTGCAAGCAACCGTATGGGAGAGTAAGACGTTGACGTTCTCAGGCGGATCGGCCAGTGCAACCACCCAGCGTTTGGAGGGCTTCGTATTTGTCATTCCTCCGACGTGTCTGAGCTCGACTCCGTGCTCGCAGTGGGCCGGTCTTCTGCAAAGGTCCGTCGACGCGTACTCCGTAACGGCGTCGTGCAACGCCGATTCCGCGGGCACTTGCACGTGCTCGGAGATCGCGCCGGATCCGGCCCTCAGTGGGAGTTCGAGCGGCACGTATCAAGTAAGTGATGCGGGGGTCTCCTTGGTGTCGACCTCGGGTGGTTCGACGAACGTGTCATATTGCGTCTCGGGCTCTCAACTCACCTACTTCAATCCTGACGGAGACTGGGTTTACACCTATCGAAAGCAGTGATCGCGCGACCATCGACTTGATGTCGAGGCAGATGATTGAGCTCTCGATGTGCGGGTCATCCTGATTCTCCCACCAGATGTCTCAGGTACCGCCCAGGTCCGGCTAGAAACGCCCGCCAGTCCTTTACGAGCGCGAGGTCGTCGTAACTTTCGACTTTGGAGATGCCGTCGTCGCCGAGCTGGAGCAACGTCGCGCCGGGCAGCGATACCAAGAGTGGCGAGTGCGTCGCGACGATGACCTGACTGCCCTCGCGACTCATCGAATGGAACGAAAGAGCCGCCTCGGGCTCGTCGAGGAAGTACACGCCCACGTCGTTGAACCGATGCCGGAGCACCGCGAGAAACGACTCGCCGTGCGAGCGCGCCTGCATCCGCTCCCCGCCCCAGCTGCCCGCCTCGCCCGGGCTCGCGTCAACTTGCGAAAGGAATCCGTGCATTGCCTCAGCGCGGAGAAAGAAACCGGCGGGCGATGCCCGTCGGTGTAAGCGCGGGCGGAGGTGCAACGACAGGCCCGAGTCCTCCGTGCTGCGGCCCGGCCCGACCACGTGCGCGAATGGCGTCTCGTGTCCCTTGCGCGGATAGATGGCAGCCAGCGCCTCGACGAGCGTGCTCTTGCCGCTGCCGTTCTCGCCAACAAAGAACGTGACGCCCGGGGTGACGTCGAGACCACCCTGGGCAATAAGCTGCGCGACCGCCGGAATGGTAAACGGCCAGGCGGTCGGGTCCGGCGGACGCGAAGCGCTCGGGGACCAATCGATACGTTCGAGGTGGCGGGGCTTCATGGCAGCAGAGCGAGACTCGCGCCTTCCGCCGCGCCGGCACAATGGAAAAGCCGAGCGTGCACCACGCGCTGCACGTCGGGAGACGCTTCCGACTTCAGGGCGTACGCGGATGATTGGCAGCCGGACCACCCGCTCGTTGACCGATTGCGTGTGCCACGCGCAGATGGTATCGACTTGGCCGCGTGAAGGGCGTTCGCGCGATGGCTCGAGCCACTCTGTCGCTCATCGTTGCGACAGCGGGGGTGCCGCGGTTGGCCTCGGGGCAAACATCGTCGCTGTCCGCCGAGGCCCAAGCGCGCCTCGTGCAGGCTCAACAAGCAATGAGCGCGCGCAACCTGAAAGCGGCTCGGGACATAGCGGGCCCTCTCTTCGAGGCTTATCCGAATGTCTACGCGGTGCAGGACTTCCGATGTCAGCTCGCGATCCTTGAGTGGCTTCCGCGCGAAGACCAAGAGGTCGAGTGCGCCGCTCTCAAGCGCTTGTCGCGCCCCCCCGACGCCGGAGCAGCGGCGCGGGGCGCGCCACCACCCGCATCCAATCAGCAACCGGGCTTGGAGCGTCCTCTAAAGGATTTGGCCGGTCCTCAGGAGGCCCCCGCCGGCGACCCAAACGTGTCGGGACCACCGCAGGGCGGCGCAAACCAGGCGGACGCCGCTCCCAGCCAAGCCGGCGAGCCTACCCACAGGGCCCGAGAACTCGTCGTTCGGCATTACACCGGACTGCGCTGGAGCATCGCTCCCGGCGCCGTCTTCCGGAGTGGCAAGGCCGGCTTTTCGCTCGCCGGGCGCCTCGAGTACGGCGTGGACACAGGCTCGGTCATCGTGATGCCAGGTGTAAGCCTCGCCGGGTACTTCCTCGATCCCAACGTTTACGTAGGCATGCCGACGGTCGAGCTCATCCTGCCCCTCGGCCCGTTCGCTCCGTTCGTCGAAGGAGGGGCGGGGGTCGGCGCGGTGACGCAACCGAGCCAAACATCGCTGGCCGTCTTTGGTGGGGGCGGTTTCGTGTTGCATCCCACGCCAAGCTTCGTGCTCGGACTCGAGGTGGGCTACGAGACGATCCTAGGGACGGATTTTCGCGTGATCATCCTTGGGCCCATTTTCGCCTTCAGCTTTTGACAGCGAACCTGATCCGGGGCTGCACCCGCGTCTTCATTCCCGGACGATTCCCGCCGCCTGCAGCGAGCCGCCCTCGGTGCGACACATGGATCCGTTCGTGGCTCACGGTGGCACAAGATCGGCCACGAAGAACTGGCATTTCAAAAGGGTTTCGCATGGCATGCTGTGTGCTCTGTGTGCTCATAATCTGAGAATGGCGTGTTTTCGCGTAAGCCTCTGCGTCGCAATCTTCGCCCTTGGTTGTGGAGGGCGTGCGGGTAACACTCCGGGGACTGGCACCGGCAGCAGCAGCGCGGGGGTGGGCAGCGGGAGCGACACCGGGAGCGGAAACGCTCCTATCCCGGCGTCCGGCGCGGGCAGCGGTGATATCGGGAACGGGCTCCCTCCCGTCCCCTGCTACCCCGGCGGCACCTGTTACGGTAACTGCGCCGACGCATGCGGAAACAAGTGCACGGGTGGCTCGTGCCCAGCCGGCTCCGGCATGGCCGGCGGCGGCAGTACGGGATCGGGCAGCGGGGGCACTACCGGTTCGGTGGTCGGCAGCTCGGGTAGCGGGCCCGCTACTTGTACCGATGCCAGCGCGCAAACGATCTTGGCTTCCAACTTTGACCAGTCCTGCAAGACGGACTCGGATTGTATCGCCGTGGCGGAAGGCAACTCCTGCTACGCATGTTCGCTCTCTTGTCCGAACGCCGCCATCAATCGTAGCGCCCTGTCGACGTACCAAAGCGATGTCGCCAAGGCGATCCCCCCAGAGGCTCGGTGCGGCGGGCCGGTTCACTGCCCGGCCGCGTTTCCGCCCTGCTGTCGATCGGGCGCCTGTCGTGCCGATCTCTCGTGCCAGTCGGCCCCTGCGGGCACTTCCGACGCGGGTTGGACGACTATCGCGGAGTGCCAAGCGCTTGCGACGAGCTTCGCGAACAACTGCAATAGCCAACTCCTCGGCGATGCGCGCGCACCAGATACCCAGCGCGCGTGCATCTGGACCACGTACGCTCAGATCTGCAAGACCGGCAACGCGCAGGTCCTCCTCGACTCGATGAAATGTTTCGGCGACAACAAGGCCTGCATGACGTTCTCCGACTCCAACGGCGCTGCCCCTTGCCTCGCCAAGGTGCATACCACCGGCGAGTCGGCTGCGGCGCTCACATTCCTGAACAAGGTCTGCACGGAGTGCGGAGGTACGAAGTGTATGAGCCAGGCGTACGCAGGGCTGGCCGAGCTCTTTCCCTACGTAAGTGATGCGGAGCTCGCCGTCCTCGACGCGTGTCGGGCGAGTGCGTGCACCAACGCCGAGCTAATCGCCAACTGCAGCTCAGTGCCGGACGTGGCGGGTATCTTTGCCTGCAAGTGAGCCCGCGCGAGCGACGAATGCCAGCAGCCCCGCGAGCTGTCAGTGCGAAGCTCAGGAAAGTGGGCCGGTGGTCCGTCTCTTGCGCGCTGCTAGACGGCGTCGTGGCGTGCGGTGACGCGCGCCACCGGAGCTCGACCGCGGAGAGGGAATCGAGCTGACCGCCGAGGACCTTCGGCATTGGGCAGAGACCGGCGAGTGGCCCGAACGCCTCGACAGCACGGTCGACTTTTATCGACCCCGCGATACCAGGCGATAATGATCATCATACACTTCGATCCATCGCACGATCCCAGGCGACAATTACCAAGATCCTTGTCGCCCGACCGAGGGGCTCAAGGCGACAATCTCCACGATACCTGTCGCTCGACGCCGCGACCCCAAGCGACAATCATCGGGAACCCTGTCGCTCGACGCCGCGACGCCAAGCGACAACCATCGCGACCCCTGTCGCCTGACCCCGCGACCCCAGGCGACAAGCACCACAATGCTTGTCGCTTGACCCCGCGACCCCAGGCGACAATTACCAAGATCCTTGTCGCCCGACCAAAGGACCCGAGGCGACAATCACCGCGACCCTTGTCGCTCGACCCCGCTGCCCCAAGCGACAACCATCGCGACCCCTGTCGCCTGACCCCGCGACCCCAAGCGACAAGCACCACGATGCTTGTCGCTTGACCCCACGATCTCAAACCAAGATCACCACGGTGCTTGTCGCTTGGCCCCACGATGCCACGTGACAATCCCCGGGATGATTGTCGCCTGATCCCGCGACCCCGGGCGACAACCCCGGCGATGATTGTCGCCTTGTCCAGCGCACCCATTTGTATGGACCAGCGATCCCTGTCGCCTCCCCCTCGCGGACCTTGCTTAACCATGCGAAAATACCAGCGACAAGCATGGCAGCGGCCACGGCCAGTCTACTCGTTGAATGCCGAATAGCCCTGAACCTTACACAGGAGGCCTTCGGCAACATCATTGCACGCACCAAGCGATCCATTCAGCGTTACGAGGAACATGGGGTGACACTGATGCCGTCGGAAGTCGCAGCCCTCGCGCGGGCTCTCAGTCGGGTACGCCCGGACTTGGCGGCGCAGATCGCGACGTTAAGCGACACAACACTCGAACAACTCGGCATAGACCCGGCTGCCGTTGCGAATGCGCCGGCCACATCCGATCCGATCGACTCCATCGTTCGCGCGGCGGCCGAAGCGATAGGCATGACACCCGACGCGATATGTCCTGCCCTCGCCGCGGCCTTCGTACGAGCCCACGAGATTGGCCTCGATGTGCAAACGGTGGCCGACAGTCTGAATGGGCGCGACACGCCGTGAAGGGGCGACGGCCCTGCGTCGCAGCCAAGGACAAGGCCGAGGCGGACCGTGCCTTCACGGCGCTGAACGGCGGGGGCGGCAAGGTGACGATGCCGCTCGCGAACGCGCCCTGGGGGCCGTACTTCGCGAATCTGGACGTCGGCGTGCGGCAACGTGCCCGTGGATGCGCGCAAGCGTGGCGGCCCGCCCGAAGGGCGGCATCCGTGTGCTATCTTCCCCTCATGGCGCCGACGAAGGACGAGGCGGTGCGCGAACTTGCTGAGTGGCATTTCGGCGTGGAGCCGGACCTGAAGAAGGTCATCCGCATCGTCGTGGACGACGAGGACGCGCCGGATGAGCCTATCAAGCTCCTCGAAGTCAACGCGGCCACGGTCGCCACAGGCAGCGTCGAGCCCTACGCGTTCGCCGCCTCCGCCTCCGTACCGTTCCCGACGGTAATCGCCGAAGTCACACCCGAGGAATATGAGCGCATCCGGCGTAACGAGATCAAGCTCCCGGCCGGCTGGTCGCTGACCAAAACGCAGCTATTCGAACGCCCGCAAGCGGCATGAACGAGGACGAGCGGCGGCGAGGATTCGCCGTAGCGTTCATCGCTCAAGCTCGGTCGGACTGGGGCGTCTATCGCCTTCTCGCGGAGAGAGGCGACGTTGCTGCTTGCCACGTGCTCCACTACCTTCAGATGGCTTGTGAGAAGCTGGCGAAGGCCTACCGCCTACGCGACACGCAATCGCCCGTAGACGATCTCCTGTCAAAGCACACCGGCTTCGCGAAGTTCGTCGGTCCGTTCTTCGCGGCAGTGCTTAAGGACGAGTATCGCGGCGTATTCGCCTCTGACCGTAGTTCCCAGTCCCCGGGTTTCCAACGCTCCTTCAGGCCATCGACTACGATGAACGGACCGTTGCAAGCCAGCTACAAGTGCTCGCCGCGAAGTACGAATCCCCCAGTGACTACGAGGCATGTCATTGGCTGCGCTTCGCGGAAGGAAGTCAACTCGGAGACTACGACGGCTACAGCGGCTCGCCGGTCCTGCGGTGGACGCCTACTCAAAGTGGAGAGCTTCTCGTGGACTTTGTCGGCGTCCTGCTCAGGGCGTCAGCTGGTCGCGGCCTCTTCGTGGCTTGTGAGGTCCTCGTAGCCTTGCTGTCGGAAATCGACGCCACATTGTCTCGATTGATGAGGAATAAATAGGCCCATGACGACACCCGACGACCGGAGAGCCCAAGCGGGGATCGAGCAGGAGCAGCACCACGACACAGCGGAGGCGTTTTCACAGGCTCTCTCGGCTGCAAACGATTTGTGGAACGGGGATGCCTCGAAGTGGATCTTCCGCGGCCAGGCCAATGCGGAATGGCGTTTGACACCGACCGCTCTGAGGGGCTCCGAAGGTTTCGTAAAGGTCGGGATCACGGGCGACCCTTCGGACTGGAGCACCCGCAAGCGGATGATCGACAAGCTCCTCGAGGCGTTTCACAGCGGCCTCGAGCGCTCGGCGATCGTGATCCCCTCGATAGCCCCGCCGGTCGTCTACCGAAACACGTCGAGCGTCTCGAGCGAGCCTGATCGCAACGCGTTCCCGCTCATGGCGCTCGCCCAGCATCACGGACTTCCAACGCTGCTGCTGGATTGGAGCCGGCTCGCCCGGGTTGCAGCCTACTTCGCTACGGCGCCCCTCTTCAGCCCCGAGTTCGGCGCACTGCCCGAGGGCGATCGCGGGACCCATTTGGCGGTTTGGGCGCTTCGCTTGCCCCCGAACGAGCATCCGTACGACGACGGTTGGCACCGACACTTGGTTCGGTACGAGGCGCCAGGTAGCACCAACCCGAATCTCCATGCGCAGTCGGGGCTCTTCACGTTGCAGCGGGACGTCACTCTCGACTTTCTCGACCCTGCGGCAGCCCGGGACAGGTACGTGTCGGTCACGATCGAGACGTTCGTCGCGAGGATGCAGGAAAAGGAGCCGGGAAAGTACCTCCTTCGACGGATGACGCTGCCACACGGCGAGGCAAGTCGACTCCTTCGGTTGCTCTCCCACGAAGGCGTCGACGGAGCCTCGATGTTCCCGGGCCCCGACGGGGTCGTTCGGGCTATGCGAGAGCGTGCGCTCTGGGACGCACCGACGCGGAGCGTAACGCCATGACTGTAGGCGAAACTCGCCAAGTTTGACGGGCGCTCAGCGAGTTAACATTTGTTATGCCGCACCCGTGAAGATCCTCCCTCCCCCGCTTGCTCCGGCATTTCGGAATAGGATGCCCCGGCACGGTCGAAGATCCAAGACTGCGCATGAGTCAACTGTGCGAGAGTCAGCGGTCCGCGCGGGCTTCGCCTCCTCGATGGCCATAGCAATTGCACTCGATGATGGTTCCTCGCCGCGACGCGGCAGGCCAAGAATGGCAAGGTGGTGAGGCGTAGAATTCGGAAGGGCCGAAACGGTGGACCGTCGACGCCGTTTGTGCCCAAGGAGAACACTGTCGAGAGGAGACCATGGAAGAATGGCGCGAGTTATTGCGTGGGGAGACGAAGTACGTCGACTACAAGGCCCCGATGGCTTGGGACGACGTCGGGAAGGCGAAGCTCCTAAAGCACATCATCGCGATGTCAAACATCCGTGACGGCGGGCGCATCGTCATCGGCGTCTCGGAAAGTCCTCAAACGAAGGCACACGAATCAGAGGGCCTTTCCCCAGAGCAGTTGAGCTCCTTCGATCCAACGAAAATCGCGCAGTACGTAAATGCGTACGTCCAGCCGGGTGTGCGCGTGCGCGTCGAGCGGCCCGTGTTGGACGGTAAGCCGGTGATTGTTCTGGAGGTCGCCGAGTTCGACCAACTCCCGAATGTCTGTATTAAGCCGGGCCCTCTGGGGGGCTTCAACCCGGGCGATGTGCTCATTCGAACGGACGGCTGCGAGAGCCGTCGGATAACGACTTCCGAGGAGATGCGAGCCTTGCTGAAGGTGGCACTGGGTAAGACGGCCGATACCTTGCTCCGCGATTTCAGACAGATTCTGGAAGGCGGTTCCAAAGGAGACGGGGCTCCTGACTCGGTTCGAAACGATCGGTTGGCGGAGTGGAGCGAGGCATTTGAAAAGTTCACGAACGAGCTGGAGGCCAAGTCGGGAACGCGCGTGCCCTTGTTCGAATGCATCGTCTCTCCGCTGGGGGGCGTCTCGGGCCTAGACACCCACGCGAAGCTCCGAATGAAGTTGCAAGAGTCCACCGTGGCGCTCCCATACTGGCCTACCTTTCCGAACTCCCAATATGGAAACGTATTCAACCGGTCCGGGAGTATCGAAGGAGTCGATCCCGGGATCGCGCAACGTGGTAGCAAAGTTGGGCGGTGAGCCGGCCGGGATGGCGAGCGGGGTTCCGTTTCCGGTAGTTCCAGACGGCCCGCCGCCGCGCAACGCCGGCGAGATGGAGCTCATCTCGATGTGGGTAGCGCCGTCGGCTCGTGGGCACGGAGTCGCGAACGTGTTGATTCAGGACCTGGTGGCCTGGGCAGCCAATCTCGGCTCACCGGCGGTGCGGCTGAGCGTCCGGGAGACCAACGCGCCCGCGATCACGCTCTACCGGCGTCATGGTTTCGAGGCCACCGGCGAGCGAACGACGGACGAGGATCACACTGGTGCCGCCGTGGCGGAGCTGGTGTTCCGAAAGCCGCTGTGACCCGGCTTGCCTCCGGTGCGGCATCGCGGTGGGCGGCCCGTGCCGAACCTCACTTCTTGGTGTTGGCGGGGTGGACGGGACTCGAACTCGGGGCACACAAGCTCTAGCGAGGCATCGGAGGTCGGCGCGCGATCACCTCGATGCGCCGCTCTTTGTCACGCCGGCCGTCGGGTGCTCGGGCGCCAGACGGATGGTGGGACGGGCCACCCGAGGCGTTCGGACGCTGAGGACCATGCGGCTGAGGGTGACCTGGCGGCGCCCCAATGAATGGGGGACCGTTTCGCGGTGGGTCATTGCGCGGAGGCTCGTGGCGAGCCTGATCGGATCGGGTCGGACCATTTTGAGGAGGGCCGCGCGGCGGAGACACGTCGCCCTGTGAGGGCGCGCTCCGCGGCGCGTTCCCCCGCGCATGTCGCGCCCCACTGCGCAATGCCCGGTCGGCGGACGGACCACCACGTAGACCGAGCGATTCACGCCGCTTGCGCTCATCGTAGTTAGCGTCCTGAATGAGCTCGAGCACGGCGTGGGTGTTCGCGCGCCGCTCGGACGGACGGTAACGACCCGTAAGCCGCGTCTCCGGCGTGATCGCGTTCTGCTGATAGAGCTCCCACATCTCCTCGGCGTAGGGCAGGCGGCGCGCGTTCGGGGCGAACTGTCCGAGGAAGCGGTGCAGGTTTTCGACGTCGCGGAGGAGGAGCTTTCGCGCGTTGGTGTTGTGCGCCGTGTCGACCGACTGGGGAAAGTCGATGAGGACCGGCCCTTCGGCGCCGACGAGGACGTTGAAGTCCGACAGGTCGCCATGCACGACCCCGGCGCAGAGCATCCGGACCACCTCGCGGAGCAATCGCTCGTACATCGCCTGCGCGCCGTCGGGATCGAACACCAGGTCGGCGAGGCGCGGGGCAGGGTTGCCCTCGGCGTCGGTGATGAGCTCCATGATCAGCACGCCGTCGATGAAATGCTGAGGCACGGGGACGCGCACCCCCGCCGCGTGCAGCCGGTGAATCATGTCGACTTCGGTCGACCGCCACGCGGCCTCATCCTGCGCGCGACCGTGCTTCGACCCTTTTTGGATGGCTCGCTGGTCACGCGAGTTCCGAACCTTGCGCCCCTCGGTGTACTCGGCGCGATGCTTGAAAGTGCGATTCTGAGCCTCTTTGTAGACCTTCGCAACGCAGTGCTTGCCGCCCGACACGACGACGTAGACTTGGGCTTCCTTGCCGCTCATGAGGGGGCGAACCACTTCTTCGATGATGCCGTAGTCGAAGAGCGGGGCGAGAGACTCAGGGATTCGCATTCGGTACTGAGGTGACCCTACACGATCCGCCTGAAGGCGGCTCGTGGGGCGGCGCGTACATCGCACGCCAGTGCAATTCAATATCGCGTACTTGTCGACCTACTACCTCATCTGCTGAGTCGGCAAGCCGAGGGGGCCGGCGTAGCGGCCCCGTACTGTTCCGATGTTTGATCGGCGCGGATTCACGCGGTCTTCCGCTCGTAGAAGTTGAGCAAACCACCAAGCCTTTCACGGCGGCAGATACGGCCGTCGAGGGGCGTCGCGAGGCGGGATGGGAACGGGATTACGTTTCCCAACCCTGGTGGTGGCGCTCGGCGTGGTAGTGCTCGACAAGGTCGTGGATGGCGCCGCGCAGATGACGCTCGAACGCCTCTACGGCCCGGCGGCTGCGGCGTCCGCCGAGGGCGCCCATCCGAGACCGCACTCGAGCGCGCGAATCTGGTCTGCGCTAAGGGCGACGTCGAAGATCTGGACGTCACCAATCGCGCCGGTGAAGTAAGAGTTGTCCAGATCGCCGCACGGCCCCTGCCTTCCGATCACGCCAAGCTCCAAAGGAACGCTCGTGCACTGCAAGGCCGCGCCTGCATCGAGGGTCTGCATCGCCACCAGGCGCCCGTCCTGGTAAAGGCTCAGCGAGGCGGGGTCATAGACACCGACCCAGTGCGACCAGGCGCGGGACGGCGGCGCGCCCGGCGCAAGCACAGGAGCGGTGACGCTCACAGGCTGGGTTGATCCTGCTGGCTGGACCGAGAACCGAAAAATCTGCTGGCCCAGGGCCGAATCGTAGAACGTATTGAAAATGTACGAGTCTTGATAATACCACTGGCCCAGGATGTTCTCGTAGGATTGGGTGTTTGCAGGGGCGAGCAACGCGGAGACGGTGATCGCGCTCGTGAATGGCCACCCTGCAGGACAAACACCGCCGTCGCCGCAACCGGGCGCGCCCGCGTCGAGCGACTCGGCGACGCGTACGTAGCTCCCCCGCCCCGCATCGCCCACGCCGCTGAAGCGCAAGGCACCCCCGACAGGCGACTGATCGCAGCGGACGCCGGATCCCTCGAACACGCCGGTGGCCCCACCGGCGGTGTCGCGAACGACGCCGGCGTCGTGGGTGCAGTCGCCGAACGCAAAGTGAACACGCGGCGGCGGAAGCGCCGCGCAGGCCATGGCGGCGTCCGCGATGCTCGCGTCAGTCGACGCGGCATCCGCGATGCTCGCGTCAGTCGACGCGGCGTCCGGGATACGCCCCTCGGTCGACGCGGCGTCCGGGATGCTCGCCTCGGGCGATGCGGCGTCCGATGCGGTTGCATCGGGAGCGAGCTCGCCGTTGCGCACGTCGTTCGACTCATGCGAATCCACCACGCTGCGGGAGTCTTGCGCGTCGGATGCCTCGCTTGCGTCGAGGGCTGGCTGCGTAGCGTCCGAAGCGAACCCGTCCTCGGTGGCGGAGTCGAGGCCCGCTTCAGTGGCCGCCGCGTCGGAAGCCGCCAGGCTCGCCGAGTCCTCGCACCCGCCTCCCCCTCCCTCCGAAATGCACACGTTGACGCAGCAAACGTAGCCGCTCAAGCAGGGGCACGGTCGGTTCGATTCGTCGACGAGGCCTGCACAATTTGAGCCGACGCTCGCAAGAATAGCCACCGCGGCAATGTCCGGGAGAGCCCCCCCAGACCGTGCCGCCCGACTGAAAAGCGAACTAGAAAACCCCATGTACCGATACCCATGCTCCGGACGCTGACCCCTTGGCGTCGACGATCCTGCTGCCGTCCGGCCACAGCAGGAGCAGCAGTCCCGCGGCCGCAGCGACGCCGGCGGCGCCGACCTCGACGCCGCCCCGGAGGTTATCTTCGCGGATGACGCGGTTGGTCCGATCGGCCGCCTGCTGGGACCATCCGGCGGTGACTTGCTTGCTCTCGTTTTGCGCGGAGGCCAGCGTGAGGACACCAACCACGCCAGCCACTGCGCTGCCGGCGAGAAGAGCCCCTCCTCCCCACATGCGCCATGCGACCGGCGGACGGGCCGCACGGTCCGACGGAGGGCCGTCCTGGGAGGCGGGCGAGTACCGGTCGACGTCACGCCTGTCGAAGGGCAGCGAGAACAACATTTCGAATGAATCGGCCGCCGCTCCGCGCGGATGCGATCGCGTGTCCGAAGGCGTAAGCGCGGCGACCGTAACCTCATCCGGCCCGCTCGGGACGACGTACTCGACGTCGGCGCCAAGCCGGCGCAAGTAGAGCTTTCCTGTATGGGGCGGACGCAGAAGGTAGGTCGCCGTGTCGGGGCCGTTGTGCGAGTCCGCGATCCGGACGCCACGGCTATCCTCGAGCAAATAGTGGTCCGCGTGCGTGCCGGGGATCTCGATACGGGAACGAAACCTGCCGCGCAGGTCCAGCAAGACCGAACTGTCTCTGGGCGCGCGCGCGTAGATCCGCGGTCTGTACTCCTCGTTCGGAATCGCTTCGTTCGCGCGTTCGATGAACGCGGATATCTCGCGATAACTCACCTGGCCGTCGCCGTCGGCGTCTGCCGCCCCATAGAGCGCAGATCGCACCTCGTGGCTGAAAACCCCGGCCTGGATGCCGCTCCATTCGTGGCTTTCGCGCGCGGATGTCGTTGACAGAAGGAGGCCCACCGAGTCGCGCCTCCGCAGACCCCCGACGCCCGCAAAGCCGTGAGCCTCCTGGCGCTCGCCGCCGGGCCCGCGCGCGAGCGCTAGGAAGTAGGAGTCGCAAGCGTCGACAATGACGTGCGTTGCGTCCGCGGACACCGCGTCGATGAGCGCGGAGTCAAGCGTCGGCCCATCGAGCCGGTCGTCCTCGAGCGTGAGATATCCCCGACCGACCTGGACGCGACCATGCCCCGCGTAGACGAAGTAAAAAAGGGTCTTCACCGAGCGCGCGCGCGCCTGCGCGACGTCGTGCGCGAGGCTGGCGACCGCGCGGTCGAAGTCACGCCGAACCGGCTGCAGCGCCTCGGCGGCGAGCTGCGGGTAGAGGCGGCGCGTGTTGTCGTCGGGGCGGGTCAGCACGTAAGCGCGCGCGCCCATCGAACGAAAGAGATCGAGGTATCGTGCGGCGTCGTCGTCGGCGTAGTGGAGGGCGGGCACCTCTGTATCCACGCTGCGGTTGACGCCGAGGATGAGCGCGAAAACGGCGTACGACGGGAGTCCCTCGCCGGCGGGGGGTTCCGCGCGCGCCGCCCCGGGGAGAAAGCAGCACCCACTCGCGACGAACACGCCGAGAAGAAACCGCCACATCATGGCCGTCGCTCCACGCCAAGCTCGATGCGCTGCTGGTACGCGCCAAGGAGAGGCAGCGGTTCCTCCAGCGATTGGGCATTCACGATGAGCTCCTCCACCCGCTCGACGGGGATGTCCTCGTTCAAGAAAACCGCGTACAGGCTGAGCGCCCTCCCGTCGAGATCCTGCCGGACGGCCTCCGGGAGCTCGCGCGCTTCCGGCCCGCTCTCGATAGCGAGCGCCCGCGGGTGGTCGTTCTGGCTGCGCCAGGCGGGATGGTACCAGTAGACATGGCGGTGTTCGTCCACCCCGAAGATGAGCAGGTTCCGGAAGCCGCTCGGGTTGGTGTAGGCGAAGGCGAGCTGGTCCGACGCCTTCATGCGCTCGTTCGGGGCAAGCTGGCGGGTGGGGGCAAGCGCGTACACGAGCATCCGCGGTGCCTCCACCTCGTGCCCCCCCACCTGGGCTCCCCCGCGCGCCGCGAACTCCGTTTCTTGCTTCACCCCTTCATGCTTGGCGCCTGCGACGCGGAGAACTGCAAGGGCGGCCAAAGCCGCGGCGAATCCTGCCGCGAGCACCCAGAGCGTCGTTGCCCTTTGCGTGGCAACCCTGAACCCGAGCGCTGCCGCCAGCCGTTCGCGGGCCATCGAGGAGCCGGCGGTGATCCTCTCGAACATCAGGTGCGCGTCGTAGACCTTGACGCACGCCTCGCAGAGCGAGAGGTGAGCACGAAGCATGCGCTCGTTGTGCGGCGAGATGCGTCGCGAGAAGTGAGCCTCGATGAGAGAGCGCGCACGCGATTCGGTGATCGGGGTCATGGGAGCTCGGCGTTCCGGAGGAGGAAAGACTTGAGGAGCTTTCGAATGCGTCGTTCCTGGTAAAGTAGCGTGGTGCGGTGCATTCCGAGGGCGCGCGCGGCGGCCGACTGATCGAGCAGCTCGATAAACCGCGCATCGAAGACGCGTTGGTACTTTGCTGGTAGATCCGTCTGGCGAAAGCGCGCGACGACCTGACGCGCCTCGATCGAAGCCTCGACGGTCGTTTGGGCGTGGGGGGTGCGCATCGCGTCGGAGACCTGCTCCAAGGGTTGCTCGCGGCGACGGTGTCTCGCGAAATCGATGGCGAGATTCCTGGCGAGGACGCCGATCCAAGCGCGCATGGATCCTCCGTGGAACTTCGCGCGCATGTCGGCGTCCGAGATCAGGCGGCAAAAGAGCTCGTGGATAACGGTTTCTTTGTCCGCACCGTCGAGGATGCTGCCGATCGCCTGCTCGGCCGCGTCGAAGTGATCGACGTAACACTCGTGCAGCACCTGCTTTTCGCCTCGATAGAATGCTTCGAGCCAGGGCACCTCTTTGTTGGGGGACGCCACGATCTCGAGCGACCCTAGCGCGGGGTGCATCATCGTGTCGCGCTGCCAGTGCGGAGCCAGCGGGTCGGGGCGGCCTGGGTCACGGATCTCTGAGTCTCTAACGAAAAAGCCGCCTGCATCTGACCAATTTTTCTGTGCGGCCCTAAAAAAACCTCGAACCCGCGTTCTCGCCAGGTGCGTCGTTCTCGCCAGGTGCGTCGTTCTCGCCAGGTGCGTCGTTCTCGCCAGGTGCGTCCTATCGAGAGGCCCCAGAAGAAAACTTGGTCATGCGTAAGAGCCAAGACGGGCTGCCCTCGAAAGAGGAGAACGCACAAATGAAGCAACACTGCGCACCCTTCAAGGCGCACGCAAGGGTCCCCCTCGACAACCGCCTTTGGCGCGCCGTCATGGCGCGACGACCGTCGTCGGCGTGATTCTTGTCGCCTGCTCCGACAGCGGGTACAGCCCGCAAGGCGAGTCGACAGCCAACACGTCCGCCGCCCTCTCACCTGCTTGGGAAAACCTCGGTCCCGCCCCCGTCATCAACCAAATCGGCGGCGGCGCCACCTTCGCAGCCAGCGGCCGCGTAGTTGGCATCGCCCCGGATCCCAGCAACCTCGCCAACCACTGCGAAAGCTCGGTGGGATGCTCGCGGCAAGAAAATTCACACGATTGTTCCGTCAAGTCCCCCCCACTCCTTCGTTCCCCCTGCATGACGCACAAAACGATCAGATGGGGAGTATTCGCAGCATTCACCGTAGCCAGTGGCTGCAGCAGCGCCGACCGGTCGGCAACATGGGAGAGCGTGGGCCGGAGCACCGCGTCGGTCACTGCACCGTTGCCGGCACCGTCGCGTGTCTTCGGTCAGCCGGACCTGAAGCAGACCGACTACAACCAGGTCGTCGCGTACCGCAGCTTCCAGCCGGCGGGCATGCTCGTCGACAGGTCGCCGACGCCGCCGACGCCGAGCCGGCTCTACGCGTTCGACAGCGGCAACAACCGCGTCCTGGGGTTCACCGCATTCGGATCCTGCTCGGGAGGCTCCAGCCCGGGCGCCGCATGCACGGAGACGTCCGCCTGCGGCGCAGGAGGGGCGTGCATCCCGTCGAACACGCAAGCCGCGAAACCGAGCCTGGTCGGTCAGGGCGCTTGCAACGGGGACAACACGACGGCGGCACCGGCGTCCGCTTCCACGCTGTGCCTCATCCCCTACCCGTATCAGATTAGCCCCCTCGAAGGCTCGCGGGGCGGTCAGATGGCCCTCGACGCAGCACGCAACCTGTACGTGGTCGACACCTTCAACAATCGCGTGCTCCGCTACAACGACCCGTTCGCGACCGACGCGGTGGCCGACTGGGAGTGGGGCCAGCGCGACATGATGAGCCGCAACTGCAACCAAGGCTCGTCCGGGCCCACCAACCAGACCCTTTGCACCGGGGAGATCACTCAGGGGCGCTACTGGTACTTCTTCACCGGGTCGGTGGCGGTCTCGCCGGACGGGCAACAAGTGTGGGTGGCCGACCCGGGCAACCATCGCGTTCTCCGCGTGAGCCCGACCCAGAGCGGCGCGACGCTCGTCGTCGGCCAGACGAGCTACACCGCGACGGTCAGCGGCTGCTACAACGCGATCACCGACCCGAGCGCGATGTGCGTGCCGACCGGTGTTGCCTACAACGCCGCGGCGGACACGCTCTACGTCCTCGACTCGTTCATGGAGCCCGGCTCGCCACTCGAGTCGCATGCCCGCATCCTCGTCTACACGCACCCGGCGTCGGGTTCCCCCCCGGCCGTCTGGACCATGCCGGCGGGGACGACCTTCAAAGACCCGCGCGGTTTGACGATCGAGCCATCGAGCGGCGCGCTCTGGGTCGACGATACCGACAACTTTCGCGCCTTGCGATTCGTCAACGGGACGGTCACTGCGGTCCTTGGCCCCGGCGACCTCACGGCGCCGGCGTGCACCGGGATCACCCCTTGCAATACTCATGGATCCATCGGCATCGACCGCGACGGCGCATTCTACTTGCCGGACTTGGCCTCGCAGCAGGTGCTCAAGTTCGCCGCGGCGACGCCGGTCAACGGCGCCGAGACGACTCCCGTCGCCTACCTCTTCAACAACCCCGGCCTCCCCGGCCCGAGCAACGACCAGCTCGAAGCGAATTACGTCGGCCCGGCGGGGCTTGCGAATCCGGGCGATCTGACCTTCGTCGGCAACCAGCTCGTCGTGGCCGACCGGCACCGCGTCCTCTTCTGGAACAACTACGCCACCGGTGGACTGGCTGGCGGCAACGCGAGCGGAGTGCTCGCGCAGCCCAACATGAATACGCAATCGGATCTGACCGTCGTTGGGGGCTACTACAACGACTTCACCGAGCTGGCTTACGACGCGAGCCGGAGTTGGCTCTACGCCACGAACGGCATCACCATTACCAAGTGGAATACGGCAGGCGGGCTCACGAGCGGCGCCAGTGACGTGGAGCAATTCGCCAGCAACCAGCTGCAGACGGTCGCCGGCCAGACGCTCGCTTGCCCGAACGCATGCAACGTCGTCGGCGTACGGCTGGACCCCGCGAACGACCTCGCGTGGCTGGTCGACCAGGGGAATGAGCGCATTCTCCGCATGACGAACTTCTCGGTTCCGGCATCGCGTCGCGTCGATTTGATCCTCGGACAGGACACGGTGAGCGGCGGGACGTGCAACCGGGGTGCAGGAGTCGGCACCACGCAGCCGAACGGGTTCTGCGACTCGTCGCAAGCCGCCCTGGACGCCCAGGGCAACCTCTATGTCGTCGACGATACGTGGGAATGCCGCAACGGCAATTGCCAGCCAGCTTCCGGCGCCGAGTACGACGCTCAAGTTCCCGAACCTCACTCCGACCCATGTCTACGGGCCGAGCACGCTCAGCGACCGCGGCTGCGCCTCCGGCGCGCTCTGCTCGCCGCGCTGGGTGGCGTTCGACCCAGCCGATGGCAGCATGGTCGCTTCGGGCGACGCCTATCACAACCCGATCGACGCGCGGCTCGGCTACTGGACCAATCCGCGGCCGGCCGGAGTCCTCTCTCCGCTGCCGACCGGATTCCTCAACTGGCGAATCAACCAAGCAGGCCCCATCGCGTTCGACGGGCTCGGACACATGGCCGTGCTCGATCACACGTGGAACCGCGTGTCGCTGTTCACCGTGTCTTCTCCGGAGGCTCCTTTCGGCGGCGCTCCGGCGCCGATTCCTGGAACCGTGCAGAGCGAGAACTACGACACCGGCGGCCAGGGGGTCGGCTACAGCGTCAACTCGATCAACGGCTCGGCCAACGGCTATCGGTCCGACGGCGTCGACCTGGAGAACACGTCCGATACCGGCGGCGGCGTCGTCAGCCGGGCAGTGGTTCCGTTACACGGTCAACGTGGCCACCGCCGGAACCTACACAGTTTCGTTCCGGGTCGCCGCGGCAGCTGCGGTCGGCACGAACGCGGGCAGCTTCCATCTTCAGACCCCCTCCGGGACCAATCTGTCCGGTGCGATCAACGTTGCCGGAACCGGGGGCTGGCAAACATGGTCAGGCATCAAGGCGACCGTGACCCTCCGGGCCGGCCAGCAGGTCATCGAGCTCTTCGAAGACACCGGTGGTTACAACCTCAACTACATGTCGTTCGCTTCGGGTGAGGCGCCCTTCGGCGGAACCCCCGCGCCGATTCCCGGAACCGTGCAGAGCGAGAACTACGACACCGGCGGGCAGGGGGTCGGCTACAGCGTCAACTCGATCAACGGCTCGGCCAACGGCTATCGGTCCGACGGCGTCGACCTGGAGAACACGTCCGATACCGGCGGCGG
>WNFJ01399444.1_pt1 | contig 21225 bp, 22 predicted proteins | sample 5400461 | NCBI WGS metagenome assembly WNFJ01 (sample SAMN13153349, study PRJNA577476) | soil metagenome | isolation source: 115 cm saprolite on Douglas fir-dominated hillslope | place: USA:California | collected 2013-09-17
CCTGATTTGCTCTGGCTGATAACGATGCGGTCCTTCTCTTGCTCAGGTATTGTCGACGTGCTGGAGTTGGACGCTGCTTCTTTTGGCAGACTCGGGCTCTGTTCGTTCTGTCGACTGTCGTCGAGTGAAATCCCGGCCGCGTAGAGCGTTATTTCCCCCAGGTTCGCCGCGATGTCCGCCACCAGACTCTTGTCCAGCGGTTCGCTGGTTACAACAGTTAATTTTTCCCCTCCCACTGCGAGAACCGACGCTACACGTAGATACAACTCGTCCCTATCGCGAACGATTTCCTTGAATGGCTGGCCTTCACGAATCGCAGTTGCATAAGCATTGTCGTCTTTGTTGACAAAATCGGGGAAGGCCACCGTAACGCCCGGTGTCCCAGTGAGCGGCAAAGTCCTCGTACCTTGCCAGGCAGTGACTTGCCGCCTTCTCCAGGCGCGTTCACGCTTTTTCAATCCCGCCAGCGACTCCGCCGTGGGCGCCTGACCCTTCTCGATGCGCGCCGCAAGTTCGTTACTGACCGCTGCATTCACGGCCTGCATACTGCGGAGTTGCGAGTTAATGTCCGAAGTAACTACAAAACTGGCGAACTGCCCGGCAAAAAGGTAAATCGTGATCAATGCCATCGCCACCAGCAGGGCCGCGGGTATCACCCCGATGAAGACGTAAGTCACAATCAGGCGGTTGCGCAACCGCCACAGAATTTTTCGCTTCAGCCCGCGAAAAGCCACGATGGAAAACAGCAAGCCAGCGTCGAACAGAAGAAACTTAACCCAGCCCCGAAGACTGTCGCTCCATTTCGGGGCAACAAATTTCAGCAGCATTTCCAGAGCAAAAAGCGCTATGGCTAAACCCAGGGAATAGCAAGCTCCGCGCGCGATCCAGCCTAGCGGCCATAAACCGGCCACCAGCATTCTCTCGCGTAACTTCCAATAAAAATTCCTCATAGGTTCGATTCGCTGATTCACAGGACATCTCGCACAGTTGCTAATTCAGCGACCAGTCGAAACTCTCACATCCAGCAGCTTCTAGATATCCGGATACAGATCGAAGAACGCCTCCAGGCTGGTGCGCAACTGCTTCTCAATCTCTTCTTTGCTGCCTTCCAGCACGTGCATCGTGACGTGCGCCTCGCGCCCGTTGGTGAGCTTTACCGGAGCCTGGCCCACTTCCGCCACATCTTCGGAGGGCAGAAGCCGCATTCCGTAAACCAGTGTTAGATTCGCCATGCCTGGATTCTAACCGCCTTCTCTGCAGCGGTCGCAAGTTTTTGCCTACGTGTTACTTGGCAACTGCTCAGCAAGATTTGAGCAATACTAAGTAAAAACGCATGGGTATGCGGCTTACGAGAAGTCCTCCCCGTGCCCCCAGTTTAAGTAAAAGTCGTGTGGCTACCGCGAGATACCTGCTTCTCCCCAGGAAAGGCATGAAGAATGCTCACAACACGCGGAGGGTCTTACCCAGGCTCCTCGCTTCTCACGTTCTCCCAGGTCTCACGGAGGTTCTGCCATGTTTCGAAGTGCATTATCTTGCACAGTTATCACCGCTCTGCTTCTTTCCGCAGCCATCTTCTTGGCCAGTTGCGGTTCCACTAGCTCCAATATGAGTTCCAGTTCCCCCGCCACGGTTAACGTCGCCCTTAGCGACCCGGCCACCTGCTCGGCGCCGCAAGGGCCGTTCAGTCACATCTATGTCACCATCACCGATGTCCAAATCAATGCCAGCTCTAGCGCTGGAGATAACGACCCAGGCTGGCTTGACCTTACTCCCACCCTTCAGCAAAATCCCCAACAGGTGGATTTGCTAGGGCAGGCCAATAACCAGTGTTTTCTCGCCATGTTGGGCTCGACCACCGAACTTCAGCCCGGCACCTATCAGCAGATTCGCATCGTGCTGGCAAACAACAGCGCCACTGTGAACGGCAACCTGTGCGGCGGTACCTCCAACTGCGTGATGTTGACCGCCGATCAGACCGGCGCACCGCAGCCTCTTCTGCTCTCAGGCGAATCGCAAACTGGCATCAAAATTCCATCCGGCCAGATCGCCGGCGGACAGTTTACGGTCACGGCGGGACAAACCGAAGATCTGGATATTGATTTCGACGCTTGCGCCTCCATCGTGACCCTAGGCAACGGGCAATTCCGTCTGAAGCCGGTACTGCACGCTGGCGAGGTGAACCTGACTTCCTCCTCCATCAACGGGAAGATTGTGGATAGCGTGACGGGACAGCCCATCGGCGGCAATACCGTGGTTGCACTGGAGCAGAAAGACAATGCAGGCGTAGACCGGGTGATTATGGAAACGGTAACAGACTCAACCGGGGCATTTGTCTTTTGCCCGGTTACAGCCGGTACTTATGATTTGGTCGCGGCCGCGGTCAATGGGACAGGGGCTGCTTATGCAGCCACCATCATCGCAGGCGTCCAGCCCGGCAATGCTTTGGGAACCGTCCCCCTTGTGGCACAGGCTGGGACCAACCAGTCTCCGGCTTCCATCACCGGACAAGTGACCAGCAGCACGGGAAGCGCACCCATCGCAGTGGATATTTCCGTTTCCGCCTTGCAATCGGCTGCGGTGAACAGTGTCACTTTGCTGGTGACGATTCCGCTGGCGGCGCAGTCCGCAGCCGCGGCCAACCTCACCACGGCGCCCGCTGGCAGTTGTCCTGCCAACACTGACTGCGTCAGCTATACGCTCTCAGTACCGGCGGCCAATCCCAGCGTGGGATCGTTCAGCACCAGCGGTACTCAAAACCCCGCCGCTCCTGCCGGAGGACCTGTCAACTACACCGTGGACGCGCGCGCGTTTGTTCCCGGCGGTCCGCCGGACTGTACTCCGTCAGATCTGCAAACCAGTTCCACCGTGACCAACGCGGCACTGGCAGTTACCGCCGGCAGCAGCGTGACAGCAGCGACGCTCGCGTTTTCCGGCTGTCAATAGATTCGGAGATCGTAAGATGAAGCGAGGGCACCGGCGTGGCCGGTGCCCTCAACAATAACCCACACCCCGTCGTCATCATTTAGAATTCTGCCGTGCTCCCAAAACTGATCCTGATCGTGGCTGGCTTTCTGGCAACTCTACCCGTCGTGTCTCAGCAGGCTCCCGAGACGCCTTCAACTCAGCCGCAAGTGAAAGTGAACATGCTGAACGTGTGCACTCCATCTGCGGAGGAGCAAAAAGAGATCGCGGCCGCACTCGCCCGCGTTCCGAAACAACCGCTATTCGCTCCCGACTTCGAAATCTCGCACGGCAGTTCCACTCTGACCGATTCGCCCAATTTCCTTCAACCGGGCAAAGGCGCGCAAGTGTCGGACGAATCCTCGATCGCCCGTTACGTTCGCATTCGACGTGAGTTCGCCGTGCAAGCCTTGTTTGCCACTGTGCAATATTCCTTCAGCAACGATGGTCAGAACATGATCGAGACTCTGGTTTTGCATGTCCGCGATCCCAAGGACTTGATTCAGGTTTCGATGGAGGACAGCGCCTCGGCGATCAGCAGCGCGGAAGCGATGGTCGCGGCCAACACTCCCGCCAGCCGCATCCGGCTTGAACGCTTCGGCAAATCGTCTATCGCACTGGCCCGTTGCAATGGCTCCGAGAACGGCGCGCCTCCCGACCAGAGCGCCTACGAACCACTATTCCGCCGCGCCTCCGAAGTGCTGGCCAACTATCGCAACCTGCTGGGCGTGCGGCACACCGTGCCCGCAGAACTGGCTCAGATCCCTGCAGCGGCGGCGTCACAGACAGCCACAAAACCGAAATCCACCAAACCCGCCGCCAAAAAGAAATGATTCGAAGTTTTCCTTTGTGTACCTTTGTGTCCTTAGTGGTTAAGATTTGTGTTCTCGCGGCCACACAGCGCTGTGCATCGAAATCTGAAATCCGCAATCTAACGGCTAGCAAATCATGAGCGAAACCCGCAACGTTGTTATCATCGGCTCCGGCTGTGCCGGACACACGGCCGCACTCTACGCCGCCCGCGCCAATCTGAAGCCCCTGGTCGTCGAAGGGCACGAGCCCGGCGGCCAACTTTCCCTCACCACGCTGGTAGAAAATTTTCCCGGATTTCCCGAAGGAATCATGGGGCCGCAACTGGTCGAGAATATGCGCAAGCAAGCGGAGCGCTTCGGCGCCGAATACCGCACCACGCACCTCACCAGCGCCGACCTCAGCCAGCGCCCCTTCCTGCTCCATCTCGGCAAGCACCAGGTGCACGCCCAGGCGCTCATCATCGCCAGCGGCGCGTCCGCCCGCTGGCTGGGCCTGCCCAACGAGCAAAAGCTTATCGGCCACGGCGTCTCTTCGTGTGCCACGTGTGACGGATTCTTCTTCTCAGGAAAAGAAATCGTAGTCGTCGGCGGCGGAGATTCCGCCATGGAGGAAGCCCTGTTTCTCACTCGCTTTGCCACCAAGGTAACCCTCATTCACCGCCGCGAAAATTTCCGCGCCTCGAAAATCATGCTGGATCGTGCCAAGCACAACGACAAGATCCAGTTCCTCACCGACACCGTCGTCGAAGATGTCCACGATCCTGCGAAACACGAAGTCACCGCTCTCAAGCTGCGCAATGTGAAGACCGGGAAAGTCTGGGACTTCCCCACCAGCGCCCTGTTCCTCGGCATCGGCCACGACCCCAACGCGAAGATGTTTGCCGACCAGCTCGATACCGACGCCGACGGCTATCTCAAAACCCACAACTACGTACACACTCGCGTCCACGGCGTTTATGCCTGCGGCGATGTGCAGGACCGGCGCTATCGCCAGGCCATCACCGCCGCAGGAACCGGTTGCATGGCCGCGATCGAAGTCGAGAAGTTCTTGGAGGACCACGGCGGCTGAACGCCCCCCCGGTCTGGCGCCGCTCCAGACCGCTTACATTTTTTCCCGCGGAAGTTTGTCGCCTCGCATTACGGACGTAATCTACACGGTAGATTAGATCTCTCTTACTCTGAATACGGACTTCCCCATGAAGAGCCGGATTACGATTGCTTTAATTGTTCTGTTGTCGATTCTCTCGTTCGCTTCCAACTCCGCTCACGCTCAGGAGCCTCCGGATAGCGTCCGCAAGATTCTGACCCGCGTTGCGCCCCAATATCCCAGCCTCGCACGCTCCATGAACATCCGCGGCAACGTAAGGGCGGTGGCCTTTGTGGCACCCAATGGCACGGTAAAGTCCGTCGAAGTGAAGGGTGGCCATCCCGTGCTCGCCGAAGCAGCCCAGAACGCGCTGCGCAAATGGAAGTTTGAGGCCGCGTCTCACGGAACCTACGAAATTATCGAAATACGATTCGCACCTTAGTCTCTTTACAGCCATCCTCTTACAGCCATTCCTCGCCGGGTTTTCACTCTCGGGGACGGGGTGCGCCGTTGTGATACAAAGTTCTGTGCTGCTCATCCTCATCCAACTGCCGGTTCCGGCTCATAATTTTCCAGGTGCGGAATGTTAAGAACTTTCTTCGTCCGTCTTTCCGAAAACCCCTCTTTGCGCAATTTTGCCGAACGTTCCTCTCTCGGCTGCCGTGTCTCCGGCCGCTTCGTTCCTGGTACTGAGATTGCCGACGCTGTTCGCGCCACCCAAGCGGTCAATCGCGCCGGCATGAGCGTCAGCATCGACAACCTTGGCGAAAATGTCACCAATCTTGACGAAGCCCGCCACAGCGCCCACCTCTACCATCAGATTCTCGACGCCATCGGCACCAACCACCTCAACGCCAATATCAGCCTCAAGCTCACACACATGGGCCTTGATGTGGACGAGAACCTCGCCCGTGACATCGTCAACGGCCTCGTCGCAAAAGCTGCGTCGCTGACGCCTCCCGGCTTTGTCCGGGTCGACATGGAGGGTTCGCCCTACACTCAGCGCACTCTCGACTTCGTCCACGAACTGCACCGCATGCCCGGAAACGCCGAGTCTGTCGGCGCCGTGATCCAGGCATACTTGAAGCGCTCCGAGAGCGACATCGAAAAACTTCTGGCTGAGAACATCCGCAAAGAACCTGCGGAGATTGCTTTCCCGGCCAAGTCCGACGTCGATGCCAACTACGTCAAGTTGATGAAGATCCTGATGACGAGCGGCATCTATCACGGCATGGCTACGCACGACGAGAGGATTATTCGGCAAGCCCAGGCCTTCGCGACCAGCGAAAAGATTCCCCGCGACTCATTCGAATTTCAGATGCTCTACGGAATCCGCCGCGACTTGCAGCGCAAGCTCGCGCGCGACGGCTGGCGCGTTCGCATCTATATTCCTTTCGGCAGCGAATGGTATCCCTACTTCATGAGGCGGCTGGGCGAGCGGCCGGCGAATGTGTTGTTTATTGCGCGGAATCTGCTGCGGTCCTAGCCGTGTTCAGTGGCTAATGATGATTTGGACAGCACAGGCAGATGGGGTTTAACCTTCCGCATCAACGGCGGTAAACAGGGCTGTTCTGTTGTCATGCTCTATGAAAAATCCTCACACTGTCGGCGATCATGGGATGGGTGTATGATCGCTGCCGTTCGACCGGAGTAGCGCGACCCGCCTGGCTAATGTACTTATATTGCTCGGGATCTGCTAAGGGCGGAGCAGATAGACAAGATCCCCCTATTCTTTATTGCTGAATCTACGGTCATTTGCCCCGGGGCATTTGTTTCCTGGCTCCGTGCCGGATGTGGAGCACGTCAACTTGGTTGCCACTGATGCGGTAAATCACTCGATAGGTGTTATGACCATGACCGTACAACAGATGCCTCAGCTTGGCGTTTTCGCGCGTTACGGGGCAACGAAAGGGAAGAGTTCGCAGGCTTAGAATTTCCTTTTTGAGGCCCAGATACCATTTTCGAGCCGCCTCGGAGTGCTCGGCGTTAATTCCTTCGTAGAGGTTCGCGAGGTCGCGCTCGGCACGGAGAGTCAGGTTAACGTCGTATTCCATGTTGGGCTTCGAAGTCGCGGAAGAACTCCCTGGCGGGGCGGGTCCGTCCTTTTCGCGCGTCTTCCTCCATGCCTTGGCGGATGCCTTGATGGGCATCGGCAGGCGCCGCGACATCGAGCAGGCGCTGATAAGCCGCAGCGTCCTGGACGACCGCCGCGGCTTTGCCTCTCACCGTCAGCACTAGCGGCCGTTTTCTCTTTTTCAGGAGCTTCATGAAGTCGCCGGAGCGGCGGCGAAACGCGGTTAGGGATTGAATGTCTTTTGTGATGTCCAGCATGGTTTCCGCCTCCGAATGGGAGCACCTTTTTAGGTGCTGCTAGAATACAGCCGCGCGGTCGATGTGGGAAGCGAAAATTGACGAATCTTTAGCGATTGAGGGCACCCATTTACACCCGTTTATACCCGATTCCCTAGCAGGGCCCCGCAAAATCCTCACTTCCTACGAGAATTCACGGAGCAACGCCGGAATGGATAGCCGAACTGAAAAAACGCGGCTACGATCACGTGGACCTGGAGCAGCTCATTGCTTTCAGAATCCACGGCGTTTCCCCGGAATTCATCGGCAAGCCGCAGGCCTTGGCTACAAGCATCCCGACCCGGATGAACTCATAGCGATGCGCATCCATCAAGTCACGCCGGAATATATCAGCGACTTGCGCTTGCGCGGAATGCACGACCTCAGCATCGATCAACTGGTCAGCATGCGCATTCACGGCATCGACTGAAAAACAGTGGCCAGTGATCACTGCTCCGGCACCGCCGCCCCGTCCGCGCGCGCGTCCGACGCTCCATAATTCACTTTGCTCTTCGAGTCATGCAGCACCGCCTGCCCGCGCCCCATGGCAGTTGTGTACTCACGCCGCACATCGAGTTGATGTCCCATCGCGGAAAGCGTTTGCCGCACTTCCGGCGCAACTCGCGATTCAATCACAATGTTGCACCCGCGCTGCGGGCTAACAGTGAAGCGCGCGTTCTCCATCGCCTCCTGAATATTCATGCCGTAGTCGACAACATTGGAAACGAATTGCGCGTGCGCCAGCGGCTGGTTTGCTCCTCCCATGATTCCGAAGCCGATGTGCTGATCGCCACGCTCCATGAAAGCCGGAATAATCGTATGGAACGGCCGCTTGCGCGGTGCCAGCGCATTCGGTGAAGCCTCATCCAGAGAAAATAACGCGCCGCGGTCCTGCAACACGAATCCCATGCCGCGCACCACAATGCCCGATCCGAACGCCTCATAATTGCTTTGAATCAACGAAACAATATTCCCGTCGCGATCGACCACCGAAAGATAAGTCGTATCGCTGAAAGGCGGCACACCCGCCGCAACCTCGCAATTGGCTTTGCCGGGATCGATCAGTTTCGCGCGATCGCGTGCGTACTCCTTCGACAGCATTCCCTTCACCGGAATCTTCGCGAATCGCGGATCGGCGTTGTAACGTCCCAGATCGGCATACGCCAGCTTCATAGCCTCGATCTTCTTATGCAGCTCCGCCACGCTAAGCGGGCCGTCGGGCGAGGCCGGAGTCGTCTCCATGATTGGGCGGAAGCTCGTAAACTTTCCAGTCGCGATAAGTGGTTGAAATCGGCTCCACCCACTCCGGCGCAAATTCCGCCAAATCATCCGCCGCCATCGTCCCGCGTAGGCTCGTTGACGTGCTCAAAATCGCGCGCGCTATTTCTCCTTTGTAAAACGCATCCGCCCCATTCTGCGCCACTAGGCGCAAAGCTTTCGCCAGATCGTGATTCTGGAAAACCTGTCCCACCCCCGGAGCCTTACCTCCAGGCAGATAAACCCGCCGCCCCTCCGCATCATTCGCGAACCAGTCGGCCGAATCCTTCCAATACGACGCAATGATTTCCGGAACCGGATATCCCTCATCGGCATTTGAAATCGCTGACTGGAAAAGATCTCTCCATGCCACCTTTCCAAAGCGTTCGTGCAGCGCATTCCAACCTGCAACCGCGCCCGGCACCGTCACCGAGTCAATTCCTTCCAAAGGCATCGCGGTCGCATCTCTTGCTTTCACGTGGGCGATGGTCAATCCGCGCGGCGCCCATCCGCTGGCGTTCAGACCATATAGCTTGCCGGTTTTCGCCTCCCAGTAAATCGCAAACAGGTCGCCACCCATGCCATTCATCATGGGTTCCGTCACGCCAAGAACGGCATTAGCAGCAATCGCAGCGTCTACTGCAGATCCTCCGCGCTCAAGAATTCTCGCCCCCGCCATCGACGCCTGCACGTGGCTGGTCGCCACAATGCCATAGCGGGTGACCACCATCGAGCGCGCGCTGGCCCGGTCTCGTGCCGACATAAATGTAGTAGAAGACGTAAGCAACAGCACTGCCACAGCAATCCGAATCGAAGAGTTCATGCTACACCTGTGTCTAGGGATTCTAAGCCTGGTGATTCTCGCCCTACTTCTTCAACCCCCATGATTCGATTCAGATGATTCGCTTCAAAGGATCCACAAAAAGAAGAGGGGACCCAAGATGCCGTCAAAGCTTGGTAGCGCTACCGGGAATCGAACCCGGGTTTGAAGATTGAGAATCTTCCGTCCTAACCCCTAGACGATAGCGCCATCCGGAGAGTTTCGATTATAGCAAGGCTCCTCGTTCAATTTCTTCGGGACCGGCGGGTTTCCACAGCCTTGAAAGGTTTATACTGCCGCTAATTCGCTACAAAATTTCCATCGTTCTCTTGGAGGCTGTGGGGAAGCGTTTTATGTGGTTCGCTCAACAACTTAATTCATTCCTGAATTTAGGTGAATGCAAGGAGTATCCGATTATGGCAAGGTCGAAGTCTATTCTGGGCAGCAAGACGAGTCTTACGACCACAACGCAAGACAAAGACAAAGTCAAAGAGCAGACCGTTACGGGCAACGGGGTTAACTCGCCCGATTTGAACGCCGCCGCGCGGAAAATGGAACCCGCTGAACTCAGGCCGGAAGCACCCAAAGCAAAGGTCACGCCGCCAGCCAAAGTCACTCCCGAACCGCGCAAGTTGGAAGTGATGAAGAACGAACCGCGGAAGAATGTGGTTCCCATCAATCTGGAGGACGAGATTCGGCAACGCGCTTTCGAACTCTACAAGCAACGCGGATCCGGTTCCGGCAGCGAGGCTGAGGACTGGCTGACCGCTGAGCGTGAAGTACGGCAGCGTTACCGCCAGCAGAGCGCTTAGGCTTAGTTTGAAAGATGCTCACGTGGGGACAGCCGCCCTCGGCTGTCGGTCGAGTGAAGCTCGACACTTTCTCCGTCACGCCTGCAAAACTGAGCCCCTGCCACTGCAACCCGCCGGTTGCCACGCAAGGGCATTTCTGAAAAAATAGCCTCGGGTTCCCCACATGGCGGAAATTGGTAGTTTCGCACTGCTTCTCGCTTTGGCGCTGAGCGTTTACACGTTCCTTGCCGGGATCGTTGCGCTCGCCTTCCAGAAGCAAGCCCCACTGCCCTCTGGAACTCAGCCTTACCCGCGTGCCGGAGTTGCTTCATCCGAAGACGGTTCGTTCGCCGCCATCCTCCGCCGCAGTTCCGAGCGCATCGGTGAAACCGCCCGCCGCGCCGGCATCGCCACCTTCGCCGCAGTCTTTCTCGCTGCCGTGGTTCTCGTCATCTGCGCCTTCCGCGACGACTTCACCATCGCCTACATCTTCCACCACAGCAACCGCGATCTTCCCGCTCCTTATAAGTTCGCCACCCTTTGGTCGGGACAGGAAGGCTCTCTGCTCTTCTGGTCCTTGCTGCTCGCCGCCTACGGCTTCGTGTTGCGCCTGCGCTACAAAACCGACCCGCGATTGTTCGCTTACGCCTCTGTGGTCTTAGCCGGAGTGCAGATCTTCTTCCTGCTGCTGGTAAACTTCGCCGCCAACCCATTCGGCATTCTCGAAGGCGCTCTTCGCCCTGATGGCAGCGGCCTGAACCCGCTCCTGCAATATCCCGAGATGGTGATCCACCCGCCCATGCTCTATCTGGGCTACGTGGGTTTCACCGTGCCCTTCGCCTTCGCACTGGGCGCGCTGATCATGAAGTATCCCGGCGAGAAGTGGATTCACATCACCCGCCGCTGGACCATGGTCACCTGGGCCTTCCTCACCTGCGGCGTCTTTCTCGGCGCTCACTGGGCCTACTCGGTGCTCGGCTGGGGCGGCTACTGGGGATGGGATCCCGTCGAGAACGCCTCGCTCATGCCCTGGCTCACCGGCACCGCGTTTCTGCATTCCGTGATGATGCAGGAAAAACGCGGCATGCTCAAGATGTGGAACATGTGGCTGGTCTTCGCCACATTCTGGCTGGCCATCCTCGGAACTTTCCTTACCCGCAGCGGCATCATCAGCTCCGTACACGCCTTCGCGCAGTCTTCCATCGGCGGCTGGTTCGCCTGGTTCCTTGCCGTTAGCATCGCGGTGTTCGTATTCTTCTTTTTCAAGAACAAGTCGCATCTGGCCAGCGAGCACAAACTTGAGTCGCTGGTTTCGCGCGAGTCCAGCTTCCTGTTCAACAATCTGCTTTTCGTTCTCCTCTGCTTTACCGTGCTTTGGGGAACCTGGTTTCCAAAAATCTCTGAGCTTGTGCAAGGCAACAAAGTCACAGTGGGTGGACCATTCTACAACCGCGTCGCTATTCCCGTTGCCCTTTTACTCTTGATCCTGACCGCCGTCGGCCCGCTATTAGCCTGGCGCAAAACTTCTCTCGAAAGTTTGAGGCGCAACTTTCTGTGGCCTACCATCGGCGCCATCGCGATAGCAGTCTTCCTAATGATCACGCCACAACATTGGGGATCGCCATTCGGCCTGAAGCCCTGGCAGGATATCTCATACTTCTACTCGCTGATGGCAATTGGCCTCTCGGTTCTGGTCACGCTCACGGTAGCGAGCGAGTTCTACCGCGGCGGCCGTGTCATCTCCAAGCACACCGGCCAGAACCTGTTCGCCTCGATGGTGCAGCTCACACACCGCAACACGCGACGCTATGGCGGCTACATCGTCCACTTCGGCGTGGTTGTTGTGATCATCGGTTTTGCCGGAGCCGCTTTCAACCAGGATAAAGAACAAGAGATGGCCAACGGCGACAAGTTGACCATCGGCGCCTACACCCTGATCTGCCGCTCCTACACTGACGATGACGCTCCCAACTACGCCAGCGAGTGGGCGCTGCTCGATGTTTACAAAGGCGGCAAGCAGATTGACACCATGACCCCGGTGCGCCGCTTTTACAAAGCCAGTCAGCAGACCTCGACCATGCCCGACATCCGCTCTACCCTGAACGAGGATCTCTACCTGGTGTTCGAAGGCCTGAATCCGGATAACGGGCACCCGATCATCAAGGCGCACCTGAATCCGTTGGTGATGTGGATTTGGTTGGGCGTCTGGATCATCCTCGGCGGAACGGTTCTAGCACTGGTTCCGAACGCCCCCGCCCCGGTTCGTGTTCCGGCCCCCGCACGACTGGAACGAGCGCAGCCCGCTCCGGTGGCCACAGGAAGCTGATATGTCAATTCTTGACACTATTGTCGATGCAAATTTCAGAAGCGAAAACGCCGGCCGGATCGTCGTGTTTTCCGGCGATCGTCGACATAGAGGCTATCTGGTAAAGTCTCCGGCTGACGAACTTAGAATCAAATCTTTTCTGAAAATGTTTTATTTCGCGCACTTCGCAATACTCTCGCTGGGAATTCTCCTGTCATTGGCTTGGTCGACGGAAATCAATCACATCCTACGCAGACCCGAAGACCATGTAGTTAGAACGATGAGTATTTGTGTCGGGATCTATTTTCTTGTCGCAGGGCTGCCCTATTGGTTGCTTTGGAGATCTTTCAAGAAGGCGATCTTAACTTTTGTTTCCGCCCAGGATGAGGTTGTGGTCTCGGGCGAGGGCAAGGGCGCCATCAACAAGCGTTTACTTTTGGTCGGCGTCGCGGTAATCGCATTTGCGGTCCTACTAATGTTTGGAGGTCTCTTATTTATTCGGGCCAAGTAGAAACAAGTAGTCAGTGCGAAGTTCCAAAGGGAACAATTCCGAGAGAACTGTGACGAAGTCGAATTCACGAACGAAGCCAGCCCGCCCGGGCCGAAAGCTCGCCCAGACCCTCCTGCTCTGCGCCGCCGTCCTCTTCCTGCTCGGCACCGGCGATCCCGCCTCTCGCTTCACCGAAATCGGCCACCAGATGATGTGCATCTGCGGCTGCAACCAGATTCTTCTGGAATGCAATCACGTCGGCTGCCCTTCCTCCGATGGCATGCGCAACGAACTCATGGCTGCCGTCTCTCGCGGCGATAGTGACAGCCTGGTCGAGCAAGGCTTCGTGCAAAAATACGGCCCCACTGTTCTCGCCGCTCCCACCAATAAAGGATTCGATCGCGCCGCCTATATTTTGCCGTTTGTAGCGCTGATTCTCGGCTTCGGGCTCGTCGTAATGATCGTCCGCTCCTGGAAGAATCGCCCCGCGCCCGCGATTGCCGGCGGCCTGCGCCCCGTGCCCGGCGCTGAACTCGAGCAGTTCCGCGATCAAGCCGGCAAGGAGACTGACCTATGATCTGGCTCGTCTGCACACTCTTCTTCCTCGCTACCTTTATCTACGTTTTCTACCAGCCCAAGAGACTCTTCCTCGGCCCGGAGAAAACCCGCGCCGGCTATCTTCGCGAACGTAAAGACGCCGTCTACGAAAACCTGCGCGATCTCAACTTCGAATACAAAGCCGGCAAAGTTCCCGACGCCGACTACGCATCGCTAAAGTCTTCCCTGCAGGACGAAGCCGCCACCCTCCTGGCCGAAATCGCCCGCCTGGAAAAAAATCCTGCCCCACAAAAAGGACCCAGATCTTGAAAGCATTCCCCCGCACCCCTGTCATCCTGAGCGAAGTGGAAACTTCGCGAAGCGAAGCTTCCACGCAGTCGAAGGACCCCTCGAATGCCGGCATCAACCCGCGCCGTAGCAAGGAGTTCTCTCGCAAATCTGTGCCGTTGTTCGCCGGCGCTGTGAGACGAAGCGCAGTCTTGTTATCCGCCGTCTTTCTTCTCACCTCTCTCACCTCCGCTCAAACTCTCACCGGCACCGTAAAAAACGCCACCACCGGCAAGCCCGCCGCCGGCGACGACGTCATCCTGCTCAAGCTGGCGCAAGGCATGGAAGAAGCCGGACGCACCAAAGCCGACGCCAAAGGCCAGTTCAGTTTCAAGCTCGACGACACCCAATCCCCACATCTGGTCCGCGCCGTCCATCAGGATGTCACCTACCACCGCATGGCTCCTCCCGGCACCACGTCCGTCGAACTCCAGGTCTATGACGTCGCAAAAAAGATCGAGGGCATCGCCGTGGTCGCCGACATCATGCGCGTCCAGGTTGAGCAGGGACAGCTTGAAGTGATGCGCGCCTTCGCCGTGCAGAACACATCGAACCCACCGCGCACGCAGATGAACGAACGCAACCTCGAGTTCTACGTCCCCGAGGGCGCCAAAGTCATCGACGGCTCCGCCATGACCGCCGGAGGCCAGCCCATCACCTCCGCGCCCGTGCCTGAGAGCGAGAAAAAAGATCGCTATTCTTTCATCTTCCCGCTGCGCCCCGGAATCACGCAGTTCGAGGTCGCCTTCCAGCTTCCCTACTCCGGCAGCGCGAACCTTGATCCCAAGTCGATTTACCCGCTGGAACACTTCGTCGCGATCCTGCCGAAGTCCATGCAGTTCGCGGCCGGCCCTACTGCGGGATTCAAGCCGATGAAGGATCCCAACCAGCCCGACTCCAACGTACAGGTCGCTTCCAATACGAAGGTGGGCCAGAATCTTGCCTTCAAAATTTCCGGCGAGGGCGTGCTTGAAACCCGCCAGCAAGGCGACGGCTCGCAAGGCTCCGGAGCGACTGCGCAGAGCGGTCAAGCGCAGGCCCGTCCCGGCGGCGGACTCGGCCCGCCCATCGACGCTCCCGACCCGCTGCAGAAATATCGCTGGTGGATTCTTGGAGGCTTCGCCGCAGTCTTGGTTATTGGCGGAGTCTACGTCGCATCCCGCCAGCAATCTGCAGCACGCGCCCCGGCGCGGCAGAGGACGGCCTCTTCCCTGCGAGCGAGCATAGAAGATGACTACGAGCCCGCTGAAATTCTGGCGACTCCCTCCGTTCGTGTAGGCACCGCATCCCGTCCCACCTCGATGCTGCTCGATGCCCTGAAAGAGGAACTCTTCCAACTCGAAGTCGAGCGCCGCCAAGGCCAAATCTCCCAGGCGGAATACGAAAAAGCAAAATCCGCCCTCGACCAAACGCTGGAGCGAGCCCTAAAACGCGAAGCGCAGAAAGCCTGAACGGACGCGAAGCTTTGCAGTAGCATTTACACTTCAACTAACCGGCCTTTTGTTGTAGGCTTATCCCGCTCTCTAAGGGAGGCCTCTATGGCACAAAGCTCTCCGGTCGAGATGGTTCGGAACGCTTCTACAATTTCAATTTTGTGGGGCGTTTTGCTGATTGTGTTCGGCATGGTCGCGGTCGGCTCGCCACTCCTTGCCGCCGTGGCGGTTAACGCATTGGTCGCCTGGCTAATCGTTCTGGCAGGTGTTGTCCACCTGATGCTGGCTTTTCGGGTCCATCAAGCGGGAAGCGTAATCTGGAAAGTCTTAGTCGGGATCGCATATCTCTGCTTCGGCGGGTATCTGATCATGCATCCCGTGCTGGGAGTGGCCTCGCTCACCTTGCTGCTGGGCTCGCTCTTCCTGATTGAAGGTATCCTCAACATCGTGCTCTACGTGAAGATGCGTCCGATCCACGGATCGAGCTGGATGCTCGTGGATGGAATCGTCACCCTGCTGCTGGGGCTGATGATCTACCTGCAGTGGCCATCCAGTTCCGCCTGGGCGATTGGCACGCTGGTGGGCGTCAGCATGATTTTCAGCGGGGTGGCGCGAGTCATGATGTCGCTGGCAGTGCGCAAGGCAACGCAAGTGATATCGCCATCGAAGTTAGCGGCTTAATTAGGTCGAGGTGGGCAGGCATTCGCGGCTTCGGGCAACTCTTGTCCGGTGAAATCTGTCCGGTGAAATCGAGCCTCTACCCAGATGAACGGAGGACGGCGAAATGGGAGGGTTGATTCCGCTCGGTGACGTATCCCGGCGCCCCACGCGCATCCCTGTCGTCACCATCCTAATCATTCTGGTGAATGCTTTCGTTTTTGTTCTGGAGTTGACTGGTGGCGAGGCGTTCGTGACCCGGTGGTCGGCGATTCCCGCGCAAATATTCTCCGGCCATCAGTGGATCACGATTCTGACCGCGATGTTCATGCATGCCAGCTGGTCACACATCATCGGCAACATGGTCTTCCTATGGGCTTTTGGTCCGGAAATCGAAGACGCTATGGGCCGAGGCCGCTATTTAGTTTTTTATCTGTTTGGCGGCCTCGTGGCCATGATCGCCCAGGTCGCAGCCAGCCCGCATTCGACCGTGCCCAACCTGGGCGCAAGTGGAGCGATTGCTGCGGTGATGGGAGCATTTCTAATCACCTACCCGCGCGACCGAATTCGCTCGATCCTGCTGATCTTCATTTTTGTGAAGGTCACATTCATCCCTGCGGCGCTGTTGATCGGCGTCTGGTTCCTGACTCAGTTGCTTAACGCCGGCCAGGTAGCCCACGCTCAGACCGGAGGAGTAGCGTACTTGGCCCACGTCGGCGGCTTCATCTTCGGCGCCCTCACCGCCCGCCTGTTCGAGGCAGCGCACCGTCGGCCCGTCATTTCCACACCCTAACAACGGCATCGCTTAGGATTGGGTGGCCCACTTCTGATTGCCGGCGATGTCCTCCGAGGCTACCATTAAGGAATTGTGTTGGTTACCTTCGGCCAGCGCGTTCGCAAGTTCTCCCTTGGTGCGCTTGGCAAGCTCAACTTCGGTGGCGCTGTCGGGGTGAGGGACGTTCCAACCGCTTCCGAATCCTGTGCAGTGCGATCGTCGAAACTACGACCAGGTTGGGCTGAACCTGTTTAAGGGTTGTATCGCGAAGAAGGAGCGCGAACCCTCGTGAGGTGAACATGAAACTACATATTCGAATTCTCTTAGCCGTTGCAACCGTGGCGTGCTTGGTTGCTGCGAGCGCATACCGCAAAACTGCAGAAGCAGCCCAAACGCAAGAAGCCCCTGAAAAGAAGGCGGAAGAACAGGCTGGACATGGCTCAGCACACAAGGCCACTGTCCCGCAAGGGGAAAGCCAAACGGCAAAAGAGAAATTTAACCAGAAGCTCGGAACGCCCCGTGAACTGTCGGGCGGCGAGAAGTTTAATCCTCCGCCTCCGAGAGTAACCGACCTCAGTGGGGGCGCGAAGGCCACCGGTAAAGTCGATCATCCCGGTTCTGCGCCGCCGGAAGACTCAACCCTCGAGGAGAGGATTCAAAACCAAACTGACGTCAAAGAAACAGCCGGAAAGAGCAAGCGCTTCCAGGAACATTCTCGACAGGAAGGGCACCACCTCCCACCACACAAACCTGACGATCCATGCGCAAAGGCTGGTTCGCCTGAGAAAGTCGAAAACTGCAAGAAGGCGGGTGAGGCCTGGGAACATTCAAAGTAGGAGCGGATGCCCCACCCTTCGTTTGTTGAAGGGTGGGATTCCACTGGCGCGTACGGCTCCAGTTTTTCTCCCTCTAAACGCCAGATCCCTAAATCCATGACGATCCTGTGACATCGAACCTTGCCTTCCACAGCCCGCTTCGCCGATTCTAGTGATTGCGAACTAGCAGTCGGCTCACCAAGGGCTCTCTAACACCCATGTTTTCAAGATCCTGCCCGCAAGTTGTTGCAGCCCTGAGATCAATCGTCAGTTTCACGCCCGCTATCCTCATGATTCCACTATCGCGAGCGGCATAGGGTATGCCCATCGACCGGCAATTTCCCCGAAACCGACCCTCATGCATCTCCCCCCAACGCGTAACATCCAATAAGGTAAGATCCAACAACAATATGGGAAACACATTTAAGACCGCATTTCTGCTGACCGCGCTGACGCTGCTGCTGATGTTCTTTGGCCGCTACTTTGGCGGGCAGAATGGGATGATGCTGGCGCTGGCGTTTGCCGCCGTGATGAACTTCGTCTCCTACTTCTACTCCGACAAGATTGCGCTGGCCATGTACCGCGCGCAGCCGGTGACGCGCGAACAACTGCCGCGCGCCTATGCGGCCGTGGAGCGGCTGACGCAGAAGATCGGCATCCCCATGCCGAAGATTTACGTGATCCCCACCGAGTCGCCAAATGCGTTCGCCACGGGACGGAATCCGCAGCACGCGTCAGTGGCTGTGACCCATGGAATTCTGGGACTGCTGACCGACGAAGAACTGGAAGGCGTGCTGGCCCACGAATTGGGGCACGTGGGCAACCGCGACATTCTGATCGGTTCGGTGGCGGCAACGATTGCGGGGGCGATTACCATGCTGGCCAGCATGGGGCGCTTCGCCATGATCTTCGGAGGCATGGGCGGCGACCGCGAGCGGCGCGACGGAGGCGGATTGTCAGCCTTGTTCATGCTGATTGTCGCTCCGATTGCGGCCAGCCTGATTCAGTTGGCGGTCTCGCGCTCGCGCGAGTACCAGGCCGACGCGACGGGCGCACACTTCACTGGCAATCCATATGCTCTGGCCAGCGCGTTGCAAAAGCTGGACGCTTACTCGAAACGGGTACCGATGGCGGCTTCGCCGTCGACCGCACATCTGTTTATTATCGCGCCGCTGCTGGGCGTGAACTTTGGGAGTTTATTCTCGACCCATCCTCCGATTGCCAAGAGGATCGAGCGGCTCACGGGAAGACCGGCGCAGTTTATGCAGTAAGGCAGAGGCTCTTAGCCTTTAGCTTTTAGCTCTTAGCTCGAAACCCTTGGTGGATTTGCAAGTTGTTGGCCGGGATAGCGTTCTCAATACTGACCGCATCAGATCTGTGGGAAGCTAAGAGCTAAAGGCTAAGAGCTAAAAGCTGACGTCCTGTGACATCGGTAACTCCGCCACTTCCGCGCCCGATAGTAAAATCCAGCAATGTCTCCTGAGACCGCCATCGCAGTATCGCACAAAGCCGCCGACCTGGAAAAGGCGCTGCGCCGCGTCATTCGCGGCAAAGACGAGGTTGTCCGCCAAGCGTTGGTCAGCATTTTTGCCCGCGGACATCTGTTGATCGAGGGCGTTCCCGGCGTTGGCAAGACCACTCTTGGACAAGCCCTCGCCCGCGCCATCGATTGCACCTTTCAGCGAGTGCAGTTCACCAGCGACATGCTGCCCTCCGACGTGCTTGGGATCTCGGTGTATTCTGCGCTGGAGCAGGAGTTCGAGTTCAAACGCGGACCGGTGTTCACCAACGTGCTGCTGGCGGACGAGATCAATCGCACCACGCCGAAGACGCAATCCGCTTTGCTGGAAGCGATGAACGAAGGCCAAGTCACGGTAGACGCGCACTCGTACGAATTGCCGCGGCCGTTTCTGGTGATTGCGACGCAGAATCCGGTGGAGCATCACGGAACTTATCCTTTACCCGAATCGCAACTGGACCGTTTCTTGATGCGAGTAAGAATGGGATATCCGGAAGCTGCGGCGGAACGCGAGATTCTGCGGTCGGAAGCGGGCGCGGCGCACTTGCAAGATATGCGGCCCGTGCTTACTGGCGCTGACGTGCTCGATATGCAGGAAGCGGTCAAGCGCATTCGCGTGGACGAATCGCTGGTGACCTACGCTTTGGAAATTGTGCGGCGCACGCGCGAGTCGGAATATTTGTCGCTGGGAGTTTCGCCGCGCGGAGCGCAAGCCCTTTATCGCGCGGCGCAGGCCATGGCATTTCTCGACGGCCGCAGCTTCTGCACTCCGGAGGATTTCAAGCCGCTGGCAGTGCCGGTCTTCGCCCACCGCATCGTGGTCAACGGAGGCTACGCCTCGACGCTGAAGAAATCAGAGCAGGCCGATCAGGTGATGCGCGAGATTGTAGAGAATGTGGCGGTGCCGGTGTGAGAGCAGTGGCCAGTGATCAGTGGTCGGTGGTCAGTTTTTGCTACCGAATCCTCTATTTTTAGCGTGAGGATATAATTCTCCGTTATGTCCTTCCTGCGTTTTCTCATGCTGCTATCGCTGGTCTGCTGGATTGGCGGGCTGATCTTCTTTGCCTTTGTGCTCGCGCCTACGGCGTTTTCTGTTTTGCCCACGACTCATCTTGCCGGCAATGTAGTTGGACGCACTTTGAGCAAACTGCACTGGATCGCGATTGTTTCGGGAATTGTATTTCTGGGCAGTTCCCTGCTCTACAGCCGGCTTACTGATGGAACAGCGCACGTGTTCGCAGCTCGGCACCTGCTGTTGTGCCTGATGCTGGCGCTCACGTTGATCTCGCAGTTCGGCATCATCCCACGCATGGACGCTTTGCGGGCCTCGCTAGGCGAAGTAAGGGCCGCGCCGGTCGACAATCCTGAGCGGGTTCAGTTCGATGCGTTGCATGTTTGGTCGACCCGGGTGGAAGGGGCGGTGCTGCTGCTGGGGTTGATGGTGGTTTATCTCACGGCGCAGCAGTTTGCAGTGCGTTAAGACGCGCGAGTTTCGGGGTCGGTGCGCCGGACCTCGCCCAGGCTTGGACACCGAGGCGGCCGTCGCCACATATGTTTGTCAGCTCCCGACATTGGGCAATATCATCATTCTCATTTATTCTGAAATGTCATTGGCCCATCGTTGAAGTCGCAGTGTGGACCCACTCTGCTCGCGCTTCAGCATCGCTAGAAGCTAGGAGCTAGCAGCTAAGAGCTTCCCTTATGAAAACTGGCATCATTGGCCTGCCTCAGGTGGGCAAGACATCGCTGTTTCGGATTCTGACCAAGGCGCATCTTTCGGATCAGGCGCGGGCCAACCCGCGCGAGGCGCACATTGGCGTGGCCAAAGTGCCGGACGACCGGCTTGATCGGCTGGCCGCGCTTTACAACCCAAAGAAACTTACGCACACGTCGGTGGAGTACGTTGACGTCGGCGCAATCGGGCAGGAGGCGTTGAAAGACAGCGCTTACGCCGCGCATTTGCGTAACGTCGATGCGCTGGCGCATGTGGTGCGTGTGTTTGACGATCCATCGGTGCCGCACACGGGAGAGATCGATCCGCTGCGCGACATCAAGAACGTGGAATTCGATTTGCTGGTCAGCGATCTGGGACAGATCGAGAAGCGCCTGGAGCGGCTGGAAAAAGATCTTAAGAAGATGAAGACTCCGGAGCTCGAAAAAGAATTCGAGCTGCTGAAGCGGGCGAAAGTGCAGGTGGAATCGGACAAGCCCTTGCGCGAGATGGAAATGACAGTCGAGGACAAGAAGCGCATCAAGGGCTTCATGTTCT
>WNFJ01427133.1_pt1 | contig 21224 bp, 17 predicted proteins | sample 5400461 | NCBI WGS metagenome assembly WNFJ01 (sample SAMN13153349, study PRJNA577476) | soil metagenome | isolation source: 115 cm saprolite on Douglas fir-dominated hillslope | place: USA:California | collected 2013-09-17
TTCAGTCACAGGAGGGAAAGGGGACCACGGTCACGGTGCGGCTCCCGCTGGCGGAACCCGTTCCGCCCGCCGGACCCGCCCACCACGAAGCCGCCCGCCACGAAGCCGCCCGCCACGAAGCCGCCCGGCACCGTGCCCCCGCCGCGCCCGGAACGCGGTCATGAGGCCCCGACCAGGGGCCGGCCGGGGAGTGGAGGCCTGCGATGAGATCGCCTAGCTCCATGGCCAGCCGGCTGTGGCGCGGCTGCGTCGTGTTCGCCCTGCTCATAGTCGGCTCCGGAGCACTCATCTACAGCGGGGTCAGGTACCAGGACGCGGCGATCCGCAACGAGGTGCAGAACCTACATCCCCTGGAGATCACCTGCCTCGAGATCCAGGCCGACTTCTCCCAGATCCAGTCCTCGCTTGGTGCCTACATCCTGACCAGGACGCCGCAGTTCCTCGGTTTCTACCGCAGCTCGCTCAGTCAGCTGGATCTGGCGCTCAAGAAGGCGCGCCGCAGCGCGGGGAAGCAGTTGCAGCCCGACGTGATCACCCAGCAGCGCACGCTGGCGACGTGGCTGACCTTCGCCGACCGGGTACTTGCCCTGCCGCCGGGCAGCCCCGCACTGCCCAGGATCTCGCTCGAGAGTTACCCGAGCGCGATCGCGTTCTACACGGTCAGCTTCCGGATGCTGGCCCAGGTGCGGGCGGCGAGCCAGCGCGCGATCAGCAGCGCGGAGCACGTGCTCACCCAGACCGTGGCCTGGAGCGCCGCCGTCGCCACGCTCGCCATGCTGCTCGCGTTGCTGGCCGCGTTCGGCACCATACGCGGCATCACCAGGCCGCTGCGCGGCCTGACCTCCACGGTGCACCGCCTCTCGGCCGGAGATCACGCGGCCCGCGCGAACCTGACCGGGGCGTCGGAGGCCCGCGAGGTGGCGCTGTCGATAAACGCGCTGGCCGACGAGAGCGATCGGCTGCGCGAGCAGGAGGCGCTGAGCAACCGCCTGCGCGCGATGGCCCGCGAAGTGGGCTTGCGAATCCGGGAGCATCTGCACGCCGAGGACATCATCGGGGAGGCGCGCGCCGCGCTTGAGGAGCATCTGGACACCGATGTCGTGTACCTGCACGTGATGCGGGCCGGAAAGCTGGGGCCGCCGGAGGGCCACGAGCAGGACTGGCTGCTGCCCGCCGATTTCATGGACAGCCTTCCGCCTCAAGTCCTCCTGGGCCTGCGGGAGATGCTCAGAAACCGCGTCAGCCGGGTCATCCAGGATGTCCCCGGCCCCGAAGGCGATCAGCTTCCTCCCGAGATACGTGAGCCCATGCGCCAGGCCGGAATCGTGTCACAGCTGATCACACCGTTCGGTGTTGGCAATGAGCTGATGGGGATCATCAGCGCGGGGCGGCTGCACGCCGGCCAGCCGTGGACGGATGCCGAGGTCGGCGTGGTGGAGTCGATAGCGGTGGACCTCGGGCGCGGGCTTCATCATGCCCGCCTGTACGAGGAGGAGAACCGTCTGGTCGAGGAGCTGACGGCGGTCGACCGCGCGAAGTCCGACTTCGTCGCGACCGTGTCGCACGAACTCCGTACACCGCTCACCAGCGTCACGGGCTACATCGAGATGCTGCTGGACGGGGACCTGGGGGAGCTCGAACCCGAGCAGGAGCGCACGCTCGAAAAGGTCAACCGGAACGCGACCCGGCTGAAGGACCTGATCGAGGACCTGCTCACCCTCTCGTCGATGGAGTCGGGCACGTTCACCATGGTGACGAGGCCGGTCAACCTGCTGGAGATCATCTCTGAGGCCGTGGACGACATTGCGCCAGCGATCTCGAGCAAGGGCCTGACCCTGGCGACAACCTGTCCGCGTGAGGGCCTGGTCGTGAACGGGGACAGCCAGCAACTCGTGCGGGTGCTGGCCAACCTGCTCTCCAACGCAGTGAAATTCACCCTCGCTGGTGGTCATATCGACGTGTCGGGCGAAGCCGCCGATGGCTGGGCGGTGGTGTCCGTCGCGGATACCGGCATCGGCATTCCGGACACCGACAAGAAGGATCTCTTCACTCGCTTTTTCCGGGCCTCGAACGCGGCGAAGCGAGCGATTCCGGGTACCGGTCTGGGTCTGGCCATCATCCAGACGATCGTCGACGGCCACGGCGGGGGGACGAGGGTCGGGGTGCGGCTCCCGCTCGCGGACCCCGCCGCGGCGCAATCCGCTCCCCCGGAGCCGGCGTACCACGACGCTGGTGTCCGCCGCGCCGCGCCGGCGCCGGGAGCGCGGTCATGAGGCTCGGCGGCTCGATCATCGGCCGGCTTCTCGTGGTGTTGTCGGCGTTCGCCGTCCTCGTCGCCATCGCTGCTGTGGTCGGCTACGCCCGGCTGGCCCATGAGAACTCCGCGGCCAAGCAGCTGACCGGGCAGGACTATCTCCTCCAGCAGGCGGCAGGCCAGATGCAGGAGTTCTTCACCATCAGCCAGTTGTCCATCACCAGCTTCGCGCTGTCCGGCCGCCCGGCTTCCCTGGCGACGATCGGCAGCTCTCGCGCGGGCTTCGCCGTGAACCTCGCGGTACTCGAGCGGAATGTCTCGCCGGGCATGGCGGGCCTGCTCCCCCCGCAGGCCCGCGCCGGAACACAGCTCTTCGCCGTGGCCGCCGCGATCGCTAAGCTCCCGCCGGCATCGGCCTCGGCCGCGCGGCTCGCCAGCGGGACGACCAGCATCGCGCAGAGTTTCTACCTGGCCAACTCCGCTATGCAGGAGCGCATCGCCGCGGACCTCAGGCGGCTCACCGGGCAGAGCAAGCATGCTCTCAGCATCGGCCTGGCCTGGAGCGCGGCCGCGATCGCCCTCGCCGTGGCGCTCCTCCTGATGGTCTCGGTCACCGCGATCCGCAGCATGACGGGACCACTGCGCAGCCTGGCCGGCGCCGTGCGCAGGCTGACCTCAGGTGAGCATGCGGCCCGCGCGAGGGTGACGGGATCCGCGGAGGTGCGTGAAGTGGCGGCGTCGGTCAACACGATGGCGGAGGAGAACGATCGCCTGCGCGGGCAGGAGCAGGAACATGCCCGGCTGCGGGCGCTGGCCCGGGAAGCAGGCATCCGCGTCCGTGAGCCGCGGTGGGCCGAGGATGTCCTCCGTGAGGCATCCACCGCGATCACCGAGGGCGTGCAGAGCGATCTGGCCGTGCTGCGCCTGGTCGAGGACGGTCAGCCCCGGTACGCCGACTGTGCCCGCAAAGACTGGCTGCCGGTCAACTTCCTCACGGATCTGTCCCCTGACTTCGACGCCTGGGCGCACCGGCTGCTCGCGAGCCAGTCCAGCACGGTGATCCAGGACGTGCCCGGCCCGGAAGGCGAGGTCCTCCCGCCCAGCGTCCGCGAGATCCTGCTCCGCTCCGGGGTGGTGTCGCACATAGCCACCCCCTTTGGCAGCGGCTCCGAGCTGTACGGAATCGTGGAACTGGAGCGAACCCGGCCGGGGCACCCATGGACCGAGGCCGAGGTCGACGCCATCGAGTCGATAGCTGCTGACATCGGGCGCGGGCTGAAGCACGCCCGCATGTACGAGGCCGAGAACAGCCTCGTGGAGCAGGTGAAGGCCCTGGACCAGACGAAATCCGACTTTTTCGCGACGGTCTCGCACGAGCTCCGCACGCCGCTCACCAGCATCGAGGGCTACGTGGAGATGCTCAGAGATCAAGATGGCGGCCAGACCACCGCCGCGCAGGAGCGGATGCTGGAGACGATCGACCGCAATACGACCAGGCTGCGGAACCTGATCGAAGACCTGTTCACCCTGACGAAGATCGAGTCGGGCACCTCCCAGAGCGTGCCGCGCCCGGTGAACCTGCTGGACATCGTCCGCGATGCCGCCCAGGTCCTGCAGCCCATGGTGACCAGCACCGGGCTTACCCTGACCGTGACATGCCCCGACGGGAGCCTGGCTGTCAACGGCGACCTCAGCCAGCTCGACCGGGTGGTGATGAACCTGCTCTCCAATGCCGCGAAATTCACCTCCCCGGGCGGCCGGATCCACGTCACGGCCGCCCGGGATGGCGATACCGCGGTCATCAGCGTCAGCGACACCGGTATCGGCATCCCTGATAAGGACAAGGAGGCCGTCTTCGGCCGCTTCTTCCGCGCATCGAACGCGGTCCGGCGGTCCATCTCCGGCACCGGCCTGGGCCTGACCATCGTCCGCACCATCGTCGCCGAGCACGGCGGTGAGGTGGCCATCCATTCGACGGAGGGGGTGGGAACGACCGTTACGGTGCGGCTCCCGCTTCTGCTGGCCAGCACCATCGCGGCCGACCAGGCTGGTGGTCGGCAAGAAGAGCCTTCCTTGGCGGCACGTCCGCCCCGAGGATCTCCCTGATAGACCACTACCGGCCCGGCTTCGCTGGGATGGAGGCCACCGCGCCCGGCTCCCCGGTGATCAGTGTCTCGACGGCGGAACGCAGCACGCTGAGGCGGGCGGCGGCGGCCGCCCGGGCCGCCACCAGGCCGACGCCCGCGGTCGGCTCTTCGACTTCCAGGTATGCCTTGAGCTTCGGCTCGGTGCCGCTCGGCCGGATCACGACGCGAGCTTCCGGGAGCCGGTAACGCAGCACGTCGGCTGGTGGCAGCCCGCGGCCGCCGCCCGCCAGGTCGCTGGCCGAGATGACCGGCTGGCCCGCCAGCACGGCCGGCGGCGCGGCCCGCAGGCTGGCCATCACATCCGCCGGGGACCGGGAGGCGAGCGTCAGCTGCGCGGTCAGGTGCACGCCGTACCTGGCCTCGAGCGCGTCCCAGCGCTCCAGCAGGGACTGCCCGGCCGACCTGGCGCTGGCGACCAGCGCGAGCACGGCCAGGGCAGCGCTGATCCCGTCCTTGTCATGGACCGTGTCGCCGACCGCGTATCCAAGCGCCTCTTCATAGCCGAACACGAAACGGCTGTCCGGCGCGTACTCGCCGGCCCTCACGATCCACTTGAAGCCGGTGAGTGTCTCCACGTAGCGGACGTCAGCCGCAGCGGCGATCTTGGACAGCATCGTGGAGGAGACCACTGTCGTCGCGACCAGCCGACTCCGCGATTCCCCCGCCTCGGCCAGAAGATACGCACCGAGCAGCCCGCCGACCTGGTCGCCGGTGAGCATCCGCCAGCCGCCGGGGGCGGCCGGGTCGGGTACCGCCACGGCCAGGCGGTCGCCGTCGGGGTCGTTGGCGAGCACCAGGTCCGCACCGAGCCTGCGGGCCTCCGCCACGGCCAGGTCGAGGACTCCCGGCTGCTCCGGGTTGGGAAAGGCGACGGTCGGGAAGTCAGGGTCGGGGTCCGCCTGGGCCGCGACCATGTGCGGCGCCGGGAAGCCCGCCCGGGAGATGGCCCGGACCGCGAGCCGGCCGGCGACGCCGTGCAGCGGCGTGTAAACGACGCGAAGCGGCGCGCCGCCGCGACCTGAGCCGGCTCCAGGTGAACTCGCCACGATGGCATCGAGGTAGGCCTGGGCCACCTCGTCGCCATGGTGGACGACCAGCGGGTTGGTGGCTGGCCCGGCCGGGATCTGCGTCAGCGGGCCGAGAGCGCGCATCGCCGCCTCGATCTGCACATCGGCAGGCGGCACGATCTGCGCGCCGTCGCTGAGGTAGAGCTTGTAGCCATTGTCAGCCGGCGGGTTGTGGCTCGCGGTGATCATTACGCCGGCCGCGGCCGACAGGTGCCGGACCGCGAACGCGAGCAGCGGGGTGGGACTGCGGCTGGGCAGCAGGTGGACGCGGACGCCCGCCCCGGTGAGCACGGACGTGACCTCATCGGCGAACTCGGCCGACCGGTGCCGTGCGTCCCAGCCGACCACCACGCCGGCCCGGGCCGCTCCGGGCCGGCGTTGCCGCAGCCAGCCCGCCAGGGCGGCGGTCGCGGCCCGGACGACTGCGCGGTTCATCCGGTTCGGGCCCGCGCCGACCGCGCCGCGCAGGCCGGCGGTGCCGAACTCCAGCCGGCCCGCGAACCGGTCGGCCAGCTCGGCCCGGGCGACCTGGCTGCGCTCATCCGTTCCGCCGCCGTCGGCGAGAAGCGCCCGCAACTCGGCCCGGTCCGCTGGATCGGGGTCCTCGGCTATCCACGCTTCCGCGCGGGCCCGCAGATCGGCGGGTATCACGTCACATCCAGGGGAGCACGCTGACCAGCAGCGCGCCCATCCGGCCGGCGGCGGCCTGGCCCGCCGCGACCACCTCGGCGTGGTCGAGGCCGTGTGGTGCCAGGCCGGCCGCAAGGTTGCTGACCAGCGAGATCGCTGCTACCTCGGCGCCGAGGTGGCGGGCGGCGATCGCCTCGAGCACGGTCGACATGCCCACCAGGTCGGCGCCGAGCGTGCGCAGCATGCTGATCTCGGCCGGGGTCTCGTAGTGCGGGCCGGGCAGTGCCGCGTACACGCCCTCGGTCAGGTCCGGGTCAGCGTTGCGGGCGAGCGCGCGCAGCCGGGGCGAATAAAGGCTGGTGAGGTCGGTGAAGCGGGACGGGTACCCCTCGGGCGGCGGCGGCCCGGCCAGCGGTGAGCGGCCGGTCAAGTTGAGGTGGTCGCTGATGAGCACCGGCTGGCCGACCCGGTAGCCCGCGCGAATCCCCCCGGCCGCGTTGGTCAGCACGATGACCCGGCAGCCCGAGGCGACCGCGGTGCGCACGCCGTGGACCACGGTCGCGGCCGAATGCCCCTCGTACAGGTGGCTGCGGCCGAGGAAAACCAGCACCCGGGTGGGGCCGGTGGCCGCGGCGGTAAGCACCACCGACCGGACACTGCCCACGTGACCGCCGACGGTCGGCTCGGGGAACCCGCCCAGATCGGCCAGCGGCACCTCGGCCACGGCCCCGCCCAGCTGGTCCGCGGCCCGGGCCCAGCCCGAGCCCAGGACCACCGCCACGTCATGACCCGCCATGCCGGTCAGCCGGGCCAGCCGCGCGGCGCTGGCCGCGGCCGCGGTGTAGGGGTCGCCAGCCGGCCGGGCCGGCGCGGGCGTGCCCGGATTCGTGGTCATGACTTGATGTACGGCTTTCCGTCCGCCCGCGGTGGCCGGCCCCGGCCGACCAGGCCGGCCACGGCGACGATGGTGGCGACGTAAGGGGTCATCAGCAGGATGTTGGACGGGATCGGCACATTGAGCGTGGACAGGATGGACTGCAGCGTGCCGGTGAAGCCGAAGAGCAGCGCGGCCGCCACCGCGCCGAGTGGCCGCCAGCGGCCGAAGATCAGCGCGGCCAGGGCGATGTAGCCCATGCCGGATGACATGTCCTTGCCGAACGCGCCGACCGACCCGATGGTGAGCCAGGCACCGCCGATCCCGGCGACCAGGCCGCCGAGGATCACGTTGCGGTAGCGGGTCGCGAGCACGCGGATGCCGACCGCGTCGGCCGCGGTCGGGTGCTCCCCGACGGCCCGGACACGCAGCCCCCAGCGGGTGCTGAACAGCCCGACCTGCACCAGGATGATCATGACGTAGGTGATGTACAGGAAGATCGTCGAGTCAAAGAAGACCGGCCCGATGACCGGGATGTCGCCGAGCAGCGGGATCTTGATCGCGGAGAAGGTCTGCGGCGAGTTGAGCGTGTTCTGGTGCGTGGTCAGCGCGCGGTCGTACAGGTACCCGGTGAGCCCGGAGGCCAGCAGGTTCAGCACCACTCCGAGGACGATCTGGTCGACCAGGTAGCGGATCGCGAACACCGCGAGCACCAACCCGAGCAGGCCACCGGCCAGCGACCCGCTGATCAGGCCGAGCCAGAGCACGCCGAATGCGCTTCCCACCACGGCGGCCGCGAACGCGCCGAGCAGCAACTGGCCCTCGATGGCGATGTTGATGACGCCGGATCGCTCGCAGAGGCAGCCAGCCAGCGCGCCGAGGATCAGCGGGATCGATCCGACCACGGTGTTCTGCAGCAGGTTGACCAGGCTCAGCGGGATCTTCCCGGCGTCCGCCCAGCACAGCAGGGCGATGAGGAAGCACAGCAGAACGGCGGCGATCATGGCCCGCTTGGCGCGCTGGCCCGGGTCGACGGCCGCCCGCACAGCGGCCAGGGCCAGCGATACCGCGCCCGCCGCGTACGCCGTAGCGGCGGCGGGCGCATGCACGCTTGGCACGTGCACGGACGCGTTGGCCAGCGAAAGCGCGAAGGTGGCGTCGCCGCGGGCCGCGAAGTGCCCGAAGACGATGTCGATGAGGCCGAGCAGGGCGAACGTGCCCGCGGCGAGCACGCGGCGGTTTGCTTCCAGCGGGGCGCGCACGGCGCCGGCCAGCGATGTCATCGGTGCCCCCCGCCGGCGTGGCCCGAGCATGTCATCGGTGCCGCCTTCACCCGTTCCACCCCTTGGCCAGAACCTGGCCCTCGCCGGCCGCTCTGGCTTCACGCAGCCGGAACATGGCGCGGACCAGCGGCGGCGCGGCGATGAAGAGCACGATGAGCGCCTGGATGACCTTGACGATGTCCACCGGGATCTGGGTGACCCCCTGCATGGCGATGCCCCCCGCGTCCAGCGCGCCGAAGAGCAGCGCCGCGAGCACGGTGCCCAGCGGCCTGGCCCGGCCCAGCAGGGCCACGGTGATCGCGTCGATGCCGTACGTGCCGTAGCTCTGGAAGTTCAGTGAGTGGTCGGTGCCCTGGATCACCGCGGAAGCCGCCAGCCCGGCGAGCCCGCCCGCGATGAGCATCACGACGATCCAGGTCTGCGCCACGTTCATCCCCGCGCTGCGGGCCGCGCGCGGGTTCGCGCCGACGGTGCGGAACTCGAAGCCGAGCGTGCTGCGGCTCAGCAGCCACCACACGCCTGCCGCCGCCGCGAGGGCGATGAGGAAGCTCGCGTTGAGCCGCAGGTTGGGGCCCGCGATGTGCGGCAGTTGCGCGTGGGGGTCGATGAACGGGCTGATCAGGTCGTTGCGCCCGGGGCGCTGCATCGCCTTCGTGCCCAGCAGCCAGGACAGCAGGTAGATCATCACGTAGTTGAGCATGATCGTGACGATGACCTCGTGCGCCCCGGTCCACGCCTTGAGCGCGCCCACGACCCAGCCGAGGACGGCGCCGCCGGCGAACGCGCCCAGCAGGACCACGACGGCGTGGATGACCACCGGCAGGTGAACCCCGAAACCGAGCCAGGTAGCGAACAGGGCGCCGCCGATGAACTGGCCGGTGCCGCCGATGTTGAACAGCCCGGCCCGGAAGGCCAGGGCCACCGAGAGCCCGGCGAAGATGAGCGGTGTCGCGTTGACCGCGGTCTCCGACAGCGGGTTGAACACGGGGGGGACGGAGCCGCCGTGGAAGGCGGCCGAGACGGTGTGCGGGTTGAGGATCGCGCCCTCGAACATGTTCGAGTAGGCCGCCGTGACGCTGTGCCACGCCGCAGCGATCGCGCTGCCCGGCGCCGAGAAGAGCCGGCCCCACGCAGTGAGCACCACCGGGTCGGTGAAGGCGATGAGCAGCCCGCCGATCACCATGGCCGCCACGATCGCGAGCACCGTGACCACCACGGAGTTGCCGTGGATGATCGCGTCAAGCACCGCCCGGCTGAGGGTGAGCCGGGGGTGGTCGTCCTCACCTGGGGCGGCTTCGGTCGCCGTCGCTGGCCCGGCCTCGGTGGGTGCCCGGGGCTCGGTGGGTGCCCCGGCCTTGGTGGGTGCCCCGGGTTCGGTGGGTGCCCCGGGTTCGGTGGGTGGCCCGGGTTCGGTGGGTGGCTTGGGCTCAGTCATCCGCGTCCCCGTCCTCGTCATCCGGGTTCACGGGTTCGTCGCCGGGTTCACCACCGGTGCCCGCACCGGCCATCAGCAGGCCAAGCTCCTCCACCGGCACCGTGGGCGGGCGGATCCCGGTGATCCGCCCTTCGTACATGACCACTATGCGGTCGGCCAGCGCGTAGATCTCGTCGAGTTCGGAGGAGATGATCAGCACGGCCACCCCCCGGTCCCGCTCGGCCACGACGCGGCGGTGCACGAACTCGATGGAGCCCACATCCAGGCCGCGGGTCGGCTGGCTGGCTACCAGCAGCCGCAGTTCCCGGCCGATCTCGCGGGCCAGGATGACCTTCTGCTGGTTGCCGCCGGACAGCGTGCCGGTGGGGGTGGCGATCGAGGTGGTGCGGATGTCGAACTGGTCGACCCGGCTCAGCGCGGCCGTCCGGATCGCATCGAGATTGAGGGCGACCCCGTTGGCGTACGGCGGCTGGTCGTAGACGTCCAGGACGAGGTTGTCCGCCACGGAGAAGTCGGCGACGAGCCCGTCCTCCTGGCGGTCCTCGGGGATGTAGCCGATCCCCGCGCGCAGCCGCTGCTTGGGCGTGGCATGCGTGATGTCGCGGCCGTCCACCCGCACCGAGCCGCCGGCCACCGGGCGCAGGCCAAGCAGCGCCTCGCAGAACTCATTCTGCCCGTTGCCGACAACGCCGGCCACGCCGACGATCTCGCCCGCCCGCACCTGCAATGACACGCCGTTCACGGCGACCTGCCCGTGCTCGTCGCCGACGACCAGATCCGCGGTATCCAGCACGACGTCCCCAGGTGTCGCGGGGGCCTTGCGGACCGTGAGTTCCACGGCCCGGCCGACCATCAGCGAGGCCAGCTCGGAGTCGCTCGCGGTCGGCGGGAGCTCGCCCACCACCCGGCCCCGCCGGATGACCGTGATCGTGTCGGCGATCGCCTGGACCTCTTTGAGCTTGTGCGAGATGAATACGATCGACCGGCCGCCGGCCCGCAGTTCGCGCATGATGCGGAACAGGTCTTGCGTCTCACTGGGCGTCAGTACCGAGGTCGGCTCGTCCAGGATGAGCACGCTCGCCTCGCGGAGCAGGGCCTTGACGATCTCCACTCGCTGCTGGACGCCGACCGGAAGGTTCTCCACGTCGGCGTCGGGGTCCACCTCCAGGCCGAACCGGGCCGACAGCTCGCGCACTTCCCGGCGGGTACGGCGCCGGTCGAGCAGGCCGAAGAGGCGGGTGCGCTCGACACCGAGGGTCACGTTCTCCGCCACGGTGAACACCGGCACCAGCATGAAGTGCTGGTGCACCATGCCGATGCCGACGGCGATCGCGTCCTTCGGCGAGCGGAACGCGACGGGCTTGCCGTCGATGACGATCTCGCCCTCGTCGGGCTCCTGGAGCCCGTAGAGGATGTTCATGAGCGTGGTCTTGCCCGCGCCGTTCTCGCCCAGCAGCGCGTGGATCTGACCCGGCTGCACGGTCAGGTAGATGTGGTCGTTGGCTACTAGGCTGCCGTAGCGCTTCGTGATCCCCTTGAGCTCGAGCTTCACCAGCCGTCTTCCTGTGGCGTCAGCTGGTGGCCTGAGCGCGCGCTCAGGCCACCAGCTGATGTTCTACACCGGGCTCTTGGTCGGTGTCTGGATGGTGCCGCTGATGATGCCCGCCTTGATCTGGGCCAGCTCCGACTGGAGCGCGGCCGGGACCTTGCTGGCGAAGTCGTGATAGGGCGCCAGCTGCACCCCACCGTTGGCCAGCGTGCCGATGTAGTTGCCGCCCTTGAACGAGCCACCGGCGGCCGAGGTCACCGCGCCCTTGACGGCGGTCTGGATGCCCTTCTCCACGCTGGTGATGAAGAATTTGCAGTACTGGGCGGCGCTGATGCACCCGTCGGTGTCCACCCATTCCATGTTGACGCTCTGGCCGTTCGCGTCGGCCTGCTGGACGGCCTTGGCCCCGCCTAGGCCCACGTTGCCGGCCACCGGGAAGATGATGTCGGCGCCCTCGGAGATGAAGGTCTGGGTGAGCTGCTGCCCCTTGGTCTGGTTGGTGAAGTCGCCGGTGAAGTTGCCGTTCTGGGTCGGCTCGCTCCAGCCGAGAACCTTCACGTTCGTGTGGTGCTTGGTGTTGTAGTACTGGACACCGTCGTAGAACCCGTCCATGTAGATGGTGACGGTGGGCAGCTTCTGGCCGCCGAACGTCGCCACCTTGTGGGTCTTGGACATGCCGGCGGCCAGGTAGCCACCGAGGAAGCCGTCCTGCACCGTGTTGAACAGCAGCGCGTCAACGTTCTTCAGCGGCGGGGTGTAGTTGTAGTCCACGATCGCGAACTTCTGGGTCGGGTTCTTCGCCGCCGCCGCCTTGGTGGAGTCGCCCATCAGGAAGCCGACGGTGACGATGATCCCGCATTTCTGGCTGACGAACTGGTTGATGTTCGGCACGTAGCTGCTCGCCGACGTGGACGACAGATACTGGCCGGAGATTCCGCTGCCCTCAGCCTGCTGAACGCCCTGCCACGAGGACGCGTTGAAGGACCGGTCGTCGATGCCACCGGTGTCGGTGACCATGCACGCCTTGAACGCGGCCGTTGCCGCACTGCTCGACGAGCTGCTCGAAGCGCCGCCCGAAGATGAAGACGTGCTGCTGCCGCACGCGGCGGCGAGCAGCGCCACGACGCTGAGTGCCGCGGCTGCCCAGACGGTCTGTCTCACGGTTACCTCCCTTTTCCTGAGCGGCCTGCGCCGCCCCCACGGGCCGAAGGCCCCGTCGCTCCGCCCAGCTGGCGAAGGCACCAAGATCCGAAAAGCCCTACTCTGGGATGCCCGCAGGTTAGACCTGCCCGGCCGCCCGGGGAAGCCAGCGTGCGGTACGGCGGCCTGGCCGTTGCCAAATCGAAACCCGGCCGAGTTGCCCGTGACCCCGAATGTCCCAGGTACGGAGGTAGCTTCACAGGAGTGGAGATCGACTGGAACCGGTTGCGGGCCGCGGCCGCGGAGGTGGCGGGACGCGCCTACGCGCCGTACTCGCGGCTGCGGGTAGGCGCGGCCGGCCAGACCACCCAAGGCCGGGTCGTGGTGGGCTGCAACGTGGAGAACGCCTCCTACGGGCTCACCCTGTGCGCCGAATGCGGGCTGGTCAGCGCGCTGCACGCGAGCGGCGGCGGCTCGTTCGTCGCGGTGTGCGTGCTGGCCGCCGACGGCGCCCCGCTGCTGCCGTGTGGCCGCTGCCGCCAGCTTCTCCTCGAAACGGCCGGACCTACGTTGCTCATCGACACCGATACCGGGCCGCGTGCGCTAGCCGAACTGCTGCCGTCGGCATTCACCGGTGAAGACCTGTCCGCTCGGCGCGATCATGACGTATGACACCGCGGACCTGATCCGGGCCAAGCGGGACGGGCGGCCGCTCACCGACGCGCAGATCCGCTGGCTGATCGATGCCTATCTCGGCCGCGAGGTCGCCGAGGAGCAGATGTCCGCGCTGCTGATGGCGATCTACTTCCACGGCCTGGACCGGGCCGAGTTGCGCGCGTGGACCGCGGCCATGGTGGACTCGGGGGACCGACTGGACCTCAGCGGGGCCGGGCGGCCCACCGTGGACAAGCACTCCACCGGCGGGGTCGGCGACAAGGTCTCATTGATCCTGGCCCCGCTGGTGGCGAGTTGCGGCGCGGCCGTCCCGCAACTGTCCGGCCGGGGCCTCGGGCACACCGGCGGCACCCTGGACAAGCTCGAGTCCATCCCGGGGTGGCGGGCCGCGCTCTCGCCCGCCGAGATGCTTGCGGTGCTGCGCGAGACCGGCTGCGTGATCTGCGCCGCGGGCCCGGGCCTGGCCCCGGCCGACCGGCGGCTGTACGCCCTGCGCGACGTCACGGGGACCGTCGAGTCGATCCCGCTCATCGCGAGTTCCATCATGTCCAAGAAGATCGCTGAGGGCACGGCAGCGCTCGTGCTGGACGTGAAGGTCGGCAGCGGCGCGTTCATGCGGGACGTGGCCGACGCCGGGCTGCTCGCGCGGACCATGGTGACACTCGGCGAGGAGCACGGGGTGCGTACGTCGGCGCTGCTCACCGGCATGGACACGCCGTTGGGACGTTCGGTAGGAAATGCTCTTGAGGTCGAGGAGGCGGTGGCCACGCTACGTGGCGATGGGCCGCCGGACCTGGTTGAGGTGACCCTCGCCCTGGCCGCGGAGATGCTCCGGCTGGCCGGAATCGACGCGGACCCGGCGGCGGCGCTGGCCGACGGCCGGGCGCTGGCGGCTTACCGGGCGATGATCGCGGCGCAGGGCGGCGATCCGGATGCGCCGCTGCCGCGCGCCGCGCTGCGGCGGCCGGTGCCCGCGGCCGCGGCCGGCTACCTGCGCCGGCTGGATGCGCGGGCGGTCGGGGTCGCGGCCTGGCGGCTTGGCGCGGGGCGGGCGCGCAAGGAGGATCCGGTGAGCGCCACGGCGGGCGTGCGCTGCCTGGCCAAGCCGGGGGAGCGGGTCGCCCGCGGTCAGCCCGTCCTGGAATTGCTGGCGGACGACGAGACCAGGTTCGAGCGGGCGCTTGAGGTGCTGGCGGACGCGATCGAGATCGGCCCGGAGCCGCCCCCGGCGGCCGGCTCTCTCGTCATCGAGCGCCTCATCTGTGACAATGGGTAGCGTGCCACCGACCCTCGATGAGATCAGGGCGGCTCCCAAGGTGCTGCTGCATGATCACCTTGATGGTGGCCTGCGGCCGGCCACCGTGGTCGAACTGGCCCGTGACATCGGCTATGACCGGCTGCCCTCGGCCGACGTCGATGAGGTCGCGCGGTGGCTGCGGCGTGGCGCCAACCGCGGTCATCTCAAGTACTACCTGGACGCGTTCCAGCACACGGTGGCGGTCATGCAGACGCCGGAGGCGCTGACCAGGGTGGCGGCCGAGTGCGCCGAGGACCTGGCCGCCGACGGCGTGGTCTACGCGGAGGTGCGGTTCGCGCCCGAGTTGCACGTGGCCCGGGGCCTCACCCTGGAGCAGGTGGTCGGCGCGGTGCTCGACGGATTCCGGATCGGCAGCGTGGGACGGGGCATCACGGTGTACGGCCTGCTCACCGCGATGCGCACCGCCGCGCGCTCGCTGGAGATCGCCGAACTCGCGGTCCGGCACCGCGATGAGGGCGTCGTGGGGTTCGACATCGCCGGAGCCGAGGCGGGCAGCCCGCCGACCCGGCACCTCGACGCGTTCCAGTACGTGGCGCGGGAGAACTTCCACATCACGATCCACGCCGGGGAGGGGTTCGGGCTCCCGTCCATCTGGGAGGCGCTGCAGTGGTGCGGCGCGGAGCGCCTCGGCCACGGGGTACGGATCGTGGACGACATCCGGGTCACCCCGGACGGCACGGCCGTGCTCGGGCGGCTGGCCAGCTACGTCAGGGACCGGCGGACCCCGCTGGAGATGTGCCCGACATCGAACGTGCAGACCGGCGCGGCGCCGTCGATCGAGGCTCATCCGATCCGGCTGCTGCGCCAGTTGCAGTTCCGGGTGACGGTGAACACCGACAACCGGCTGATGAGCGGGGTCAGCCTGTCCTCGGAGTTCGCCCGGCTGGCGGAGGCGTTTGGCTACGGCTGGTCGGACATCGAATGGCTCACCATCAACGCGATGAAGAGCGCGTTCGCTCATTTCGACCAGCGGCTACGGATCATCAACACGGTCATCAAGCCCGGGTTCGCCACCGCCCGGGCAGCGAGTGACGCGGTGTTCCGGGTCGAAGGGCGGGGGAGGTGACCGCGGCGTGAATGCAGGCGTGAATGCCGGGCCGGTGCCGGTCCTGGCCGCGCACCGCGGGATCACGCAGTGGCCGGCCGAGATCGTGGCCTCCGATGCCGCGCTCCGTCAGATCCTGCACGGCCTGCCCGGAGTCGACCAGGTCGGCGTGCAGGAGAGGGCGGCCGCCCTGGCGACCAGGTCCATCAAGCGGGACGCCAAGATGTGGGCGCTCGACATGGCGGTCCGCATGGTCGACCTGACCACGCTGGAGGGCGCGGACACGCCGGGCAAGGTCCGCGGGCTGTGCGCGAAGGCACGCCAGCCCGATCCCGCGGACCCGGCAGTTCCGCCGGTCGCCGCCGTCTGCGTGTATCCGGACCTGGTGGCCGTGGCCCGCCGTGAACTGGCCGGCAGCCCGGTCCTCGTGGCGTCCGTGGCCACCGCGTTCCCGTCGGGGCGCGCCTCGCTCGCGGTCAAGCTGGCCGACGTCGCCGACGCGGTGGCGGCCGGCGCCGACGAGGTGGACATGGTCATCGACCGGGGCGCGTTCCTGTCCGGCCGGTACGGGCAGGTCTGCGAGGAGATCCGCGCGGTCCGCGAAGCGTGCGGGACCGCGCACCTCAAGGTGATCCTGGAGACCGGCGAGCTCGCCACCCTCGACAACGTGGCCCGCGCCTCGTGGCTGGCGATGCTGTCCGGCGCCGACTTCATCAAAACGTCCACCGGCAAGGTATCGCCGGCCGCGACGCCGCCGGTGGCCCTGGTGATGCTGGCCGCCGTGCGCGAATTCGCCGACGTGACCGGCCGCCGGGTGGGCGTCAAGGTCGCCGGCGGGGTACGGACCGCCAAGGACGCGATCCGGTATCTGGTGCTGGTGCGTGAGACCGCGGGCGCGGAGTGGCTCAGCCCGGCGCTGTTCCGGATCGGTGCCTCCAGCCTGCTCAACGACCTGCTCATGCAGCGCAGCAAGCAGCTCACCGGCGCCTACGCGGGGCCCGAGTACTTCACCCTGGACTAGACGAGGACTAGCCGGCCGGTCCCCACCCAGTGGACACCGCGGTGCCCGGCGCCGCTCCCGCCACTGCCCCGCCTGGATCTGTCCCCTGGTCTCCTAGTCCCCTAGTCCCTGCTGGGTCAATCTGAGCGTTGGTGTTGGAGTTCGGTGGATATTGACGGGATTTGGGTAGCGACGTAGGAAGTCTTCAGGGGGTCGTGCGATGAGGAGGCTCTCGATGAGGAGACTGATTCGCGGCCCGGTGGCCGCCTTGGCCGCCGTAACCTTGGCCGCCGTAACCTTGGCCGCCGCGGCCCTGACGGGCGTTGCCGCCGTGTCGGTCGCGCCGGCCGCCAGCGCACAGAACACCGCCAGCGCGCAGAACAACGGCGTCGGGCTGACGCCACCCCTGGGCTGGAGCAGTTGGAGCTTCATCCGGCATGGCCCGACCGCCGCCATTATCGGGGCCCAGGCCGACGCGATGCGCAGCAGCGGCCTGGCCCGCGCCGGGTACCAGTACGTCAACCTGGACGACTTCTGGTACCAGTGCCCGGGCAGCCAGGGCCCGAACGTGGATCAGTACGGCCGCTGGGTCATCGACGGCCAGATTCCCGCCGAGCAGTTCCGAGAACGGCAGCCAGGTGGTCGCCGACCATGTGCACGCCGACGGCCTGACCCCCGATGAGCGGCAGACCCAGATGAGCTTGTGGGCGCTCGCCGCGTCGCCGCTGATCCTCGGCACGGACCTGACCGGCCTGACGGCGCTGACGGGCGGCCAGCCGGCCACCGCCACCGAGACGTTCACTGACAACGGGGCCGAGCCCGTGCGCCATGTCCAGCTGAGCCTTTCGGCGCCGGCCGGGTGGACGGTGACGGCGACGTCGGCCGCGTCGTTCTCTTCTGTAGGAGCAGGCCAGAGCGTGCAGACTACCTTCCAGGTCGTCGCGCCGCCGCCGGCGACGCTGTTCAAGTCGGACACCGTGACCGCCACGGCCATGGACCGGTGGGACCTCGTGATTCCGCAGCAGATCTCCGAGAGCGAGACGGTGACGACGAGCCCGCCGGTGGGGGCGCCGTACCAGACGTACTCCTCAGCCACGGACGCTCCGGCAGCATTCGCCGAGTCGGGCCAGCAGTTCGGCCTCGACGGGGCCGGCGCGGACCTGTTCTCGGGCAGCGACGCCTACAGCACGATCTATCTGAAGGGCGCCGTAGGAAGCGCATCGACCGTCGTGACCGAGGTCACCTCGCAGCAGGGCATGACCGGCTTCGCCAAGGCCGGCATCATGGTCCGCAACGACATCACCGGATCGGGCACCAGCCCGGAGGGCGTGATCCTGTTCGAGTCACCCTCGGGCGGCATCCAGTTGGAGTGGGACAACAATGGCGGCAACTTCATCAACTCGGTGACGCCACCCAATGGCACGATCCCGGGGAGCCTGCCGGTCTGGCTCGAGCTGCAGAGAAGCGGCACGACCTACACCGGCTACTACTCCTACGACGGCCAGAACTGGCTCACGGTGGGCAGCGCCACCGTGCCCGGCCAGGCGGCCACGCAGGACGCCGGGATTTTTGTGACTTCACATGCCAGCGGCTCGCCCGGCACGCCACCGCCGCTGGCGACGTCCTATGAGGCCGAGTCGTCAGCGAACACGATCGCGGTCGGCGCGTCGGCGGCGGCCTGCCGGACATGCTCGGGCGGCGCCAAAGCCGGTTTCGTCGGCGCAGGTGGCACGCTCACCTTCAACAACGTGAATGTCGCCGCCGCCGGCACCTATGAGGTGGCCATCGCCTACCTGGACGGATCGGCAACCGGCCGGCAGGCCACGATCAGCGTGAACGGCGCCGCGCCGCAGATGGTGTCGTTCACTCCGACCGAAAGCTTCAGCACCGTCGGCGCGATGACGGTGCCGCTGCAACTGGCGGCCGGAAACAATACGATCGAGTTCGCAAATCCGGCGGCCTTCGCCCCGGACTTCGACCGCATCATCGTCCCCGCGGCGGCCGGCTAGTCGGCCACGCGGCACTTGCTCCGCCGTCCGGCCACGCCTCCCCCCGCGCGGCCGGGCGGCGGTCTGTCCAGGTCCGGGGCAAGATCGCGTGGTGCCCTGCCCAGGTCCGGGGGCAAGATCGCGTGGTGCCCTGCCCAGGTCCGGGGCAAGATCGCGCGGCGCCCTGCCCAGTCCAGGGGAACGACCGCGCGGCGCCCCGCCCAGGTCCGGGGAACGACCGCGCAGCGCCCTGCCCAGTCCAGGGGAACGACCGCGCGGCGCCCCGCCCAGGTCGGGGGCCTCATGCGGGCGTCGTGTTACAGGCGTCGCACGTGGCGGATACTCTCGCGGGTGTGCGCATGACGGTGCGCGGCACCCGGGGTCAGGAATGATCGACAGGCACCTGGAATGGGACGGCTGCTTCAACGTCCGGGACCTGGGCGGCCTCGCGACCGCGGACGGCCGACATATCCGGCGGGGCACGCTGGTGCGTTCGGACGGGCTCGATCGCCTCACCACGGCCGGCTGGGCTGCGGTACGTGGCCATGGCATCCGCACCATCGTGGACTTGCGCAATGAACAGGAGATCGGGCCCGATGCCGCGCCGCGCCCGGACGGACTCGTGACCGTGCGAGTGCCGATCGACGACTGCGCCGACACCGCGTTCTGGGAGTACTGCTGGGCCAACGAACTGGACGGCAGCCCCCTCTATTACGGGCCATTCCTGACCCAGAAACCGGCGCGGTGCGCAGCCGCTGTCGCTGCGGTGGCGCACGCCGGCCCGGGTGGCGTCCTGGTCCACTGCGTCGCCGGCCGGGACCGCACCGGCCTGGTCACCATGCTGCTGCTCGCGCTCGCGGGGGTGCGCGCCGAGGACATCGCCGATGACTACGAACTGAGCGCCGTGCGGCTGTCCGCGCTGTACGCCAATTTGGGCGTCGAGGACCAGGCCGTACGCGTCGAGCGGGCACTCGCCCGCAAGGGCACGACCGCGCGAGACGCGCTGTTGACGACACTGGCCGGGCTGGACGTTGCGGCATATCTGCGTTCGGCGGGTATGCGCGATGAGGACCTGGCATCCGTCCGAGCCCGGCTTCTCGAACCAGCCGACGGAGCCGCTGCCGGACGGCCGGTCCTGGACTGAGCGGCCGGACCTGGACTAAGCGGGACTGAGCGGCCGGTCCTGGCTCGACCGGGGCCTCGTCATGCCTTGGTCGCATACCTGGCCCTCAGCCCGGGTAGCTGGTGGGGTGGGTGGTGTAGCTGCGCCGGCCGGGGGTGGTCCAGGTCATGTCGCCGGGCCGGTCTTGCGTAAGTGCCCAGCCGGGGGCTTGTTTTGCCTGGTGGTGGGCGCGGCACAGGGGTGCGAGACCGCACTCGCAGGTCCGGCCGCCGAGGTGGTGCGGGATGGTGTGATCGAGGTCGCAGCGGGTGGCGGGCCGCCGGCAGCCCGGGAACACACAGGTCGCCTGGCGGATCCGGATGAGATGCTGCAGCAAGAGCGGCGGCCGGTAGGCGTGGGATTCCCGCTGGTGGGTGCAGGTCCCCGTCTCCAGGTCAATGATGGTCACCGTCGCGATCCACCCGACGTCATCGGACGGCCGGCGCCGGGGCCCTGCCCCGGGACCGGAACCGGCGCGGGGACCAGGACCTGGGCCGACGCGGCAAGCTGGCCCAGGACTGGACCCCGGTCCGGCCCGGGAACCTGGCCCGGGACCGGACCCCGGCCCGGCGCGGGTGCCTGGACCTGGCCCGGGACCGGGACCTGGCCCGGTGCGGGGATCAGGCTCGGGACCGGGCGCCCTGCGTGGCGGGGGACCGTGCTTTGCGCAGCCGTGGGCAACTGCCCGCCCGGCTGGGTCTGTGAGCGAGCAGGTCGGCGATGGTGCGGGAGTCGTCTGCGTCGACGGTCCCGAACCCGGGCACCTGGCCCGGTGATTGCGACCAGCCGAGCCAGGTGGCCAGTGGCACGGTGAGGTTCACGGTGCCGCACAGCACGGGCAGTCCCAGGCCAGGTGCGCCGGTGCCGGCAGTCCGGGTACCGGGGGTGGCGTGGTCAGGTGCGCCCGCGTCACGGGTTTCGGGCGCGCCCGCGCCAGCGGTGCCGGTGCCAGCGGTGCCGGTGCCAGCGGTGCCAGTGCCAACAGTGCCACTGCTCGCAGCGCCGGTGCCCGGCGCGCCGCTGCCCGTGGTGCCGGGGGCGCCGGTGTCCGGGGTGGCGGGGGTGCCGGTGTCCGGGGTGGCGGGGGTGAGGAGGGTTTCGGCGGGCTGGCCGGCGAGGAGGTGGAGGTAGGCGCGGGCCCGCAACTGGTCCATGGTGCCCTCAGCGCCGGCCTTTTTCATCGCCTGGGCCAGGGCGGTCAGGTGCTTGTCGGCGGCGAGGACGTCTGCGGGCGGCAGGTCGCGCCCGGCGAGGGTAGCGGTGCCCTGCGGCTGGCTGGAGGCCTCCACCCGGGCGTCTTTCAGCGCTTCTTCTTTACGGCGTTTCACCGCGGCGGGGTCCGCGGCGATCACCGCGCGGCGCACCGCGGGCCGCAGCTGCCCGGTGGTCTGCACCGCCGCCTTCTCGATGATCAACGCCTCGACCGCGGCGGCATGCTCATCATCCAGGCCAGACAGCTCATCCGCGATCACCGCCGCCCGCCGCTCATCGATCCGCCCGGCGGCCAGGGCGGCGCGGGTCAGCGGCAGCCGGTCCAGGTCCAGCGCCAGGGCCAGCACCCGGCTGGCACCGAACCGGGTCAGCGTCAGGGCGATCGCGATCTCATTCTCAGCGTGCTCGAACCCTCGCCAGTCCCCACTAGCCAGCGCCTCAGAAC
>WNFJ01220600.1_pt1 | contig 21218 bp, 22 predicted proteins | sample 5400461 | NCBI WGS metagenome assembly WNFJ01 (sample SAMN13153349, study PRJNA577476) | soil metagenome | isolation source: 115 cm saprolite on Douglas fir-dominated hillslope | place: USA:California | collected 2013-09-17
TTACAAAGGCCAATTGCCGGTCATTGAACGCGCCCTCGAAACGGCTGGCCTCATGCTCGGGACCGACAAGTCGCGCGGATACTGCCTGGAGATGATCTGTGCGGATTTTCTGGCGGGGGCCAACCTGGCCGAGACTCAGCCAAAGGTTTGACAATGCAAAGCTCACTGAACTCGACGCGTCTACGCCAGAAACGACCTCGACTCAAACTGGATACGAAAGAGTACGCGATCCTCCGGACACGCGTGCTCGAACGAGATGGCTGGCGGTGTCAAGAGTGTGGTTCTATGGAAGGCTTGCAGGTCCATCACATGAAACGCAGGAGCCAGCTCGGCGGCGATGTGATGTACAACTTGATTACGCTTTGCGTCGACTGTCACAGCAAATGTCACGGACGGCGCCGGTAGAAACACCTCCGTTTCTTTCCGACGGCACGGCAATCCTACCTTGACCATTGTCGCCGTGGCGTTGCTGCAGGCGGAGTACATCAGCAAGCAGATGAAAAGTTTCAGCTCTGACTGAATACGAAAACAGATGGCCGGAACGACCGCAGTCGCCCTTAGATCGAGCTAGGTCCTGCCCCCAGAGAAAGCGCATGGGTACGTTGTACGTGGCCCTTCTCTATCAAGTACTCGCGAAGGGCGTCCCTCCAATGGGATATCTCTCCAACAATTTGAGAGGTTTTATGATTGCCCAAGACAGTATAATTAGGGCGGATCGCTGCCGTGGGATACTCCGCGCTCCACGCGCCTCCTCGATAATCTGCCATGCAAATTCATACCACGTCGCCGCCCCGGAATTCACCACGTGGTAGATGCCATTCCCCGCGTTTTTCCGCAATAGATCCAGGATCGCCCGTGCCGCGTCCAACGTCGAAGTCGGCGACATGGTGATGTCATTTACAACGCGCACCTCGCCCGACTCTCTGCCCTTTTTCAGAATCGTCTCGACGAAATTCCCACGTTTCCCACTCGACCCCGCAACGCCAAACAGCGACGCCACGCGCATAATTAGCGTTCCATCGCCGTACTCCCGCTGCGCCAGCTTTTCGCCGAGCAACTTCGACGCGCCATAGACGTTGAGCGGACTGGCACTATCCATCTCCGTGTACGGTCGCTGGCTCTCTCCGTCAAAAACGTAGTCCGTGCTAATGTGCACAAATCGCGCTCCGTGTGCCTTACAAGTCTTTGCCAAAACTCCGACGGCATGTGCGTTAATACGGAAAGCTTCTGTCGCGTGTCCTTCAACATCGTCGGTTTTATGGTAGCTCGTGCAGTTGACCAGGACATCGAATCGGTACTTCGAGAGAATCGCCGGGACGGACGCCAAATCGCAAACATCCAAATCTTTCCTGCAAAGCGCCAGCGTTTCGATCCGCCGCTCTGCCACAGCAGCAGCACGGATGAGATCACTGCCCAGTTGTCCGTTTGCTCCCAGCACAACGGCAATCATATGCGCACAATGCCCCCGTACATTTCCACGTCAGTGATGATCTCGTGCCAACGCGTTAGCTCTTTGTACCAATCCAGCGTGATGGTCTGCGGCGTCTTTTGTAGCACTCCGCTCTCCAGCGCCTGATATACCTCCAACGCACCTTCCCGCGCTCCAAATTTCGCCTCGAATCCCAACGACTGTATCTTGTCGAACGCCACCTGGTACGACCTCCGATCAGGATCGCCGTACCAATCTACCTGAATCTTTTTTGGCAGGCACCCAATCACAATCTCCGCCAGCGGCCCCACCTGATAATTATTCCGGTTCGCGCCCACGTTGAAAATCTCGCCGTTCACTTTGTTCGCGTCCACCCTCAAAAGAAAACAAATCGCCGCTGCCGCGTCCCGGACGTGCAGCATCGGCCTCCATTGCGATCCGTCGCGCATTAACGGAAGCACGCCGGTTTTCCACGCGCCGTACGTCATGCCGTTAATCGCCAGATCAAACCGCATCCGCGGCGAGTAGCCAAACACGGTCGCTTGGCGAATCGCTACGGCGCAGAATTGCCCATCCCCCAGCGGTAATATGCCTTCCTCCGCCTTGCGATTGGCTTTCGCGTACGTAGTCAGTGGATTCGTTTCGCTTCTTTCGCTGACTGCATGTCCATTTGCCTGGAACCCGTACACGCTGCACGACGACGGTAAGATGTACCGCCGCACTCCCATCTCCTTCGCCAACCTTGCCGTGCGCACCCGTGCTTCGCAATTAATTTCCCACGTTTCTTTTTGGAATAGCTCGCCGCTCGGATCGTTCGACAGCGCTGCCAGGTCCACCACGGCTTCCGTCCCTGCCAGATGTTCCGCTCGGATCTTCCTTGAATCCTCTTGCACGACCTCGATCCGCGGATCCTCGGCCAGCAGGTTTTTTCCAAAAAAGTAGCGGTCCAGGGCCCGCACTTGGTGCCCCTGCTCCAACAACGCCGGAACCAGCGTCGTTCCGATGTACCCTCCCGCTCCCGTTACCAATACTTTTGCCATTGGAGTTCCCTTCTCACGCAAAATAATTCTGCAATTCACGGAACCGTGGCTGCTTGCGGTCCTTTTCCGACAGAACGGCCTCCCCCTCCTGGATAGGCCAGGCAATTTCCAGGTCCGGGTCGTTCCACAGCAACCCCCGGTCATACTCCGGCGCATAGTAATTCGTCACCTTGTAAATCACTTCGGTGTTAGCTTCCAGCGTGCAGAATCCATGCGCGAATCCGACCGGCACCAAAAACTGATTCCACTCCACTGCGCTGATCACCCGCGCCACGTGCTTTCCGTACGTCCGCGACCCTCGCCGCAAGTCCACCGCCACGTCGAAGATCGATCCTCGAATCACCCGCACGAGTTTGTCCTGCGCGAACGGCGGAATCTGGAAATGCAGTCCGCGCACTACCCCGCGCTCCACCGAAAGCGAATGGTTATCCTGAACAAATTCCAAGTCCACTCCCAGCGCGCTGAGCCCGGCCTTGCTGTATGTTTCCGAAAAAAATCCCCGGTGATCGCGATGAATGCGCGGCACGATCATCTTCAAGTCCGCAATCTCCGTTTCCAAGACTTCTACTGTTCGCACCGCCGTGGCGCCCATAAGCCCTCCTAGTCTGTTGAAACTGAATTTGACATCGTCCCGGATGGACCGGGCGGCAAAGTCCTTACTGCTATCGCGCCGACGCCGCTGCCAATTTCAGTTCTTCGGCCAGTAGCACTTTCTCGCGTACCATCTTCGTCGCTCTCCACAGCGATTCGAACGTGCCAGCATCCGTCCACCCGCCGTCGATGACGTCGTAACTGAGTTGCCCTTCGAAAAGAAATGAATTATTGACGTCTGTGATTTCGAACTCTCCGCGCCCCGAAGGTCTGAGTTTCCGCACCCTGTCGAACACCGTTCCGTCGTAGAAATACGCTCCTATCACCGCGTAGGGCGACCCTGGAACTTTGGGCTTTTCCTCAATTCCCACAATTCGCTTCCCTTCGAACACCGGTACGCCGAACCTCTCCGGGTCTCGCACTTCCTTCAATAGGATGAGCGCGCCGTCTAGCTGCCGCTCGAATTTTTCCAGCGGTCCCCGTATGCTGTTCTCCAGAATGTTGTCGCCCAGGATCACGCAGATTTTCTCGCCCGCCGCAAATGGTTCCGCCAGCCGCAACGCGTCCGCAATTCCTCCTTCGCCTTCCTGATAGGCAAAGCTAAGTTGCTTTAGGCCAAACTCTTTCCCGTTGCGCAGCAGCCGTAGAAAGTCTCCCGCGTTATTGCCCCCAGTCACGATCAGGATGTCCTGGATTCCGGCCTCGACCAGGGTCTGTAACGGGTAATAGATCATGGGCTTGTTGTAGATTGGGAGAAGATGTTTATTGGTCACGCGCGTGAGTGGACTGAGTCGGCTTCCCGACCCACCTGCGAGCACAACACCCTTCATTTGAGTCTCCTTTAGTCGACTTGCGATGGTCCGCTCAGCTTGGTTTCCACGTCAGTCGATGATTCCCAGACAGAGCAGGAAGGCCCGCTCTAGATTTAAGGTCAAGTAGATCAGCCGAAGATTCTGACAAGCTTGTCGTGCCGCAGATTAAGTAACCAGCTATTCGTGACCGGCCGCTGCTCGAAAGTGACGGCCAGCAAGCAACTCTTCCACATTCTGTTTCGCTTTGTTGTCATGAAAAGTATACTCAGAAACAATCTCTTTTATTTTCGATCGGATGGGGGCAGCACCATCGATCGACATTGAGGCACGAAGTTCGTCCAGTTGACGGGACAACTCCGCCCAGTTCCTGAAATCCCCGCTAGTTCGCTTAATCTTTTCGCATGATGTGGGGATCACATTCTCGTACTTGTAGAAAAGTTCTTCGTTGAGCTTTTCTCCCTCACGCAGCCCTGTGAACTGGATTTCCACATCTTCCTCGCACTTGCCGGAAAGCCGAATGAGGCTGCGCGCGAGGTCGAGAATTCGGACGGAGTCACCCATATCCAAAACCAGGATGTCTCCGTGGTGGCCAATTGCAAATGCTTGCAACACCAAGGCCACCGCCTCTGTAGTGATCATAAAAAAGCGCCGAATTTCCGGATGCGTAATCGTCAGCGGCTGATGGCTCCCAAGCTGTTTCTTCAATACTGGGATCACACTACCGCTCGAACCCAAGACATTTCCGAACCGCACCGATACGCAACGCATGCCGTTCACCGGTCGCGACGATATGATCAGCTCGCAGATTCGCTTGGTGGCACCCATCACGTTGGTTGGATTCACGGCCTTGTCGGACGAAATCAGCACGAAGTTTTTGCAGGCTGCCTCGGCCGCCAGATCCAGCAAACTCATGAGCCCGAGCACATTGTTCTTGACTGCCTCCTGAACGTTGGACTCCATCATGGGCACGTGCTTATAGGCCGCTGCGTGGAAAATAATTTCTGGCATAAATTCGGAGAGCAGTGCGCGCACGCGCTCCGAATCGCAAACATCCACGACGCGAAACGCAAGCTGGGCACCATTTTTGTGCTGCATTAGGCTCAAGCGCAGAAAAAAGAGTCCCGTCTCGTTTTGATCAAGACAGACCAACTGAGCCGGGCTGTAATCAAGAATCTGGCGGCAAAGCTCGGAGCCAATTGAGCCGGCTGCTCCGGTTACGACTACCGTACGTCCAATGATTTCCCTGCGCACTGCTTCCAGGTCGATTTGTACTGGATCCCTCCCCAGTAGGTCTTCGAGACTCACCTCTCGAAGCTGGCTTACGATAATCTGACCTGCAATGATATCTTTCAATGCGGGAACGGTTCGGAGACTTATCTTCCCGCGGTTGCAGCTTTCGACGAATCTGCGCATCTGGGCACTTGTAGCGGACGGTACAGCAATAAGCACTTCGTCCGCCGGTTCAGTTGAGAGAACTTCTGCGAGTTCATCCACGGTACCAAGCACTCGGACATTGTCAATCCATATGCCCCGCTTGGTCCGATCGTCATCCAAGCAGCCGACAGCGACATAGCCACTCCCCGGCCGCCGGAGTTCGCGCAGAATGGCTTGTGCGGCAGAGCCCGCGCCAATCAGGATGACCCTCTTTAGCGGAGAAATGTCTTCACGCACCGACTCGGCAAGCGTGCGGGAAAGCAGCCGCACGCCAACCAGCAAACCTGTCGTGAGCAGTGCTTCCAGCACATAGATGGTGCGAGGGAAGGCCGTAATTTGGAACGCGAATCGCATCAAGACCCAGAACAGAAGCGAGCCGGTTGCTACAGCTTTCAGGATGTCGATTCCGTCTCTGAATCCTGCGTATCTCCACCACCCGCGGAGCAATCCAAAGTAAGCCACTGCCGCTAGCCGGGTCACGAGAAGAACGGGGATAGCGGCCAAGAGGATGCCACGGTACTCCAAAGTGAAATCAAACCGGAGCAACCACGCCGCGACCAATGAGCAAATAATCAAGCAACCCTGGAACACCGCGATGAACCAGAGCCTGTACCGCAAAAGCAACAGTGGCATTTTGTTAGTCATAATATTGTGACTTGAGTGCCCCAGCGCAAATTCGTGCGTTCAACTACATGTGCAAAGGCCTCTTGTGTCGGGAAGTCGTTAAGGACTCTTGGACGCGTACTTGCTCGCTTCTTTGACCCAGTCCTTTACGTTGTCGGCTGTGTTCTGAGCTACTTAAAAGTGCGATTCTATGGAGAGTGGTTCCATCTGGGTGCGCGTTTCCTGCTAGCCGGGGAAACATTTTCCCCGTAGGTTTGCCATGCGTATTAAGAACGAGCCGTTTGATACGCGCGTTGTCGCGGCCCTCCAGGTCGGCCGCGCAAACGACTAATTAGGAGGCTGGAACGTAACGCATGCGGAAACCACTTCCACACGAGAATGTTCACTTTAGTCCGCGGCTGCAGTTCTCAATGCCCCGGCACCTGAAGCGAAGAAGTCACGGATGCAGCCGACGGTAACCTCCACATGTTTCGCTGTCGTTTCTGCACTCATAGGTAAGGAAATAACTTCCCTGCAAATGCTCTCAGTCTCCGGAAGGCCGGGATTCTCAAGACCGAGGTCCTTGTGCTCCCACATAGGCTTTGGCCAGTGAACTAACGTTTCCACGCCTTGGTCTTTCAGGTGCTGACGCAACGCAGTCCGTTGTTCGGTCCGAATCACATAGTTCTGATAGCTATCGATGTACTCATCACCCTTAAAATGCGGCAGACGAAGACCAGCGATCCCCTGCAGTCCCTCACGATACAGCCTCGCGATTTGGTGACGATGCTCGATCCACTTAGGTAGGTAACGCAGCTTTACATCTAAAACAGCAGCCTGAACGTTGTCCAGCAGTGCCGTATAACCGTGATGATGGAACTCTCCGGTCTGTCGGTCTTCACCGTTGAATCGAACAAGGGTCACAAATCGAGCAACTTGGGGATCGTTCGTCGTAACAGCCCCGCCATCTCCCAATCCGCCCAGGGACTTAAACGGATAGAAGCTAAAACAGCCAGACAATCCAAATGAACCAGCCCTCTTCTCCCGGAATGTGGCGCCCAAGGCCTGCGCTGCGTCTTCGATGATGGCAATTCCGTGTTTGTCCGCTATGGCAGCAATCCGGTCCATTTCGCAGACCCGCCCATTCAGATGGACTGGAATAACTGCTTTCGTCCTTGGTGTGATCGCGGACTCGAGCCTGTCAGGGTCAAGGTTGTAATCTTCCCGGACGTCGACAAGAACGGGCTTAGCACCTGTGTGAACGATGGCGGATACGGTAGCTACAAAGGTGTGCCCCACGGTGATGACTTCATCGCCGGGCCCAACGGCGGCAGCCAGCAGGGAAAAATGCAATGCATGGTAACAGCTGTTTACTCCGATCGCGTACTTTACGCCCACGAAGTCCGCCAGGCGTCGTTCGAAGTCTCTTAACTGCTGTCGAAGAACCAAATCTCCCTTCGCAAGAGTGTCTGTAATCGCGAAGTCTATCTCTTCTTTAATCCTGCGGTAGTGTTCCCGGGGATCAACAAATGGCACACGATATGACAAGTCCTTGTCCTCCTTCTGGTCCTGCCGAGGCAAATTCGCCAGAACTCTTTCTCACATCAAACTTTGGCGATCGACGCCAGTGTCTGCACTTTTTCAAGCTTCGCGCAGATGGCCAGCGCTATCGCTTCTGGAGATAGGCCATGGCGATGTCGAATGTATTCTTGTGAACCGACAAAAGAAGAGAATTCCGAGGGCAGGCCAAACCTCTTAAATGTCAATGGCGTTTCCCAATTTTCTGCCAAGAACTCCGCAACCGCACCTCCCAAACCGCCCAGCACACTGTGCTCTTCCAGCGTAAAGACCGCGCCAGTGTCCCTGACTGCACTCGCGATGGCCGACGTGTCAATGGGTTTCACAGTGTGCATGCTTAGGATCCGTGTTTGTACACTCGCACTGTTAAGTATGTCTGCGACCTGCATCGCGGTTCCTAGCATTCCCCCAGTGGAAATTAGCGTTATGTCTCTTCCTTTACGCACCTCAATCGCTTTTCCCAAAGTGAAGTCGATCCGGGCCGGGTGAATCTTTGCCTCTCCCGCGCGTCCCAGTCGCAGATAGCACGGACCCGCATGTGCCATCACCGCTCGCGTGGCGGCCTCTGCTTCTACGGGATCCCCGGGAGCTACCACGGCCATTCGGGGCAAGGATCGTAGGATCGCCAGATCTTCGGTCGCATGGTGAGTCGCGCCAAGTGCTCCGTAGGCCAGGCCCCCTCCCACCGCTACGATCTTTACATTGGCATTGTGATAGCACACATCATTGCGCACTTGTTCTAAGCACCGCAGAATCGGGAAGTTAGCAATCGAATACGTAAATACAATCTTTCCACTCAGGGCCAAGCCAGCCGCGATTCCAGTCATGTTCTGCTCAGCCACGCCGGCGTTGAGAAATCTAGCGGGGAATCGTCGGGCAAACTCTTCGACGACTCCGAACCCCAGATCTCCCACAACCAGGTGTACACGTTCATCCTGTTCGGCTAATTCGAGAAGTGCGCGAAAGAAAGCTCCCCTCATTCCTCCGCTCCTAACTCCGCCAATGCCTTGGCCATCTCCTCTTGGTCAGGAGCGCGATAGTGCCAAAGCAAATTGTTCTCCATGAAGCTGACCCCTTTCCCTTTCACCGTATGCGCAACCACACAGGTAGGTTTGTTCGTCTCTGCTGGTACTGTCGTCAATGTCTCCTCAATCTGCGCGATGTCGTGACCATTGATTTCTCGGACCCCCCAACCAAATGCTCGCCACTTCTCGGCGAGCGGTTCAAGATCCAACACTTCTTTCACAGTCCCGAGGCTCTGAATCTTGTTGTAGTCTACGATCGCGATCAAGTTATCCAGCCCATGATGCCCCGCGAAGAGCGCCGCCTCCCACGTTGACCCTTCGTCGCACTCTCCATCACTCAGCATCGCGAACACACGGTAGTTGCACCCATCTCGTTTCCCCGCCAGTGCCATCCCGCACGCGATAGGCAGCCCATGCCCCAGAGAACCCGTGGACACTTCCACTCCAGGTACACCCACGTGCGTCGCATGCCCCGCCAGTCGCGCGCCGTCCTGATAAAAATCCTCCAGCCACTCCTTCGGGAAAAATCCTCGCTCCGCCAGAACCGCATACAATGGCGCGCACGCATGCCCCTTGCTCAACACAAACCGGTCCCGCTCCGCCGCCTGCGGCTTCTGCGGGTCAATCTGCAAAATCTTCCCGTACAACACCGCTAGCAAATCCGCCATCGAATACGCCGACCCCAGATGCGAACTCCTTGCCCGATGAATCATTCGCGCCGTCTGCACGCGAATCTTTTTCGCCAGAGCCACGCTCTCTTCACATCCCATGCTCATTCCCGTCATCGCCACGTTCCTCACTCGATCACCACGTACCCAATGTACGGGTCCCACTCCAGTCGTTGAATCTTCAAACGGTTTATGCTCAGTTTCTCTAGGAGCGCCGTCGTCTCTCCAGGCCAAATCGGATTGTCCAGTTCATCGAATGCCAGCACCGCTCCCTTCGGCATTCTCGAAAGAAAATGTTCCAGCGCGGCCTTTGTCGGCTCATACAGATCCATGTCCAGAAAAAGCAGACTCACCAGCAGGTGGCTATTCTCTTTCACAAAATCCGGCATGGACTTCGTCGCGTCGCCTCGGATCAATTGAACCTTAGGAATGTGCCCAAGGAAGCGGTCCTGGTCGTACACTCGGATAAGTTCCTGCAGCTCGTCATAGCTCGATCCTTGAAAATCTCCCGCCGCCGCATCCCCGGCGGTGCTGCGATCCATCTCCGTCACGGAAGGAAAACCGTCGAACGAATCGAATCCATACACTCGCCGCGTCAGGTTCTCCGGCTCAAGGATCTCAAGGATCGCGCTCAGCTTTGCCCATGCCATCACACTAAATCCGCGAAAGACGCCGCACTCAACAATGGAACCCTTGACTGGCAGGATCAGCTTGAAGATCTCGTACATAGCAAGGAAGCGCTTCAAGTGCTGTCGGCGTACGTACTTCGGGAAATTCTCAAGCTTGGTCTCAATCCTGTCTGGGCAATTGACAAAGATGTTTTCCAACGACTTGCCAACTTCCAGTTCTGTCTCTGTCTTAAACGATTTCATGTATCTAATTGCACTCCTTTGTCGTGCACTCCTTGATTCTGTCTCCCCAAAACCCATGCGCCTTATCTGAATCAGCGGCGTGAATCATCTCAGGACCTATCAGTGGACGCCCTATCGCATATAGAATCCGGTATTCCAAACCGCTCTCGCCTCGCGGGACTGGAAACAAAGGATCGACCTGGATCTCGCTATCAACAAGTCCCGTCCCGATTGTCTCGAGTGAACCGTAGAACAATCTCTTCAACTTCGCTTTATGTCGAAGAGTCTTAGGTATCAAATTCATTCCGACCGCAAGTCTTCTCACGCCATCTCGAACATGCTGGACCACTGTGGACGGCTTACTTGGGAACGCCCCGTAAATCTCCGGAGCAAATCCGCACTCGGCAAGAAAATCGTATAGTTCTAGCGCGGAGAAATACCGTGTACTGAAAGGACTTGGACTAAATCCTGGCCAATCCCGATTTGCAAGACAGAGAATTAACAAGCCTCCGTGTCTCATAACTCGCTGGCACTCGCAAATACATCGCTTTGGGTCGTCAAGGTAATAGATCGCCTCGAACAGCAGAACGACGTCAAACGACTTTTCGCGAAAAGGTAAGCGTTGTGCGTCCAGGCAAACCAACGGCAACTGGTTTCCTGTACGGACCAACGCGTCGCGCAGCACCCTAAGGTTGCAGTCCCCCCCGACCACGTTGGCATTCCCAGCTAAGTACGCCAGTCCCAAAGCTGGACCGCACGCAAGCTCAAGCACGTCCCTCCCTGCACAAAAATTGCCGGCCAGCGCATATCGCGTGCGCAGCATTCTCATTGCTTCACGGGTTATCCGGTCGCCCGGCAGCTCCGTAACAATTGAGAAATCTCCCGAAGTCTTAGAAAGTTGCCCGTTTGATTCAGCTTTCAAGCTTACTCCAAGGTATCAGTCGCTCACTTATTGACGGATCGTTTCTCAAGCATCCCGAGACCCAACCCTAACTGAGTAATGCTTTTCGCTAAAGCATTGAATAACTTCGATTACATGATTCACCTGCGAATCATCCATTTCCGGCGTGGTGGGAAGGTAGAGAAACTCGCGAGCAATCTGCTCGGTGCGTGGCAAGCTAATGTGCTGTAGCCCTAGTGCAGGGTGGCGATGAATAGGCGTCGCAATTGATAGTGGCGTTAGCGGCTCCACGCCGTTCTCTTTCAAATGCGCTACTAGTTCATTTCGTTTTTGCGTTCGTATGCAATAGTTCAAGAAAACGTCGAAGTATCGATCATCGGCAAAGTGCGGAAGCTGAAGCCCAGGCAATTTCGTGAGGCCTGCTTGATACATGTCGGCAATTTCCCTCCGCCTCTTGATCCAGCTCGAAAGGTATTCAAGTTTGCGATTGACCAAAGCTGCCTGCAGATTATCTAACCTCGAACTAAAACCAAAACAAAGCAGCTCACCGGTCTCCCGATTCTCGCCAAGGTCCCTCAGCTGTCGCACTTTCTCGGCAATTTGCGGATCGTCCGTAACGACAATCCCTCCGTCGCCTAACGCCCCCAGCATCTTGAATGGATACACGCTAAAGCATCCCGCCACCCCGAAGGATCCTACGGGCCTACCATTAAATCTCGCTCCCAACCCTTGTGCTGCATCCTCCAAAACCATAAGGTTCCGGGCCTTCGCAATCGCAAGAATTCGGTTCATATCGCATGATCGTCCGTTCAAATGAACTGGAATGATCGCTCGCGTCCGAGGAGTGATAGCCTCTTCCAGCCTGTCCGGGTCCATGTTGTAGTCTTCGCCCACATCCACCAAAACCGGCGTGGCGCCGGCGTGCACGATTGCGGCAACCGTGGCTATACATGTATGCGAGACGGTTATGACTTCGTCGCCCTTCGAGAAACCAATTGCTCGTAAAGCTAGATGCACCGCATCCGTACCGCTGCCCACGCCAACCCCGTACCGCACGCCTATTAGCGACGCGAAGTTCGCCTCAAATTCCCGCAGCTCCTCCCGCAAGACCAAGTTTCCCCGCATTAGCACTTGCTCGATTGTTGAGAGAATGGGTTCCCGGTAGCGAAGAAAGTGTTTGGGAACGTCAATAAAAGGCACTCTATATGCCACGGTGTTTCTCCTCTAGCAAACGCGTCTTAAATATGACTCCGATTGTTGCGAGAATAATCCGAACGTCTTTGGCTAACGAGTGATCCCGAATGTATTCCAATTGAAGACGGACCTTCTGAGGCTTGATCTTGTTTATGTACTCGGCGACTGGATCGGGGCCGGCAATCAGCTTCCCTTCGTCATGAAAGCGCAGAGACGCGTAGTCGGTCATTCCGGGGCGGACTGACAAAATGGCTGCCCGTTCATCCTCTGTGTAATAGCCCAAGTAGAACGGCGCCTCGGGTCGGGGACCCACCAAACTCATTTCACCCTTCCACACATTAATGAGCTGGGGTAACTCGTCCAACTTGAACTTGCGAAGAAACTTCCCAATCTTTGTGACCCTCGGGTCTCCTTCTGGAGTGCCCATTGGTCCCAGTTTTTCGGCGTCGTTCACCATCGTTCGGAACTTGTACATTCGAATCGTCTTGCCACGCCTTCCAAGCCGTGCGCCGCGGTAAAAGACCGGCCCAGGCGAGTCCAGCTTGCTCAAAATCGCGATTACTCCGAACAGCGGGCAAAGAAGAACCAAACCGAAGCTAGAAAACAATAAGTCAAACACCCTCTTTGCCATGCGGGTTTCATCCCTTCGCACTTCTGCGCCCCTTCCAATGTTTTCCAGGGAGAAGTACAAGAACGAGGCCATAGAGTGCCCCCAAGCCATGGGAGACATGCCGGGTCGCAAAAATGACAGGCAAAACCGGGAGGAAGTCCAACTTTCGCTCGCGGAGCACAATCTGCGCCGATGCCGCTAGGTTTGCCAGCATGTATGCTCCCGCAATGCCGCAGAACAACCACCAAGATTTAGGCAGGAACGCGGAGAGCACTGCGGAACCGACCAAGCTGGCCACGAAAAACATGGGGATCCAATGCCTCCAGGCCCACGCTTTACTCCCGAACTTTAGGACATACGTTGCCCACACACCATCGGCGAAGTTGTGCCGCCACAGTGACTTTAGGTCCGAATCGGCACAATAGTCCGTGACGATCGAGGGAACCAGAAGGATCCTTCCTCCAGCTTTCGTAAGCCGGACATTGAAATCCATGTCTGAACTTCCGGCCAGCTCTTCGTTCCATAGGCCGACCCGCTCAAAAACGCCCTTCTTGAAGCTGCCCCAGGAAACGGAGTCTGCCCAGCGGGGCTCCTTGCAGCCGATCTTGACATATGCGTTGCCGGAGCCAAAGGCATGCGACAAAGCGAGCGCGATTGCTTGCGCCACCGTCGTTTCCCGTCCGGGCACAATCTTCAAAATACCTCCGACGATGTCGGCCCCATACTGTTCCAGGAAGTGAATGGAATTCGAAACATAGTCCTTCGGGTAGGTTGAGTGGGCGTCCACCTTCATTACGATTTCGCCCTGCGCTTGCTTAATACCCAGATTCATGGCTGCGGGAATGATTCTGGCTCGATTGTCCACCAGTCTTAACAGAGGATGATGCTGGGCGTAGTCCGCTACAATCGCTCCGGTGTGATCTTCGCTCATCCCGTCCAGCACCAGAATCTCCATTCGCTCCTTCGGATAATCATTCGCCAGGATTGATTCCAAACATCTGGCAATATGCTTCTCCTCGTTCCGGCACGGGACAATGACGGAGACAAATGGCATGTTCCCCGTTGAAACTGGGCCGAATGCGGAAATTGGCTGCAGCGAACCACCGCCTTGTTCGATAATGTCTTCTAGATTTTTCATCGGAGAAGGTCAGACTGATGGATATTCGGGCGCCGAGAACTCAATCAAAAGCTGGGCTGTCGAAGCTCCATTGATGTGGGCGCGAGTGCAAGAGACAAATGCTGCCTCATTAGCTCAGACAGTGTCTCACTCTTTCGTTTCAAATCGAACCGCGTCTCGACGATTCGTCTGCTTTCTCGCCCAAATCGTGTTCGAAGATCTTCCCTTCCTAAGAGAAGCTCTAGACGGTCGGCAAGGGGTTCAGGTTCATTTGGGGCAACAAGAAAACCATTCAACCCGTCCTGAATCGCTTCAGGGATCCCAGCCGTCTCCGTGCCCACAATCGCCAAGCCAGAGGCCATAGCCTCCACAACGACAGTCGGCAAACCATCTGTCTGCCTATCGGGCGCAACCACTGAAGCCATTGCGAATATTGACGCCCGGTAATACCAAGCCCGTACATCTCCGAATCCTAGATTGCCCGGCATTTCAACGCGATCCTCCAACCCGAGGCGCCGCCGAATCTCCAGCAATTTGTCCCGTTCAGTTCCGTCCCCCACAATTACGCATTGAAATTCGACCCGACGCTGTTGAAGTATCGAACACGCACAAAGCAGCACATCAAATCCCTTCTTGGGGTCGAGGCGGCCCACGCCCAGAATGATGGGTCGAGCGGTGGCCTTTTCCGTACTACGGAGAGGAAACTCCTCGATGTTTACGCTGTTTTGTACAACGTGGATACGGTCAGGCTCGACTCCAAGCGATCTGAGGAAGCGCTCACTCTGATGCGTGTCCGCCACGAGAAACGCCGCATGGCTTAAGATGTCTTGAATGACTCTCTCTGGAAACTCGACGAAGACCGTGTACACAGTCACGCTGTACGGAACGTCCAACAGCAGCCCTACAAATCGGGCCCCAAGCGCTTCCGTATGGAGAAAGTGTGCGCGCACCAATTCAATATTGGCCTCGCGCATCTTCCAAGCAACACGCATCGCCGACATAAGCGTGTAGAGCATCTTCACAAATCGCACGGGACGCCCCAGAGAGGCTGAAATGATTCTCACGCACCTCCAGCATTGCCGCGGACGAGACAGGAGAATAAAAAGAAACCCCGCCAGTAAGTCGATTGAAATCCACCGCACCGGAATCGCACAGCTCTCCAGATCTTCGAAGCCCTGTGCCCGAGGTGTTCTGTGTAGCGGCCGAAGGGGTGCAATAACAATGGTCCAGCCATCCGCTCGCAGTTGGCGAATTTCACGCATGACAAATGCCTCGCTGAGCGGCGGAAACGCAGACATCAGATGCAAAATCATGAATCTCCTTGCCCTTTCATACCCGAAATCAGGAATTCATAGGGCCACCCTCGAAAGAGTGCGTACCGCATGATCAGGCTGCGCCCCATTCGCACGATTGCATTCCTGCCGGAGATGATGCGTTCCTCCCAGCCTTCATAGTTGTCAGCCTCGACCCGCACGAACCCTTTTTTTCGCAATAGGGAGGATAGGCTTTCCGGAGTGAAATGAAACACATGCTCAGGCGTATTCGCCGGGTACGTGAGTTGCCGATACGCAAGTCCAGGCAGCCCTCCCCTTATCCCGAGAGCATGAGCATTCGGGGTGCGCGCCACAAGACTTCCACCTGGCAACAGAAGCTCAACGCAACGCTCCACTACTTCGGCCGGGTTCAACAGATGCTCAATAACGTCCCACATGACGATCACGTCATAGGACCCCGGATCGAGCGCCAGCGCCTGCAGCTCGCCTTGATGAATCTCGAAGCCCTTTGACCTGGCAACGCCAGCGGCATAGCCGGAGATTTCCACACCTTCCGCACGCCATCCAGCACGGCGAGCTATTTCCAAAAAATAACCGTACGAGCATCCGATCTCCAGCAGGCGGCCCCTCTTACGAAAACGCTCGAGAGATGGCATCACGCGTTCGTACATCGGCTGACGGCGATTCATGTACTGCTGGCGATACACAAGATGGTGTTCTGGCGATGTCTCATAGATTCCCTGGGTTGTGTTTACGCCCCTCAAGAAATCAGTCGTCCCAAGGAGGCCGCATTGCGCACACTTTGAGATTGAAGCGCCGCGAACTCTATGAACGTGCTTCCAATCCTGCTGGCAACAAATGGGACACTTCAAAGGCCGGTCAATTTTGGCCTGAACCGCTACCTGCGTAACTTGTGCGCTTGCGCTCATGCTCGTCTCAGCCCTTGTGGATCGAATCGCAGCTTGCCCCGGACCCTAGTCGCTTACTTTAAGAGCTGCCCGCCCTGCCAATTGAAAGAGGTTTTCGAGGTCGCGATGAAACCAGGAAAGCAGCCACCCTCCTGCCGCGCCTAGAGAAGCGCGTGGCTTTGATATGTCGAAGGCTCGACAAAAATGAGATCTCGCCTGCTTCCATTCCCGCCTGAGTAAGCAAAGGCGTCCGGCGGTGAACTCATGCATATTGGTCTTGCCGCTCCAGCTCTTCCTGATCGAAGACCGCTCCGCTTCACTAATTCCTAGCTCCGGAGACTCCGCTAATTGCAGCATGAATTTGCCCGGCACTGTCGACACTGCATCCAGGAACACCAGCGTGGCAGAATTCAAATGGCGTCGTCTATGACCCATGACAGACGGCACGTAATGGAACCTGCCCTTCATCGACAGTTGAATGAAGGTAGGAGCATCCGTTAGACATATCCCCGGAACATATTGAAACCCGCCGATCGCATCTAAAGTGCTCCGTCGAATCAAGACCGTCGACGGCGCAATCAGTGACTGCCCCTCCATAGTCAACAAGTACGATGTGGTGGAGCGGATTGGATCGTTGAACAAGACAGGGCGTGGCAAGCCGGCTTGTTTGCGCGCGACCCGGGAAACCCTGCTGGCCGGACGCCCTTCCGCATCGATGTCCTGTACCTCGCCATACGCCAGCACTATATCGGGGTCGGCGAATAAGGGCGCCAGTATCGACAACTTTTCCGGCGGCCATGTGTCATCACCTTCAAGGATGCCAACGAGTCCTCCATGCGACAGCGACAGCGCCCGATTGTAAGTGTGTGCCAGCGCCTCGATCCCTTGGTTTTCCTGATGGAAATAACGGATGCGTGGATCGGAATACCGGCGAATCACTTCCGCAGTGCGATCGGTGGATCCATCATCAATAATGAGCAGCTCCCAATCCTGATAGCCCTGACGAAGAACACTCTCGATGCAGGACCCGATGAATTTTTCATGGTTGTAGACGGGCGTTATTATCGATACTGAGTGCGAAGATTGTGTTTGCATGCGTGAGCTTGGTTCCAATCGAAAAAACTCAGGGCATTTCGGTGCGTGGATTCCCCATCGGACTTGTCATGGATTCGAAGAAATGGCTCCGTCGATCAATCACAGCGCCAGCTATGATTCCCACTATAAGACCGATAAACCAGTCTCCCAGCACAGTGACGCTATAAAGAACCGAGAAGGCAACATAGACGCACAGATTGGCAAATAGCAGCTTGGGAACAAGGTTCCCATGCGCTTTCAGGGACAGCACAACTGAGGCGATGCCCAAGAAGAACGGGAATAACACGATTCCAGTAAGACCAAAATCCGAATGAATATTCTTGAGGTAGGTATTGTTGTTGGTCGGGACGGGCGTGTAGTAATTCTCCTCGTAAGGTTGGACATAAACAGGGAACCCGAATTTCGAGATGAAGCGCAGAATGGGAGCAAGTGTGTAAGCGCCCCAAGGCCCCTGTTTTTCTGGTGAAGCCAAATACGTGCTCAAAGCCACGGGCGGAGCAGAGAAATTGGAATAGAGAGAAGGGAAAATCGGGAAGTATTCCGAGATGGTATCAATCGCATCCGTCCTCCCAGGGAAATCCACCTGCAAACTGCGTGTCAGGCTGACAGCAAAGAATCCGCCGACCAAAATAGCCAGCGCAACAGTGCCAGCGAGAACCTTTTTTCTCACAGAAATTGGTTTTCGCGGGCTACAAGCATAGCAGAAAAGAAAGAGCAATGCTCCCACACCAAGACCGGCGCGGCCCATCGAGAACAGATTGTGCAGCGCCATGAAAAAGAAAGGTGCGATACAAACAATCCCGAAAGTTCCCGTCTCTGCTGCGTAGCATCCCGCGAGGCTTACGGCGGGATAGAAAGCAGAAGCGACGTAGGGAAGATATGGGAGCGCATTGTCCGTTCGAGCCAAGTACACGTCGCTCGCATTGAGAAAGACGGCCTCAAAGACGCTTCCGAATTGGCGATAAAGAACAAATATCTCGTCAACCACGCCAACGGCCCCAACGATCGTGAACACCCAAATAATCAGTCTCATGCGCTTCAAATCAGTCGGAGCGACCGTAACATTGTTTCGCGCTGCCGTGAAAAGCACGGCAAGCAACGCCCCGAGATAGAGCGAAGCCCACGCCGCGACGATGAGTGCCCATGCGCGCCCGCTCAGATCGTAGTACTGGATCAGGCGAAGTTCATATGCAACCAGGCAAAAACCCCACACCGCCGAGTAGATCGTGAGCGGATTGAACCATCGTTTGAACCACACGCGCCCGATGTACGCAGCAATGCAGGTCACAAACGCCAGCAATGCAATCATTGGCCAATTTGCTTCCATGGAAATTCCTGGAGTTTCCTCTCAAGCCGCCGGCTGGCCAAGGAGCATTCTTAGTGCTCCGCTAATCCTCGGTTTTTCTCGATTGTCCACTACGAAAATCCAAGAGGCCACCAAGCAGATTCCCAGAGCCAGTCCTCCCACGCCGAGGCGGACCCATGGCGCCTTCATGACGAGCTTGATCGCCATCAGGGCAATCCCGAAGGCGGAACACAGCGTCAAGATCCGCGGGAAGGCGCTTCGCCAAAACGTGCGCAACGAGCATCGGCAATACTTTCCTGCCGCCCAGAATAACAGACCGGAATCCAGCACCAGCCGAACCGTATTGGCCAGCGCCGCTCCAGCGATGCCCCAGCGGGGAATCAACACCGCGCAAAGTGCCACGTACAGCGGAAGCTCAAGCAAATGGAACTTACCGGTAAGGTCGGGCCGCCCCAGCGCTTGCAATAAGTTGTACGGAACATACGCTAGCGCGTTCGCGAGTACACCAACCGCTAGGATTTGTACAACGATGGACGTTTGGCCTTCAAAGGCAGAGCCCATCCACAAACCAAATAGATCGGGGCCGAGCGTGAACAGAAATAAAATGCCCGGAACGAGGACAAGAGAGAGATAGCGCACAGAGCCCTCGTAGAGGCGTTCCAATGGAACTCTTCGGTCTTCATTCCCCCGTTCGCTAAACGCGGGATACAAAGTTGCCACCAGGCTGGAAGGAATAATCCGCAGCCGCGTCATCACCTCGTACGGCACGGTGTACAGCGTGACCGCCGCCAAAGAAACGAAAGAGGCAATCAGTACACGGTCGAGATAAACGAGTAAGGGGCTCACCAACTGTGACACCGTGACCCAGCTTCCAAACTTCAGGAGCTTGGGCAATCCATGCATTCCGTGGATCCGAAAGAGTTGAAGCTCAGGAAGCAATCGGAACAATACGGCTGCGTAAGCCGCCGTTGCCAGGATTCGGGCGACAACCGTCGCGAACACAACCAACGCGACGCCGTAGCCTTTCCACGCCAGGACGGCTGCCGCTCCCCATTGCACGGTAGTAGTCAAGACGCTCACGGCGTTGATCCAGCCGAACCGCTGGTACGAGCTCAATACCGCCCGGAATACTCCCTGGACTAGTAACACCGGCACTGCAAGACCCACGGCGTAAAAAGTGAGGCGCGCTTGACTTTGCAGCTCGGGCGAAACCTTGAATACCGACTGGATTAGATAGGGCGATGCCAAAACGACCACTAACCCTCCTGCCAGCCCCAAAGCCAGGTTCGCGGTAAGAGCCGTCCGGACGATCAGACGCGCAGAATCATGGTCCTCTTCAGCCAAGTGTTCGGAAACGAATTTGGTGGCAGCCCGGTTAACGCCGACATCCAAGAAAGCCAGATAGCCGATAACGACCCAAGCCAAAGAAAACAAACCAAATTGTGTATCCCCCAAAAAAGATACGAGCTTTGGCATGGCGACCAGCAGGACGAGGAAAATCCATCCTTCGGTCGCTAGGTTCAGCGTCGCATTGCGAGCCAACAGAGAACCAGGCGTGAGCCGAGGCCGTCCGCCAGGCGCTGTGCCACTCTGCGTCGCTTTCATGTCTTTGATTTCAGGCATCAGAAGGTCGCACGTCGGCAATGTCCACATCCACCGCGACGGATCGCTGGATCAGTCCCAGCGAAACGATCACCCGCGTCCCGCTCTTCTTGCGTCTCAACACGCCCTCGAGTCCTGCGAATGGTCCCCCGGTTATCCGCACGTGCCGGCCTGCGGTCAGGAACGGATGCGGCTGCACGCGCGGAGTCTGCGAGAGGCCTGACTGCATGATTTCCATTTCAGTGTCGGGAAGCGCCGTCGGCAATCCATTGAACCCGACCAGGCGCACGACGCTCTGGATCTGCAACACGCGCAGCCGGTCGCGCAGTGCCAGCCGCACGAAAACGTACCCCGGAAACAAAGGCAGTTCCAATTGCACCCGCCGGTCTTTCCAGCGCCGCATGGAGCTATATAAAGGTAGAAAGTGTTTGACCTCGCGCATCCCCAGCTCCGCCGCCACGCGTTTTTCATGCTGTGCGCGCGTGTACGCCGCGTACCAATGCGGTTCAATAAAGGAATCCGGCAGGGTGAGTCCGTCGGAGTTGCTACGTTGCTCCGTTCTCCCTGGAGTCACTATGGATAAACTCATTGCTACGCTCCGTATACAGCTTCGCCCCGTCAGCCACAGGGCCGAATCTAACTTAACCTATTTACTTACAACACGTTACAGACGATTCGAGGCTACTTGTCCTTCAAATCGCTGTCCCGCACAAAATCGTCTTCCGCCCCGCCAGCTGCGCGGTCCGCTACTCCAGCGTCCACACGCGCCCCTGCCCCTGCTCCGTTGGGACTCGCTCCATTAGAGTGCGCCCATGGAATCCGCGCCCTCAGCGCGCCAGCCACTTCCTGCACCAAAACTTTGCGCGGGTCTTGTGGATCGGCCTCTTGCCAGCGTGCTGATCCCAGCACCCAGACCACTGACATGGCCAGCGCCAGAAAGGTACCGAGAAACATGATCGTCAAACGTGGCGGAAATGACTTCCTTTCCGGGATTTTTGCCGGATCCAGCACCTTGACGCTGGGTGTTTCTTTTGCCTCTTGCACTTTTGCAAGCTCATATTGCTCGGTCAGCAGTTCGTAGACCGTTTCCTGGATTTTCGCGCGGCGATAAAAGTCGGCGTACTTTGCTCCGAGCAGCGGCAGGCTTTGCAGAGTGGGATAAGGCAGGCCACCACCGGCC
>WNFJ01254987.1_pt1 | contig 21181 bp, 19 predicted proteins | sample 5400461 | NCBI WGS metagenome assembly WNFJ01 (sample SAMN13153349, study PRJNA577476) | soil metagenome | isolation source: 115 cm saprolite on Douglas fir-dominated hillslope | place: USA:California | collected 2013-09-17
ATCACCTCGATGAGATTTGTCTAAAGCGCACACACACTACAGGATTCCCCGTATGGTTAGTAATCTTTTCGTAATTCGTTCAGTGCACTGAAAACGAAAGAATTGCGTCCGGTGCTAGACTTGTCCTAGAATTCCTGACCGTCATGCTGAGGGAAAAATCCATTTCGCGGTATTTGCAAAATGTACTTGACGCGCTACCGAGCGCATTCGCGCAACTCGTATTTCTGTCGTCCCTGCGCGATCCTTACACCGGCCGCTACCTGCACGAAGGATGGGCGAGCGTCTCGACGCCCGAGGAAGTCAATGCGGCTCTTCGTGAAACACACCGCTCCGTATTCGAAGCAGTAGTCAATCTCACGCTGATGGATTTATCGAGGGAACTCCGCAAGCACTTTAATTCTCTGGGGCAAGTCGAAGTTCGTGTGGCCAACCTGTGGCTGGAGACCGAGCCGTACTACGAAATGATTCCAGCAGGATGCTCGTTGCTGGCGCGGAGGTTTTTTATCTCACAATTTCGGTCGGCGCTGGAAGTTTTGATCCAGGCCCCTGGCTGGACATACTTGGAGGAACCAGCCTCATCGCAACTCCCACCACCTGACCCAGGACCTCGGCCTCGGTGGTTAAATTAAAGCTCTGAACAGGCGCATTCGAGACGGGATGAGGTATCAAGGTCAGGCGCGAACCTTCGACCTGACACCATCCGCAACGATAGCCTGTGCGCAGCTCGACGAAATAAACCGGCCGTTCGAATTCGTTACGCCATCCATCCTGGACCACGCGTTTGCGTTCGGGGTCAATCATCAAGAGTGAACCGGGACGAAGGAGGGGAAACATCGTGCGGTCGGCGAGCCCCACGTAGCCATAAGTATGGCGGCGGGGGTTGCTGCTTAACAGAAAAGCGGCAGGGATTTCTCCCCACATCGCCACGACGCGGTTGACCAGTTGGGTGGTCTCCCAACGAAACGTGGGATCGATGCGAACAGGAACCAAGACCTTGTCTTCGAATCCATAAACCTCGGCCGAAGTGATGCGCGTGGCGTCGGGGAGAAAGCGCGTGCGGTAGGCTCGCGTGCGGTTTGCGTTGGCCCCGTACCGCGCCAGTACATCATTCAGGTCCAGCCCGTAAACAGAACAAAGGCTGAAGAGCTTGTAGAAACTCGGGACCGATTCTTCGTTTTCGATTTGGGTCAGTCTGGCCGGCGAGACATAGAAATGCGGGTTGCCCTCTTCAGCTGCAATGACCATGCTGGCGTCCTGTACCTCGCGCATTCCCATCTGCAGCCGTTCGCGCACAGCCTTAAGGTACTGTCCTGGCGGGACTTTAGGCTCCGCCGAAACGGCCTTCGGTAACTGCTTCTCAGGAACCCCCGTCTCGGGCCTGATCCTAGCGGGACTGTTCAGTTTGCTGAACATGGGAGGAGAGTCTACCCCTGCCGGGCCTTTCCTACAACAAAAAGCTGTTTGAGGGCCGGCCTGCGGGCGGGCCCTCGTCCGACCTCGTTGAGGATCGTGCTATATTTCGGATGTCTCATAATTTCGGTTCCCCGGCACGTTTTGCGCTCCCAGCGCAGGACGCTGCGACGATACCGAATGGGATTGTGAGGGCGTAGATGGACAAGGAAATTGGGACGACGGCGGGAGCAATCTGGCAAGCCTTGAATGCGAACGGCGAATTGTCTTTGCCTAACTTGAAACAACAGGTGGAGGCAAAGTCTCCAGTTTTCGACTGGGCTGTCGGCTGGCTGGCACGTGAGGATAAAGTCGTCATCACGCGCCACCAGAAAAGCTATCGGGTGCGGCTCAGCGAACCGCATGCGCGCATGGCCGGCGCTTAGGCCGGTGCGGCGCGGTTTGAGCTTTGCATTCATTCGATTGCGCAAACCAGCCTTGATTGTTTAACCCCAGCGCCCAAGCTGCGAAGAGAATCCTCAACGCGGTCGCGAAATGCCCAGCTTCTGCATGCGCGACTGCAGGGTGGTGCGCTTCATGCCCAGCAAAGCGGCGGCGCCTTTGGGTCCGCCGAGAACCCACTTCGACTCCTCGAGCGCCCGCAGGATGTGATCTTTTTCCGCTTCAGCGAGGGTCGCCAGACCGGCGGCGTGGCCATCGGGATTCGACTTCAACTCAGAAAGAGGAATATGGAGCACGGGTGAAGGCGAGAGGATAACTGCGCGCTCAATGAGGTTTTCCAGTTCGCGAACGTTGCCGGGCCAATGATAGCGTTCCAGAGCGGCGATCGTCTCGGTGGAAACGGTTTCGATGCGCCGGTTCATGCGACTGGCGTAGTACTGGGCAAAATAGCGCACCAAGGTGGCAATGTCTTCCCGGCGCTCGCGCAGAGGGGGAACGGTGAGGGGAAAGACGTTCAGGCGATAAAAAAGATCATTGCGGAATGTACCATTCTCGACCATGCGGGCGAGGTCACGGTTGGTAGCCGCCACGACGCGCACATCTACATGGCGGGTACGGGTGCTGCCGAGGCGTTCGAACTCCTGTTCCTGCAGAACACGCAAGAGTTTGGGCTGAAGCTCCAGGGGAATATCGGCGACTTCATCGAGGAAGAGCGTTCCTTTGTCAGCCAATTCGAAACGCCCGAGCTTCTGCGCGATAGCGCCGGTGAAGGCGCCCCTCTCGTGTCCGAACAGTTCGGATTCGAGCAATCCGGTGGGGATGGCGGCGCAATTGATCTTCACAAATGTGCGGTCGCGGCGGGCACTCAGATTGTGCAGGGCGCGCGCAATCAGTTCCTTGCCCGTGCCGGTTTCTCCGGTAATCATGACGGTCGAATCGGTGGGGGCGACTGTTTGCAGTTGTGAAAGCAAGTTTTTGAGCACCGCGCTTTCGCCGACGATGTCCTCAAAGTTGTGCTCGGTGCGAATCTCATCTTCGAGATAGAGTTTTTCTTCGGTCAGCTTGTTCTTGAGTTCAGCAATCTCCTGAAAGGCCAGCGCGTTTTCGACGGCGATGGCGACTTGCGCGGCGACCTGGGTGAGCAGGTCCTGATCCTCTTGCGGGAAGGCGGAATCGCGAAAACTGGCGACGTTAAGGGTGCCCAGGACGCGCTCGCGTGTGATGAGGGGTACGCAACACTCTACGCGTACTCCCTCGGCTATGAGCAGCCGGGTGATGTCGGAGTCAAATCTCTCCAAGTCCTCGCGAGTATAACGTTGCGGCAGGCGAGTGGCAAACGCGTGTCCCGCAGGCGATTTCTCAATGGCGACGGACATCTCTTCGTGAATCAGACCCTGCCCGCCAGAGAAATCGAGCGCCCGGACTCGCAGCCTGTTGGTCTTGGGGTCGAGCAAGGCCAGACTTGTGTACTCATGGTGCAGGACCCGCCGCAGGCTGCTGGCGATTGCATGAAAGAGTTGACGCAAATCGAGGGTGGAAACAAGGGCATTATTGACTTCGAGCAGCACGCGCAACCGATCTCGCTCTCGCGCCAATTGCTGCTGATAAGCCCGCGATGTTTCGAAGTTCAGCGCGTTATCCACGGCGACGGCCACCTGGCGCGCCACTTGCTGCATGAAATCAACTTCACTGCCGTCGTAATGGTGGGGTTCGAGCTTCCCAAAGCCCATCGTTCCCAACCGGCGCTGCGCAGTGGTCAGCGGAACCACGCAGAAAGAGCGAACGCCCTCTTGCCGAAGCGCGTCCATGAGCGCCGGGAAGGAGGTCTCCGTCTGGACATCAGGAACGAGGAACGGCTCCTGAGTGTCCCAGACTTTTCCCGAGGGCGTCGACCCCATCGGCAACTCCAGGCCTATGCGTATATAGGTGGGCTTGGCCCGCAAGGTTTCGAGCAAGTGCAAACGCATGACCTGGCGCTCCGGGTCGTGCAGCACGAGATTCAAATAATCAAAATGCGCCACATCGTGCAGCCGTGCAGCCAGATCGTGGAACAGATCCGTCAAATCACGGTGGTGCGCTATGGACTCCGCCACCTGAAGAAGCGCCTGGGAGCGCGAAGAGGGAGGCTGAGGAGCGGCTTTTACCGAGACGTCCGACATTGACACGAGAATAGCACCTGCTCCGCTATGGCTCAATGAGCCAAAGGAAATCTCGAATCAAAAAAACCGATGCGGAAAATCGCTTTTTCATTGACAAGGCTTACGGCTGCCCGCATAATTATGCAGTCGAATGCATAGAGCACGGCGGGTCAAGGATTGGCGAGTCAAAAACGTTTCCGGCAAGGACAAATACTCAAATTGATCGCCAGCGAAGCCATTTCGAGCCAGGACGAATTGCGGCGGCGGCTGGCGCAGGTGAAGCTGCGCGTCACCCAGGCCACCCTTTCTCGTGACATCGCCGAACTGAAGCTGGTGAAGACAGCGGAAGGGTATAAACCGCTCAAACCCGCTCACGAAGACGGCACGCTGGCTCCTCTGGCGCGGGCGGTGCGTGAATACCTGCTGGACGTGCGCCCTGCCGACAATCTTCTGGTTCTCAAAACTCCACCCGGGGGCGCGCAACCGCTCGCCGCCGCTGTGGATGGAGAACGGCTGCGCGAGGTGGCCGGCACGATCGGCGGTGACGACACAGTTCTGGTGATTACCCCGTCGCGCGCCGCCAGGACGGCGGTGCAACAACGATTGGAGGCCCTGCTCCGATGAACGGACCCTTGCGGGTCGCCGTCGTTGGAGCAACCGGCTACGCAGGATTCGAGCTGGCGCAACTCCTTCTCCGGCACCCCAAAGTCGCCAAACCTACTTTTTATCTACGCGAAAGAGGCAAGGCGGTGCATTGTCTCACCGAGATCTTTCCGCAACTTCGCGGATGGGGTGAAGCACCCTGCCAGCCATTTTCGGTGCAGGCGATTGCGGAGAGCGGCGCGGCCTTAGCCTTTCTGGCGACGCCGCACGAAGCTTCGCTGGAGATCGCCCCGCAATTGCTCCAGGCCGGGCTGCGGGTGGTGGACTTGAGCGGCGCATTCCGGTTCCGCGACCCCGGCACCTTTGAGGACTGGTACAAGCTGCCTTCGCCGGATGCGCAAGTCCTGGCCCAAGCTGTTTATGGCCTTCCGGAGCTGTATGGCAAGGCGGTTACGAAGGCGAACCTGGTTGCCAATCCGGGGTGCTATCCGACGTCAGTAATTCTCGGACTTCGGCCCCTTGTCGAAGAGGGATGGATTGCCTCGGAACGCGGGGTCGTCTGCGATTGCAAATCGGGCGCTTCCGGAGCCGGCAAGGAGCCCAAGCGCGACCTTCATTTCGTTGAGGTGGACGAAAACTTCAGGGCATATGGCCTCTTTACCCACCGCCACACTCCGGAAGTTACCGAGCATCTGGGAATCGCAGCGGGCGACCTTATCTTTTCCACGCATCTGCTTCCGCTCGCCCGCGGAATTCTTTCCACGCTTTACGTTTGGCTGGAACCGCGGCGCGAGGCCGCTGAAATCGAGACTCTTTATCGCCGGTTCTACGCGGGGAAGCCCATGGTGAGGCTGTGGCCGGCAGGGCGCCTCCCGGAACTTCAGCACGTGGCACACACGAATTTCTGTGACATTGGTTTCGCTTTGGATTCACGAGGGGAGCGCCTGGTGGTGGTGAGCTGTCTCGACAATCTCGGCAAGGGCGCCGCGGGCCAAGCGGTACAGAACATGAACGCAATGATGGACTTCGAGGAGGCAACAGGTCTCCAATGAGAATGGTCGTCAAGATCGCGGGAGCTTTGCTGGATGATCCGGATGCGGTGCGCTCGCTGGCCAGGCAAATCGCGCAACTGGTGCATCATGGGCACGAATTGCTGGTAGTGCATGGCGGCGGAAAGATTTTCACGGCCACGCTGAAGCGTATGGGCATTGAGAGCCGCTTCGTCAACGGCCTGCGCGTCACCGACCGCGACACGCGCGATGTGGCCGTGATGGTTATGGGCGGACTTCTAAATAAGCGGATGGCCGGAGCTATATCCGCGGCGGGCCAACCCGCCGTCGGCTTATGCGCTTCGGATTCGGGCTGCTTCCTGGCCGAGCCGATGCAACACGACGAAATAGTCGGCGCGCTTGGCTTTGTCGGATATCTCACCGGCGTCAATCTCGAGTTTCTCGAATCGCTCTGGCGCGCGGGAATCGTTCCGGTGGCATCCTGCCTGGGAATGGGAGCTGACGGCGAACTCTACAACATCAATGCGGACCATATGGCAGCCGCTTGCGCCGAGTATATCCATGCCGACCGGTTGATCTATATGACCGACGTTGCCGGCGTCCTCGACGGGTCCAAAGTGATCAAGGCGGTCTCGGGCAGCGATGTGGAAGATTTGATTCGGCACAACAAAGTTTCCGGCGGCATGGTGCTCAAGCTGGAAGCCTGCAAGCGGGCGCTTGCGGCCGGAGTGAAGCAAGTGCGCATCGTGGGCGGCGCCAGCGAGACCGGGCTCCTTTCCGCTGCCAATGGACAGAAAGGCCCGGGGACGCGAGTTACCTCAAGCTATCCCGCCGTGGCCGGAGTCGGACGGTGAGCAAAGTCCGCAAGCCGAAAGCCGCGAAACACAGCGCTTCGCCTGAACAGGCGATGCGGCTGGCCGAACGGTACCTGATGAACACGTACCGGCGGCCTCCGGTGGTTTTTGTGCAGGGCCGCGGCTGTTATCTCTACGATCATCGCGGCCGGAAGTACCTCGATTTCCTGGGCGGCCTGGCGGTCAATGCCTTGGGGTATTCCCACCCGAGGCTGACGCGCGTGATTCGCCAGGAAGCCGCGCGCGCCGTGCACTTCTCGAATTTGTTTCATCATGCCTATCAGGGCCCATTGGCGAGTAAGCTGGCCAAGTGGTCCGGGCTGGACCGCGTTTTTTTCACCAATAGCGGCACGGAAGCTGTCGAAGGGGCGCTGAAGCTGGCGCGGCTCGCCGCGCGCAAGCGCAGCACGGAAGGAAAAACCCGCATTCTGGCGCTCGAGAATTCGTTTCATGGACGCACCTTTGGCGCCCTTTCCATAACTCATCCCGCGAAATACCGGGAGCCTTTTGCTCCGCTCGTCCCGGGAGTCGAGTTCGTGCGCTTTAACGACGTCGCGGACCTGGAAGCCAAATTCGACGATTCGGTCTGCGCCATTGTTATGGAAGCAATCCAGGGAGAAGGCGGAATCTATCCGGTCAGCACGGGATTTTGGACGCGCGCTCGCGAACTGGCCAGCCACTATGGGGCGGCCCTCATCGCGGACGAAATTCAGTCGGGCTTGGGACGTACGGGCCGTCCCTTTGCCTATCAGCGGCACACCGGCTTGCCGGATATCGTAATCATTGCCAAGCCTCTGGCGGGCGGGCTTCCCTTGGGCGCCATTCTGGCGCGAGAAAGTTTTGCGGAATGCTTTTCACCGGGCCTTCACGGCTCGACCTTCGGAGGCGGACCCCTGGCGTGCGCCGTCGCGCTTGAGTTTCTGGCCACGATCGAAGAGGAAGATCTGCTCGAAAACGTACGCGAGCGTGGATCGCAATTACGGGCGGAGTTGGCGCGCCTCTCCGCGGAGTTCGACTTTGTGCGAGAGGTGCGGGGCGAAGGGCTAATCGTGGGAATGGAGCTCGCTGTCGAGGGCAACTCCTATGTGGAAGCCGCGCTGCGCGAGGGATTGATTATTAATTGCACTCATGAACGCGTGTTGCGGCTGTTGCCGCCGTTTATAGTGACCGAACGCCAAGTGAAAGAGTGTACGGCACGTCTTAAGCAAATTCTGAGCAAGACCAAACGTCCCAGCGCAGTTCCCGCGGAACTCGCCGAGAGAAACGAACGCAACGCTCTGGCCGCTTCCCGCTAAAACTATGACCACTACACATGTACCTCTCGCTATTTCTACCGACCTCCTGACCGGCACGGAGTGGAATGCAGCACGGGTTCAGGACCTGTTTCAGCTCTCCGCCGATGTCAAAGCTCGGCCGAATCAATACGCGGCCGCTTTGGCGGGTCGCTTTCTGGCTCTGATTTTGGAGAAGCCATCGCTGCGTACGCGGGTGACCTTTGAAGTAGGCATGAGCAGCCTGGGCGGCACAGCTATTTTTCTGGACCAGACGGTTTCGCACCTCGGTGAGCGCGAGTCTATCCCCGATGTGGCGAGAAACCTTTCGCGCTGGGTACAGGGAATTGTGGCACGCGTCTTCGAGCAGTGGGAGCTCGACCAACTCGCCGAGTATGCCAACGTCCCGGTAATCAATGCGCTCTCCGACCGTTTTCATCCCTGCCAGGCCTATGCCGATTTCTTTACGCTGCGCGAGCGCTTCGGAACCCCGCGGGGGTTGAAGCTAGCTTACGTTGGCGATGGGAATAACGTCTGTCATTCACTGATGGCCACGGCGGCGCGTGTTGGCGCCAAGCTTCGCATCGCCACCCCGGCGGGTTATGAACCGGACGCTTCTATCGTTGCCGAGACGCGGCAGGCGGCGCGCGAAACCCGCGGCACTTTGGAACTTTTCCACTCGCCGGAGGAAGCGGTGGCGGGCGCGCAAGCCGTGTACACAGACGTCTGGGCCAGCATGGGACAAGAGGACGAAGCGGCTGCCCGAGCGAAAATCTTCGCATCCTACCAGGTAAATGACGCCTTGATGCGGCAGGCGGCTGCGGACGCCGTGTTCATGCATTGTCTTCCCGCCCATCGTGGCGGCGAAGTGACCGATTCCGTGATGGATTCGCCCCGTTCGATTGTCTTCGATCAGGCAGAGAATCGCCTGCACGTACAGAAAGCCATCCTGCTGATGCTGCTCAGCTAAAAGGAGACTGCGTGCCCCGTAAAGTTGTGCTCGCCTATTCGGGCGGGCTGGATACATCAATCATCATTCCCTGGCTGATCGAAAACTATAAGTGTGAAGTCGTGGCCATGATTGGGGACGTCGGCCAGCAGGAAGATTTGGAAGCTGCGCGGCGCAAGGCGCTGGCCACCGGAGCTTCGGCGGCTTCCATCGAGGACCTACGCGAGGAATTCATCACCGGTTATATCTGGCCGACGCTGCGAGCGGGTGCGGTTTACGAACATAAGTATCTGCTGGGGACGTCGTTCGCCAGGCCGGTTTTGGCCAAACGCCAGGCGGAAATCGCGCTGCGCATCGGCGCCGATGGTCTGGCTCACGGCTGCACGGGCAAGGGCAACGACCAGGTGCGGTTTGAGCTTACGTACAAAGCCATCGCGCCGAAGCTGCAAATCATCGCGCCCTGGCGCGAGTGGAAGATCCAGTCTCGCGAAGACGCGCTTGCCTATGCACAAGCGCACAACGTTCCGGTTGGGCAGACCAAAACAGACCTCTATAGCCGCGATCGCAACATCTGGCACTTAAGCCATGAGGGCGGAATACTCGAGAATCCCGCCAATGCCCCTGAAGAATCCATGTGGCAGTGGACCGCTTCACCCGAACGCGCCCCGGATAAGGCTGTAGAGGTTGAAATCGGCTTCGACGCGGGAAATCCGGTCTCCGTTAATGGGAAGCGGCTGGATGCCGTGGCTTTGCTCGAAGGGTTAAATGCGATCGCGGCAGCGAACGGCGTGGGGCGCATCGACCTGGTTGAAAATCGCCTGGTCGGCATTAAATCCCGCGGCGCATACGAAACGCCCGGTGGCACGTTGCTGGTTCTGGCTCACCGCGAACTCGAGGCGCTGTGCCTGGATCGCGAGACGGCGCATTATTCGCAGATTTTGGCGCATCGATATGCGGAGCTGGTCTATTACGGGTTGTGGTTCACGGCCCTGCGGGAATCGCTGGATGCCTTTTTTTCGACCGCGCAGCAGCGCGTGACCGGAAGCGTCGGTTTGCGGCTATACAAAGGCAATGTCGCCGTAACCCAGCGGCAATCTCCACATTCTCTCTATCGAACCGATCTGGCCAGCTTCAGCATGGCTCACTACAACCCCAAGGACGCGGAAGGATTCATTAACCTTTTTGCATTGCCGGTGACGGCGCCGGTGCATGATTCCGTGCCGTGAAAGAGCGGTCAACAGCCGGAGGGCCGACCAAACTTTGGGGTGGACGATTTGATCAGCCGCCCGACGAGCTGTTCTATCAGTTTCAGCGGTCCTTTACGTTTGACCGCCGCCTGCTGCCCTATGAGCTGTCCGTGGATCGCGCCTGGGCTCACGCCATAGAAAAAGTCGGCATCCTCACCTCCGCGGAGACCCAACAAACGCTCGCGGCGCTCGATGCTATCGACAAGCGGGCCGAGTCGGATCCTTCATGGCTCGATCTATCACCTGCTGAGGATGTGCACCATTTTGTAGAGCTTGCGCTNNNCGAAAAGTTAGGCCCCCTTGGTTACAAGCTGCACACGGCGCGCAGCCGGAACGAATTGGTGGCCACCGATTTCCGCATGTTCGTCAAGGATGCGGTGCAGCAAGTCTCCAGGGGCGTCGTTGCCCTGATTTCCGCGCTGGTGGCGTTCGCCGAGCGGACATTGGGAGTGCCGCTGGCCGGAATGACGCATCTCCAGCATGCACAGCCGGTTCTTTTTTCGCATTTTATCCTCGCGCACGCGGAAGCATTTTTTCGTGATCTGGAGCGGCTCAGCGCCGCCCGGCGCATGGCAGACTCGTGCCCGCTGGGCTCGGGCGCGTTGGGCGGCTGCGCCTTTCCGGTGGATCGAGAGGCCCTGGCAAAAGAGCTGGGCTTCTCGCGAATTTCCGCCAACAGCCTGGATGCCGTCGGCGATCGCGACTTCGCGGTCGATTATCTCCAGGCACTTGCGGGCATGGCGATACATATTTCGCGCCTGGCTGAGGATTTTGTTCTCTTTGCTTCCCAGGAATTCGGGTACGTCCTGCTGCCCGACGAATACTCCACGGGAAGCAGCCTTATGCCGCAAAAGAAGAATCCCGATTCGTGGGAGCTTTTGCGGGGCAAAACCGGGCGCATTACGGCCGCGCTCATTTCGTTATTAGTGACGCTGAAAGGATTGCCCTCGAGTTACCAACGCGATCTTCAGGAAGACAAGGAGCCGGTATTCGCCGCATACGATCAGGCCCTGGCCGCTATTCAAATTGCAGCCGGTGCCGTGGGCGCCATGCGCATTAATGAAGCGAGGCTGCGGGCTGCGGCTCAAGATTCAGCGCTGCTTGCCACGGAAGCGGCTCATTATCTCGTCCGCCGCGGTTTGCCCTTCCGCCAAGCGCACGAAATTGTGGGCCGGGTCGTTCGCGAAGCGGAACGCACCGGAGGATCGTGGACGGCCATGCCTCTGTCAACACTCAAGAGTTTTTCGCCTCTGTTCGAGGCCGACGTGCAGCGCTCGCTGACTCTGGAATCCGCGCTCGCGAGCTGCGACGTTCCTGGAGGAACGGCACCGGCGCGCGTTCGCGATGCCATCGCAAACTGCCGCGCTCGGTTGGAACAATGGACTGCTTCCATTGGCTAAGGTAAACGCCTAAATGCCTAACAGTGCATTTCCGATGAATACGGCCCCGCTCAATGCCCTCCCGCGGGGATTTCGCTTTGCAGCCACCAACTGCGGCCTGCGGAAGGCTCCTAATCTGGACCTGGGTTTGATCATCGCCGACGAGGAAGTTACGGCCGCCGGAGTTTTCACGCAGAACCTGGTGCAAGCTGCGCCGGTGATCCTTTGCCTGCGTCACCTGCACAAGGCAGCGTCGCGCATGCGCGCGGTGATCGTGAATTCACGCAACGCAAACTGTGCGACGGGTCGGGCCGGGATGGCCGCCTCAGAGGCGACCGCGCAAGCAGTCGCGCGCGAGCTGGGCTGCGACAACGAACAAGTGTTTGTCTGCTCTACGGGAGTAATTGGGATTGCGCTGCCTGTAGAACGTATCCTCAATGCCGTTCCTGCTTTGGTGAAAACGGCCGATCGCACTGCCGAAGGCTTTGGCGGCTTTACGAGAGCGATCATGACTACGGACACTCGGCCGAAATGGGCCGCATCGCGGTGCACGGTTTCCGGGCACAACGTCCGCTTGCTGGGGTGCGCCAAGGGCGCGGGAATGATTCATCCCAACATGGCCACCATGCTGGCTTACATCGTGACCGATGCGGCTATCGCAGCTCCGCTGCTGCAACGCGCGCTCAATCTCGTGGTCCACGGAACTTTCAACTCCATCACCGTCGACGGAGATACGTCCACAAATGACACGCTTCTTGCGCTCGCCAGCGGCGCTGCCGGTAATCGAACGATAAGCCGGCCCGATGCAGATTATCGCCGCTTTGTGAAAGCCCTCGAAGATGTGTGTCGCTCGCTCGCATTGCAGATTGTCGCCGACGGCGAGGGCGCCACGCGTGTGATCGAGATCGAAGTAAGCGGAGCGGCAAGCGACGCTGCCGCGCGACAGGTCGCAGGCACGATCGCCGGATCCCCGTTGGTAAAAACGATGTTCGCCGGCGCCGATCCAAACTGGGGGCGGATTCTGGCGGCTGCCGGGCGTTCGGGAGTGAAGATCGACCCAAGCCACACAAACATTTATCTTGCCGGCACTCTCACTTGCCGTGGCGGGATCGAGCATGAATTCAGCGAAGCGCACGTGCATCGCCGCATGCTGCGCGATTTCATTCCCGTTCGAGTGGAACTGGGCCAGGGCCGGGGCCGCGCTCGGGTGTGGACGTGCGATTTTACGTCCGACTATGTGCATATCAATGCAGCCTATCGAACCTGATACGTACATCCGCGTTTATCATTTTCGGTGTTAGGCGACTTGCCCTAGTCTCTCGGGCAGGATACGAGCCGGGAAGGAAGCTCCCCCGTAGCGCAGCTCGAGGGATCGAGATGCAGTTAAATACCTGCAAAACAAAAGACTTACGTCGGTTAGGAATCGATATCAGTCCTCCTACCGTGCCGACTAGTCCATCGGGTAAGTTCGGTATTTTTGCTAGTCTCCGTTGACCTCTTCGCAAGCTTAGCGGATGATGCGGCCCGAGAGCTGAAGCGCAAGCTTCGCGCCGGGGTAGCCTCGTTCATTAGGACTGCGTACGGAGTTGGCCTTGCCTCTTCAGCCGCGCCTCGTGGAGCGGTTTAGCCACAGGCCCAAGGAGTTGTTCTGTGAAAAAATTGTACGTGGGCAACTTGCCCTTTCAGGCTACGGAAGAGGACCTCGGCAACTGGTTTTCGCAGGTCGGCGTGTCACCTGCGAATATCACTCTGGTGCGCGACCGCTTCTCGGGTCAGCCTCGTGGCTTTGGCTTCGTCGAAGTCAATAGCGACGACGATGCCGGCCGCGCCATTCAAGCGCTCAATGGCCACGACTTCATGGGCCGCAGTGTGGTCGTAAACGAAGCTCGCCCGCCACGTGAAGGCGGCGGCGGTGGCGGCGGAGGGGGCGGTCGAGGAGCAGGCGGAGGAGGACGCGGTGCCTACGGCGGTGGAGGTGGCGGACGTGGCCGCGGAGGCCCCGGCGGTGGGGGTGGCAGAGGCCGCTATTGATCCTGCGCCGCGCCCGCTCGCACTGATACTGGAGTTAACGAGCGGGCGGGCGCGATGACGTTATCTTTTCTGCTGGTTTAATTCGCTGAACGAATTGTCAGCGGCGTTCGCGACTGCGGGACCGACCTCAACTCGCTCGACGCTTGCGCCACTGTAGCTGTATCGCTCCAGCACGCTCGCCTCTAACGCCTGCTTCGTTAATTCAATGACATTAAGTCCCGTTTCGGCTTCATCGAGATCAGCCGCCGAAGCATAGAGCGCGGGACTCCGCGGCAAAAAAAGCGGACAGCAGTCGTGAAAGGGTTCCTCGGAAAGCTGAAAAGTGCCGATGCGGCGGGCGAGCGCGAGAATCTCTTGTTTGTCGTCACCGGCAAGTGGACGAAAAACAGGCATCGGCGAAGCCGCGCCGACCGCTACCATGTTCTGCAACGTCTGAGAAGCTACCTGTCCCAGACTGTCGCCCGCTATGATGGCTTGGGCGTGGTTTCTGCGCGCAATGCGTTCGGCAATCCTCAGCATCATGCGACGATACAGCAGCAGCCGATATTGTTCTGGCGCGCTGCGCACAATCTCCCGCTGAATGGACTCGAAGGGAACCAGATATAGCCGTGCCGTAAACTGATAAGGCACCAAGCGTTCCACCAAAGCCCTCGCCACATGCACCGAAGATTCGCCGGGCCGCGCTCCGCCGCCCCAGAAGTGGACAAAATTGACGTGAGCGCCACGCCGCATCATTTTGTACGCCGCCACCGCGGAATCAAATCCGCCCGACAGAAGGCAAACCATTCTTCCGGTGGTATTCGCAGGAAGCCCTCCCGTGCCGGCGATCCTCCTGGCATACACCAACATCGGGCCGGGTGTAATCTCGACCCTGCAGGTTATCTCCGGATCATCCAGTTGGACCCGAACAGACCGGCCAGCGGCATGTAATTTATCCAGCAGGTAGCGCCCCAGGCGCCTTTCGATCTCATCGACCCGGTGAGGGAAGGATTTATCGCTGCGTTTGGCGCGAACGGCGAAATTCGAGAACTCAAGCGGCGCCATTTCCTGCCACGCAACTTCGCAAAGAGCTTGCAGATCGTCGCTCGATCCACGCTGCAGAGCGCGAGCGATTGCGAAATAAGCGATGCCAAGAACACGCTGCAGACGGGCGACTATCGTTTCAAGCGGAGCATCCAAGCCAAACTCAATGACCACGCGGTCGCCCGGCTGGCGCATCCGCGCGCCGGGAAAATCCGCAAATGCGCGCCGCAGCGCAATCAAGAATTTACCCAAGAAGAATTTGCGATTCCGGCCCTTCAGCCAGAGTTCGTGGTAGTGGATGACAACGACAGTATTGAGCATATTTTTGGCGAGGACGAGGAACCTGTAGATCAGTATACAGCGGCTTTAAGTTATCGGGAGACGCGCCAGTTTAGGAGACCTCCGACGCCTAGTACCTTTAGCCAAACTCGTATGTAGAACTTGGACACCACTGTAGACGCAGGGCACGTTCTAGCGTATATGGAAGTGCAAGTCGCCTGGGAGTTGCGGGATTAGGCGACCTTGGGGGCTCCTCGAGCATCCATATATCAGCACGTTGATCTCGCAAGGAAGGGCCGAGCGATGTGGGATAAGCGCGATTGGCACCAGTTCTTTCAGCTAGCGCAACGTCCGTGGCAGCGGCGTCGCCCGCCGCGTCCCGTGGCTCCCTCTGGTTTGAACCGCGTGCTGCCGGTAGTCGGGTTCAGCCTTTCTGAGCTGGACGATGCTGGAATCAATTTGGAACTGGCGGAACGGCTTGGACTGCCCATTGATGCAGCCCGTGTGGGGGTGTATGGTCCTAACGTCTCCGCACTGCGGGATTTTGTGCGCTCTGCCCGGCAGCTCGGGTAAGTAGGCGCTCTGACTTTCCAGCGTTTATCCCATTGCTGATATAGGCGGAAAAAGGCACCCTTTTCAGGGTTGGGGTGTGTTTGGGCCTGTATTCTTGCCGGAGGGCATATGGACGAGGTTTGGGAGGCGTACTAGCTCTGAAGGCGTACTAGGAGTTACTTCTGTCCCTCTTGACGCGGCCGCGAGTTTGGGTAAACTGCGCTTTCTCGCATGAGTGAGCAATTCATTATCGCCGACGAGACCCAGCGGGAATTTGAGTACCCGCAGCGTGAAGCTGCCTTCTTTTATGGCTTGTTTCTGCGTGGGCACTCGGCCGAGGAACTTCGCCGCGATATCGAAGTGCCTGCTCACGTCCTGGCTCGCTGGCACCGCGAGGCTGAGCGCGAACCGAGCCTGCGCGACGTGCTCACGCGCATGGTGGAATACCGCCGCCACGTCCTCGCGATTTTCGATTCCTTGATTGGCTTCGATACCCGCCTCACCCGCGTGCAATAAAAAAGCACGATTTGCTGTACCTCGGCTCGGCCAATCCGCAAGCGTGCGGAATCCGACTCTGTCCTTGTTCGTTTGGTTTGCAAAAGGCTGGTCTGAACTCGGTGAGTTGGGGACGCTGCTGCGACAGTGTATGATTGCAGAATGATCGCGTGATTCCCCGGTAGCTCAATGGTAGAGCGTTCGGCTGTTAACAAACCTTAAAACCGTTGAATCGGCACCGCTTACACCGAAAAAACGCCGGTTTAACGGCCCCTCATTGGAACCAAGTTGGAACCAGATTATTGGGATGAACCCCTACAAAACTATACCTCTAGTTGTTCCAAAGTTGTTCCAAGATTAAAGTTCGAGTTCTTTGGCGGCGTGTGCTCAATGTTGCTTCATGAGCGACGACTCGCTTGCGCGTCTGCTTCGACCGTTGCTTCCGCTGCCTTGACCTAGCCAGAAAGCTAATCAAATTAGGGTTGCAAGATCGAACCAACGAGCAAACCAGCAGACGAAACCAGAGATTTCTACAAATTGCAGGCCACCCATGCGCCAACTGTGTGCTTTCCGGCGACCTAGCTCCAGCCATGCGTTACGACTGGTGCCATGGCGATTGTGGTCCGTTTAACGCCGAGTCGGTTCTTACGTGTGTGCAGATTGAAGGCAAGACGCTCGTCGGCGTGCGGAAGATCGGCGCCGATTGGCGACAGTCTCATCCTCAACTATCAAACAGCCAAGGAGTCCTTTGTCTGCGTTTAAGGCGTCGGACTGCAGTCGTACGGAGTCCGCATTGCCACGCAGTGCCCGAACTTGACCAGCCAGCAGGATTGTAGAGATAATTCGGACGGTTAGGAGTGCGCTTGGGTCCTGGAGCGTATCTGTGACCACGGAGCACGAACGTCGTCTTAGTAAGCGGAAGGCGCCGGAACACCTTACGTATATCGAGCTGCCTTCCGGCAACGGCGGGCTTGTGCTGAATGTTTCCGAGGGAGGCCTCGCCTTTCAAGCCGTCGCACCTGTGAAAGCATGCGGGCCAATCCCTTTCTGGTTCTCGACTATGTTCCTCTCGGCCGATTCCAGCCGAATCGAAGGTACCGGCGAACTGGCGTGGACCGACGAAGCGAAGAAAAACGGTGGTTTACGCTTTACTCAGCTGTCCGCAGGTGCCCGCGAACAAATCCCAAGCTGGCCAAATGAATCAGATCGACAACTAGACAGTGGTAAGGACTCTGCAGTTCGCCCGCAATGGGTTGGAGAGTTACGAGACGCCCTGACACGAGACGAATCTCCGCCCTCCATCACAAACGAAACGAGCACAGATCCCGCACTTAGGTCCGGCGCTTCCCCTCCTGCTGAGGTCCTCCGGCCTGAAATGGACGCGCAAGCGCTATGGTCGCCGAAGAAGTCCGCTTTCGGGGAGCATAGTCGCAGTCCTTTTAAGGCAATCTGTGTATCAGTTCTGGCGATAACAGTCGCAGTAGTGTCTTATGTCTACCGCGAGGCCGGTAAGGTCGAGTACACCTACCAAATACCCTCGCCTGCGTCCAACCTCTCTTCCAAGGCCGCGCCCGTTGGCGATGTGTTTGCGGGGAAATCGAACGTGGAAGGTGCGCCGAGGCGAGCATCTCCACAATCCTCGAGCACGGCTCCGCACGGAACAGCCAAGCAGAACGCTGCAAAGCCGCCCGCACCAAAAGCTTCAGGGGCTGATTCCTTGCTCCGGAAGCCTCTGCTTCCACCTGGCGCGCTCATGGTGCAAGTCGGGGCATTCGCACACGAGTACAATGCCCGTAAGGTGGCCGATAGTCTGAGCCAAAAGAATTTCCCCGCATTTGTCAGCCTTGCCTCTACGGGTGTGTTCTACCGGGTCCAGGTAGGCCCATACGCGGACGAAGAGTCGGCGCGACTCGCCCAAAGCGAACTAGAGAGGGCGGGCTTTAAGCCATTGATCCGGCATTGAGTATTCAAATTGCTTTCCCCTGCTTCCTGACTCACCTTTCCGGAATGTGGCTCGCTAGAAGGCTACTCTCCGAAAATCCTTGCGAGAACTGGAACATCTCATAGGAACCGATCTTCCTGCTGGAGTTTGGGCTGCTGGCCTACAATTTTCCCTATCGCTGACCATGTGATCTTTGTAGTCCTTGTTCCCCGTTTTGTCCCAATACGTACAAACGTCGTCGTTCTCCGTCGCGTCAAAGGAACACCGAACGTAATACTAGTAGTGCCAGAAGAACCGGCCACCTTCTGAAATGAGCACTGCCCATCCGCCGGAACCGAAGTGGGCCTTCGAACATTGCCAAACCTTTCAACGTGTGCCGATGAATTTCCGCGATGCACGCTGATGTTACTGCCGCTCAATCACTGCCGGGCTAATGTATTACGACTGGGGAACCCTTTCCGACGAGGGCGCAAGGTGGGTGGTCATACTGTTGCTCTTCAAGAGGTATTTCTCAATTCCGCGGTACAGGCCTTCCGCGACCCGTTGACGATTGCCAGCTAGCATAAGCCACTGCTCATCGGCCGGATTGCTTAGAAACGAGATCTCCGCCAATACCGAAGGCATATCGGCGCCAGCGAGCACGACGAAGGGAGCCTTACGGACACCCCGGTTTCGTTCCGGGCTGGTGCCGTCTCGCACAGAAGTCGCAAGGGACTCCTGGATATCCATAGCAAGATCGCGAGATTCTTCGAGCTTCTCATTGCGAGCTATCTCATTTAAAAAGTCCTGAAGATCGCGCAGAGAGGTGTGGGCCAGCGCATTCTCCCGAGCGATTTCCATGGCATGGCGTGAGGCATCAAAATTCAGGTAATACGTTTCAATACCTCCGACTTTGGCGTCCTTGCTGGAATTGGCGTGTATCGAAAGGAAGAGATCGGCTTTGGCGCTGTTGGCAATTTCGGTGCGCTGCTCCAGCGTGACGAAGCTATCGTCCTGGCGCGTATAGATGACATTGGACGAGGGTACCCCCTCCTGAATGAGTTTGCCGAGGCGCAGCGCGATATCCAAGCAAAGATCTTTTTCCATCAAGCCCTTTGGGCCAATCGTCCCCGTATCCTGTCCCCCGTGCCCCGCATCAATGACAATCCGGCCAATCTTTAGACCGAGTGCCCTAGTCTGCGAAGGTCGCCCCGCAGCCAGTTTAAGCTCCCGCCACGTGCCCGGAAATTCAATCTGGAAGCGGTTGGCTTGGTCAAACAAAACGAAAGACTGCACATCCGTAAGCCATTTGAATAATTCCTTGAGTTTATTCTGTTTATCTTGGAACAACGGATCGTTTTCCGCAGGCCACACGAAGAGATCTGCGATTTCTAGCGCGATGCGCGTCTTTTGCCGAGCTGGCAGAAAAGTGGGATAGCTCAACTGGATCTGATCCTGGGAACCGAGAGTGCCGTTGGGTTTGAGACGGCTCATCAAAAAGACGCCCGGCCTATCTGCCAGACGGTAGTCAAAATCAGTATGATTCTGCAGCGTGTACGCCAGGAACAGAGTCGACTTCCCGGGGTTGATTTCTCGAAGTTGCGCGCCTATGTAGGTAGCGGTGATCGCGCTGTCGTTCCAGCTCGGGGCATGGCGGCCAGGAAGATACCATGCGCCAGAAGAAGCAACTAAGGCGAAAGAGGCACCCAGAAGTAGTAATTTGTTTCCGCGCATCAGTGTCGCGTTAGCAAAGCGCTTTCTGTATTCAAGTCTTGGACCATTTAGTTTTCTACGGACCTGTACAAACACCGAGATCTGCTTAGCGGCCCGTCTAAACTGAATTTGTGCAATCTTGGTACCAAGTGAGAAGGTACGTTTTGGCTGGATCAGATTTTCGCAGAACACGTCACTAAGCACCACATTTTTCATGTGCTCATCATTGCCTGAATACCATAGCGGTTTGAGCGGGAGAGCCGGGCATTTAATTCAACTCCCGATAGCCGGCAGTTTCGGTAACTGCTCGCACATTCCGATAAGAGGGGCAGGACTGATCGGGAGTTGGCAAATTAGATGGTGGAGGCGGAGGGAGTCGGACTCCAGCGCACGATTGCTACCACCACAGACGCAGAATGCGGCTAGACGGCCGACTTCTGATGTTGCAATGCTGGCAACAGTTCAGACTAATTGACGTTCACGGGGCCGCGCCCGACGAGCGTCGAGTTCACGTCGAAGTTGTCAAGAATCGCGGCGCCAAACTGGTCAGGACCGCCAGAGGCATCCTGTCCTTCGTCGAAGACGATGACGATCCTGGCGACGATGTCGGTGGACAGAATTGGCGGGAACGCGGCCGCGAGCCCCGCGGCCCCCCCCGCGCAGCCGGATCTGACCTGCGCCGTCAAAGCATTGAACTGAACCGTGCTGCCGCCTTGGTACGCGCCGAAGCCAGAGCCGTTTATCGTGACGTTTCCTCCAATGGAGGCTGCGGGCGGCTGCAGATTAGAGATAACCGGATTGTAGAAGGTAAACGTAAAGTCTCGGTTGCTTCCGATGCCGTTCACAACGACTGTGATCGGACCCGTGCCCACGGAAGAGGGCACAGAGGCAACGATTTGCGTATTGCTCCAACTGCTGATTGAGGTCGCTGCTGCGCCATTAAAGTAGACGTTGCTGCTTCCTTGCGTCGTCCCGAATAGCTGGCCAGTGAGGGTCACCTGTGCTCCGATTCCGCCTGAAGTTGGAGACACATTGGTGATAACCGGCGTGGTGGCGGGAGGCCCTGGCGTCATCGTCACGTTGTCGAAGGTTGCAGTCGCAAAGGCGCCGGTACTGCCGCTATCTGTTATAAGTCCGATGTAAACATTCGTTGCCGTGTTGATCGTCTGGCTGGTGCCATTCTGGGTCCAGTACACGATAGACGAAGTGGAACCCATCGACAGTATTCCCCAGTCCTGCGCCTTCGCCATTCACGGTGAAGGTTCCGCCGGAGTAGGTCGCGCTGCCCCTTTGGGTCACCTGTCCCACGTCAGAATCCAGCCACGGAGAAGGAAGTGGTTGCGAAGTTATAGTGAAAAAAACGGGGTTGCTGTCCATGTCAGGCGCAACCGAAACCACCAAGTAGCCCGAAGTCGCTCCCGAAGGAATCGTGATCGTAATCGACGTGGCGCTCAGGAATTGATCATCACGACTGATCCGTTCAATAACATGACACTGCTTCCTTGAGTGGCTCCAAACCCCGAACCGCCTATGACCACTTGGCTGCCCACGGGCCCAGTCGTGGTAGAAATGCATAGGCAATGGACCAAGGCCTTTCTTAGAAGGGGAATATTGGACGAGCCGTAACTACAGGGGAAATCTCGCTCAGGTTCAGATCGAGGGCGTTGTTGCCGAATCCGCTAGACTGAACAATGCATCCCTTTGCTGCTGGTCTTAAATCGTTGTCCCCACATTACTCTGTCAACCGCTGATTTCTTCGTTGCGAGCGGCTCAAAAGCGGACCAACAGGATAACCAATTGCGCCCGAACTCTGAAACCAGCAACGTTAGCGCCTTGGAGGACGTGCCCGTTTAGGCAAGCGATTT
>WNFJ01241041.1_pt6 | contig 21178 bp, 19 predicted proteins | sample 5400461 | NCBI WGS metagenome assembly WNFJ01 (sample SAMN13153349, study PRJNA577476) | soil metagenome | isolation source: 115 cm saprolite on Douglas fir-dominated hillslope | place: USA:California | collected 2013-09-17
CGACGCCGACGGCCCAGATATCGGCTCGAGCGTCCACCGATTTGGCGTTGCGAAGCTGCTCAGGCGCCATGTAGCCGGGTGAGCCGAGGATCGATGACGTCACCGTGAAGGTGGGCTGGGCCCCCGCCAGGCCGCTAAACTTCGAGATGCCGAAGTCGAGCACCTTGACGACGCGGGTACCGTCGCGGCGACGCGCGAGAAAGAGATTGGCGGGCTTCAGGTCGCGGTGAACGATGCCGAGCGAGTGAGCCTCCGCGAGCGCTTCGAGCGCTTGCAAAATCCAGTCGACCACATCGTGGACCGAGAGTCGCCTGCCTTGCTGAAGCACTGCGGCGAGGTCGGCTCCGTCAAGAAGCTCGAGGGCCATGAACGGAGCGCCCGTTTCCAGTTGTCCGACGTCGAGAACCCGCGCTACGTGTTCGCTTTCGATCCCGGCCGCGGCGCGGGCCTCATTGAAGAACCGGTTCACCGTCTCCGGAGAATGAACATGCTCGTCGAATAGGATCTTGAGCGCGACCCTCTTTTGCAGCGGCTCGTGGGATGCCGCGTAGACCGCCCCCATCGCGCCCTGTCCCATCATGCGCTCGATGCGATACTTGCCGGCGACGATGGACCCGACGTCCGCCGACAGCTCGCTACTCGGTGCGCTGACTGTCCTGCGCGTGTAAAGCGACTCCTCGGTCACGGCGCCTTGTGTGGCCATGGGCAACAATCACCAGAGCAACCAACGTGCCCACCTCTAGCAGTCGTCTTGCGTGAGTACAACCCCGTTCGGCACGCTCAGTCGTGGCAGCTTGCCGCGCTGGATCTCCGACTGTGGCGATTGTGCACTCGCCTTGGCGACAAAGATCACCTTTGCGGGAACCCTGAAGCCGCGCCGGAGTCTGACTGGTTCACGATGAGGGGAGCGACGACGCTCCCCCCAAACCCCCCACCGGAAAACCGGCTCCGCCGGTTTCTTGCTGGGAATCGCCCGAAGCGAGCGCGCGCCTCTCGAAGGCACGACGCATCTGCACGCGGGCGTCGACACCAGGGGTGTATCCAATGAACAGCCACGCATTTACTTACGTGATGACGGGGAGCGCACCGCACGTTCCGGCGGACGAAGTGGAGTCGAGTGTGCCGTCGGTCGAAGTGAGAGTCCTTTGGGCGTCGACGGCCCTTCAGGTCATGCACCTTACCCCACCGCGATCATTTTTCGTGGGCGACGCATCGAACGAGGGTCTGGCTTGCGACTACTTCCTGCCTGGCGAGATCGTGGGCGCGCCTCGCGTACCGATCGTCATTTCGCGCGGTCATGTCACGGCTCTCGTCATCCCGCCGCGCACCCACGGGTACCTCGACGTTCCCGGAGAAGACAGAGTCACCTTGGCCGAGCTCATCGCCCGTGGAGGCGCCCGTCCGTCGAGCGACGTCACCGGAGCGTACGAATGCGATCTCCCGCTCGGGTCGGCGGCGCGACTCCAGTTTGAGGGAAGCGCGCTCGTCTTCCAGGTGGCCGTCGTCAACGCCGGCAGGCGCTTTCCAGCAGGCTTTCTGGCGACGGCGGAGCCCGCGGCGCTGCTCTTCACAGCGACGTCTTTCCTCTTGCACGTGGGGGCTATCGCCGCGCTCGCGTTCTTTATGCCAAAGCTGGGCGCTGACGACACCGACGCAATCGATCGCGATCGGATCCTCATGATGAAGAAGCTCCTCAACGCCGCAGCCGCCCGAGAGATGGACGAACGCGACAGCGCGGAAGCGAGCGCGCCAAGCTCAGAGCCGCAGGGGGGCACCGGCGCCGCCGAGAAGGGCGAAGCCGGATCGATGGGCAAGAGGAGCGCGAACGACAACGGGCACAAGTACGGGGTCCAGGGGCCCAAGGACAATCCGGATCCCCACCTGGCGCGGCAAGCGGCATTGCGAAACGCGGCTGACTTTGGCGTGATTGCTTACATCGCGGCGATGCAAGGGGGCGATCCCAACGCACCGATTTCCGTCTGGGGCCGAACGAACTCGAGCGGGCGCGACGACAAGAGCGCCCTCGGCAAGATGTTCGGCAACGACATCGACGATTCCATAGGCGCCGGCGGTATCGACCTGAGCGGCGTCGGCCCGAGTGGAGGCGGTTGGGAGGTCGGAATCGGCCTGCGCAACGTCGGCGGCCTCGACCGAGGCGGAAGCACGGGGCCCGACCAAGGGATAGCCAACGGTCGCAGCCGCCCAAGTCGAGGACACGTCGCCACGGCGCCCGGCATCCGCGAGCCCGAGATCACGGTCAATGGCCATCTGCGGCCCGAAGTCATCCAGCGCATCGTTCGCCAAAACTTTGGCCGATTCCGGTTCTGTTACGAAGGCGGCATCCGCAATAATCCCAACTTGCAGGGTCGCGTCGCTGTGAAGTTCGTCGTCTCCCGCACCGGCGCCGTCGCAATGACTGCGGACGGCGGGAGCGATCTCCCCGATCAGAACGTCGTGCAATGCGTCGTGCGGGCCTTCGCCGAGGTGTCGTTTCCGCCGCCCGAAGCCGGCATGGTGACGGTCGTATACCCGATCGTGTTTAGCCCTGGGGATTGACTTGGTTACGTTACTTTAGCCGGTTCAGCATGAGCCTCTTTCATGTGAGTTCACCCGGTTCAGCATGAGCCTCACTCCGCCGCGCCTTCGGCGCAGCTCCGTTCCGGCCCGGGATTTCAGCCACGGCGGGCATGGGGGGAGCGAGGCCGCTCCCCCCACACCCCCCAGCCGGAAGTGAAACGAAGGTGAGCCGTTTGGGGGTCGATGCCCCGCAGCGGATCCAACTATCATGACGGCCATGGATCCCTGGCCCGAGCTTTCGGTCGGCATTTCCCGTGACACACACGCGACGCTCCTTCTTTGCACGCAAGTCGTCGGCAAGATCCGGATGGCGCTGACGCAAAAGATGAACCAGTGGTGGAACGTTCCGCTTTACGTGACCGCGCGCGGGCTTACGACGTCACCGATGCCCTATGGCGATCGCACTTTCTCGATCGATTTCGATTTCATCGACCATCAGCTCCTCATTCGAGACAGCGACGGCCACGTGCGCACGCTGCCGCTCGTGCCCCGGTCGGTCTGCGATTTTTACCGCGTGCTCTTCGCCGAACTCGCGGCGATCGACGTCCACGTCAAGATTCATCTTGTGCCGCAGGAGTGCCCGGTCACCGTACCTTTCAACGACGACGTCGAACACCGGAGTTACGACGCGAGCCAGGTGCATCGACTGTGGTCGGTCTTTCGGCGCGTCGAGCCTGTGTTTCAGACGTTCCGCGCGCGCTTTCGCGGCAAATGCAGCCCGGTTCACCTTTTCTGGGGCGGGCTCGACCTCGCCGTCTCGCGCTTCAACGGGCGCCGAGCGCCGGTGCGCAAGGGAGCGGTCGACCGAGATGCGTACGACGAGGAGGTCATCTCGGTCGGCTTCTGGCCCGGCGATCCATGGACGGGCAAGACCGAGGCGATGTTCTACGCGTACACGGTGCCGGAGCCGGCCGGGTTCGCACAACAGCGCGTTCGTCCCGACGCGGCCTTCTTCAGCGACACTTTCAAGGAGTTCATGCTGCCCTACGACGAAGTCCGCCGCACGCCGGATCCGGCGCAGGCCATCCTCGAGTTTGCGCAAAGCACCTACGACGTGGGATCCACGCTCGCTGCGTGGAATAGCGACGCTCTTGCCTATCCCTAAGTAGGGAACCGGGTTCAGCATGAGCCTCACTCCGCCTCGCCTTCGGCGAGGCGGAGTTCCGGCAACCGCGTCAGCGGCTTCGACGAGGAATTCCGTCGAGCCCGCGGTAGTTAATGGTCTCATGCTGCGCTGCCTCGGACCGCACTCCCTCCGCGCCGCGGCCATTCTTGCAGGCTTCACGTTTCCTTTTGCATGCGACGGGGCGCGCCCGCAAGCCAAGGATGCGACCGAAACCAACGCCATCCTTCGTGAAAGCGACGGAGGTCTTGGAGGCGAGGGGGGGCGGCAGCCACGGGGCGTAGTGGACACAGCTAGCGATGGAATTGAGCCCGACGCCTCGAGCGAAGCGTCGGAACGCGCGTTCGACGGAGATGCTGCGACGTTGAGCCGCGACCCCGCCAGCGTGCGCGTCTTTCTATGCCGTGAACGCAAGCCTTGTCGCCTGGATAGATTCGTCAATTTGGTATCCGCGCCCGGCGCTATCCGAGCTCTCGTTCTGGTGCGTCTCGGGGGCGATCGTCCGGTCGACGACGATCCGCAGAGCGTAAGCTTTGAAGAGTGGCTTGTAACCGCTGCTCCAGGCGGCCGATTGACGAAACGGCTGCTCATTTTAACTCTTGGCGTCAATCCGGACGGAAGCCCTGTTGCGCTCTTTGCGGTTCACGGCAATCGATTGCACTACGAGCTCAATGCCAACACGGTCTTTCCATCGAATTGGACCGGCATCAGTTCCGCAGATCTCGATCTGGATCCTCCGCGGCTGGTGAGCTCTTCATGGTGGGGATTTCACCGCTTCGCTGGGTGCCAGCAGGAGCACTCTACGTGGAACCGATTGAGATTCTGGCGCTCGGTTACGTGGTCACGTCAGTTGTGCGTGAATGAGTCGCGACAGGGACCGATTCGCGTCGAGCACGACCAAATGGACAAGCCGGAGTGGTGCCGAGAGTTTGCCTATGACGAGGTTCCTGTCGTCTCTCTCGACGACTCCTTTGCGAGAGACGGTTGGAAACAGACCGCACTCGGCCGCTGTGCGCTCGACGTGGATGGCTCTGAAGGACACGGTTTCGTCACATTCGGACAAGCCCAGAACAGAAACGACGCGAGCTTTCGCGCCGTGTTGGCGGGCGAGGTGCTCTTCGTGGAAGTTCACGACGACGTTCTTACGGGGCCCAGCGCCAAGTGACAGCCACATGTCCTGGTGCGACTCAGATGGGACCGCGGCCCAGCTTCAGGCACGTGTGGCGCCGCAACAGTGGGGTGTCCGTTTGGCCGATGCGCGCGTGTTTCAGGGCGCCGGCGGTCCGAGTAGTGGGCTTCAAGCCGAGCGATTTCAGGTCGACGCGCACACGGTCCGCCTCCGAATCGAGCTGCCCGAGAAGTGCGAAGGACTGACGGTGGTCTACAGCGACAGCGACGATGGAAAGACGCAAAAGCGCTTGCTCGCGACGAGCCGGCTCATTTTCGGGGACGGCTCGACTCTCGGCAAGGTGCCATCGTACCGAAGCGCACCTCCGCGCTGTGTCGTCGCTAACGGGCAGCTGGAACCGAGTCCGGAGCCGGCAGACGACCCTATGGAGGCGCTGATCACCAATTGAGCGCGACGCTAGACTAATCACCGCAGCCATCCTCGCGGTCGATCAATGTTTCCACTGCCCCTCAGAGCAAGACGCAGCCGCATCCTCCTCCGTCGCATCCTAAATGCCGTCATTCTGACGCTCTGCTTGGGGGCCTGCGGACACAAGCCGTCGAGTCAGGGTTCGACGCCTGAGAGGAAGGCCGACCCAGCGGTTGCCCCCATGGCGGCACCATCTGCGGCTCCTGCATCGGTCGACCCCTCGCTGTTGGTTGCTGCAGGAGAACAGGCCAGTGCCGCTCGCGCGGAGGCCTGTCTGGCCGACGTCAGGTGCTCGGCCACCGAAGCAAGCGGTCTCTTGATCGCGGCGGATGATGCTCATGATCTCGAGCTGAACTGCTTCCGCTTCGTCGACGGGGCCGGAACGGCGCGCGACCTCGTGCGAGGTCGATCCTGTCTCGAACACCAGGTAAGAATGAATCGCAGTGGTGGCCTCGTCGCAGCCGAGTGGATGCACATGAGTGTCGACGGTATCGGAGGGCCAAGGGACCTAGCAGGCGTCCGCTCCGCTTTTCGCTGCCAAACTCATCCCGAGACCTCAGTCGGCTACACTTGGTGCGATTACATCAATGAGAAGGCGCGCGATTGGACCCCGGGGCCATACCCATACTGCGGTGCGACGCTCGCAGTGGCTGAATGCAGCGGTCGGGGCCTGATGAAGGCGACGACCGCGGTACAGCTCACTTCAAAATCGATTGCTGAAAGGTTGGACGCTGCGCGAAGGCGGATTTCCGTTTGCGGCAGGTTTTTGAGAGCGCGTACACAGACCTTGGCGATGGCTGTTCGTATTGCAGCGAATGGCGCGACAACGTGGCCTTGCTCGCGCAGTACATGAAACAGACAGCGCGAACGTGGACCGCGTACAGAGAATCGGAGGTCGCTTTTTATTCACATGTATTCGGGCCCTTGAAGGGCATGGACAACGTCCGCAAGACCCTTCTCATTCGACTCGCTGCGAGGCGCGCCAAGGAATGCTTACCACCGCGGTGAGGGCGCTCGAGAAGTGCCGCGCATACGTCACGAGCCGCTCGGGCGGGGTAGGGAGATGGCTACCGCAAACACGAGTGCCCTCCTTGGACTGCTGAAGCCCAAGGGCCTCCACGCGCCTTTCTAGTTGCTGACGAGCGGGCTCATTGGGGATGCGCGCGTCGTCGTGGCCTGCAATTCGGCGTCTTTCACCGCGCACGTCGCCCGCGCGGGACTGACAGCGTCAACCGTCCCGAGCGAAAGCGTCCGTCCGTACGCGAGTGCGCTGGTAGCGATAAGGCTCTTCTGAGTCTTGCCGTTGTCGCTGTCGCTGTACACGACCGTGATTGCCTGTGCCCGCGCCTCCTCTTCCGGTTTCGACCCGGGGGCCGGCGCCAACGACGGAATCAGAATACGCAGCCGTGCGGTGTGAGCGTCGACGCGAACGACCTGTGCTTCGGGCATTTCCGTCGGGCGCCCAAACCCGGGAAATACTTGGCCATCCGCGATCCGAATGGCCCACTGTTTGGGTGGATCCGGGTCGTCGCTATACGCGGTCATCGGGAGGTAAGGGTGCGGCGCGAGCCACAGCTCGACGTGATCGTCGTTGACCCAGTTGCCGCTCGGTCCGACGAAATGGTCGTCGGTCACCTCGACGAACAACGTGATTCCGGACAAAACGACCCGAAAGGAAGCATCGTTCGGTCCGTTGTTGGTTCCGAAGATGGTGAACCCGTGGCCGTGTTGTCCCGATACGTCTGCGGCGCAGCTTCCGAGCCGCGCCGTCTGCCACGACGTGGTCAGGAATTCATCCGGTAGGTCGACATCGGGCAGCTCGAGGTAGCGGTAATGTTCGCATCCACCATTTCGGGTACCGGGCTCCCAGTCCACGCGCGCGGAGAGCGATAGCGGATCCCACGACCTGGTGATCCCGCGACAGTGGACCACGAGTTGAAAATCGGTTGTCGACTTGCCGAGCAGCGCCGGAGGATCGATTTGAATCTGAGCCGCTCCCCGCGAGCGAAAGGTGGACGTCGGCCATACTGAGTGGTCGAACGCGAACTCGATTCGGTTGCCCGTCCGCCGGAACGCCAACGGGGTGTATTCGGGTGCGCCACTGGGCTTCTCCTTGCGAAAGCCGTCCGATCGAGCGAGCAGACGTCGCTCGACCCTATTGCCTCCGAGAGAGGCCACACGCCAAACTTCCGAGGTAACGAAGCGTCCGAGTCCCGCGGTCCAGTCACTTTCCTCCTGCGCGACGAGCACACTCACCAAAAAAAGGCCCGGTCGCGGAAGGTCGACTAGCCGCTCGATTTGGTCGACCCGACAGCGTGCCCGGTTGAGGCACAGGAGAGAGGGTAGGTTGCTGGTCAGTGGTCCCGCGAGGGTGACGACGGATGGTTCGTTTGTGTCCGCGTCCGGGCAAGCCTGTCCTGCGTCGTCCCCGCATTCGAAGGCAGCTGCTGATCGGGGATGCAGATCCCTGGCGGCTNCCTTCGTCGGACTTTGGCGCAGTCTGCACCACCGTCTTCCCGTCCGCGACGGTTGTCGCGGATGGGGCGGTTCGGCACGCGGATGCTAGAGCCAGAGCCAACCAGGCGCCGTCCGAAATGCGCACGGAGCGTCTCGGCCTCGATATTCGCGTCGCCACCGTACGTGAACGCTCCCCACAGGGCGCCGCATTCCCTCGGGGATGACTGCGAGCTTTCAGCAAGAATCTGCGGTCTCGATCCTGGCCCAAAGAAGCGTGACGGTTGATGACCTCGAAAGTCTACGACCCGACCAAGCTGTCGCAGTACCCGGATCACTCAACGCTCTGCGATGCGTTCCGGTTCTGCAAACCCGATGATGGGGTGGGCCGCGAGGCGTATCAACGGTGCTACCGGCTCGGCGGGTCGTGCGATGCCGGAGATCGACGGTGCTCGCCGTTCGCGGGGTCGTGTGACGTGCGAGATTCATTGTGATCGCCGCTCACGTAGGCGTGGGACGGGAGAGATCTATGGAGCTCAGCGCTCGCACCATTGAGTGATGCGTTTCATCCATGGTGTAGAGCGAGATCTCATCGATGAAATCGGAGAAAGCTATCGTGTAACGCGAGAACACATCGATCCGATTCGAGAGATCCTATGTTCGATGCGAAATCACATCGACAAAATCGGAGAAGTCATATCGTTTTTGTCCGAGCTCCATGGGAGCATCCGAGCTCCATGGGAGCAGCGTCGAGGACCATAACTTTTTTCGTTGCTCCCTATGATTTGTCGTCGAGGACCATAACTTTTTTCGTTGCTCCAATGATTTTTCGCCGAGCACCTATGATCTTTTGCTTGCTCCCATTGATTCTGCGCCTGCCCCGCATTTTTCTTCGCTGAATACGCACGCGCTTTCGCGCACTTGCCCGTTGGCGACAAAAAAAGCGCCTCGGTGGCGGCAAAAGTCTCGTTCTCGTGTCCTCCCTTAATAGAGGCACACGAAGGACGAGCAATTGAGGCCCCTCCGGGAACGGTGCTTCGGCAACAACCAGAAAGAAAGGAGAACGCACATGAAAAGCAATGGAACAGGGGCGCTCGTCGAGCAGGACAGGAAACTGCTCGCCGGCGTCCAGAAGGATCTCGCGAACCAGTCGTTTACGATCAATGATACCAAGGTCACCGCGGTCGTAAAGACCAAGGCAACGCGAAGCGCGCGGGGCACGAAGGGTCCGAAAGCCAAGGCAAAGATCAAGGGAGCCGCACCAGCGGTCAACCCGACGACCAAGCCGGCGCCGGCGGGCACGTGACCTGACCAAGACGGGGAGGCGGGGGAGAAGTTGGCTCCCGCTTCCCCGTCGACTTTTTGTATACAATCGCGCCCATGAAGCCCGAGGAGCTCAGGAGCCTGCAGGCGCCGATCAAGCAGAAGTACAAGGACGATCCGGGAGCGGCGCTTGTGACGTTGCGATCGCGCGGACAGCTCGGCGAAGGGCTGACGTGCAAGGTCGAGACGGCTCGCGCCGTGGTCGACGCGGGCCATCACCCCGCGACGGGCGGCACCGGGCTTGAGGTGTGCTCCGGCGAGATGCTTCTCGACGCGCTTGTGGCGTGCGCGGGCGTGACGATGCGCTCGGTTGCGACGGCGCTCGGAATCCAGCTTCGTCGTGGAGACGTGACGGCCGAGGGCGACCTCGATTTCCGTGGCACCCTCGGCGTGGCCAAGGACGTGCCCGTTGGTTTCCGCGAGATCCGCCTCCGCTTCGACATCGAGAGCGACGCAACGCCTGAGCAGCGGGAGAAATTGCGGGCGCTCACGGAGCGCTACTGCGTCGTGTACCAGACTCTGTGCGGCGCGACGCCCATGAATCTTTCATTCGCGTAGATCCGCATCCGATCGACGCAACGGCGCTGCGTCGCGGGTCATCTCGAGCATCGTGGGGCGGAATCCATGGCGAGCGAAAAGTCGCTGCGCCTCCTCGTTGTGGACCATCGTCGACAGCACGATTCGAGGAGCGCCGAGGCGCTCGAGCTCGTCGACCATCGCATCAACCAGTTTGCCGCCGATTCCGGTTCGGCGGGCGGCAGCGTCGACGTAGATGTCGTGCACCGCTCCATGCGCGTCGAGCAGCATGTTCCAGTCGCGTTCCTCGAGCGTTCCGTAGGTGTATCCGGCGATGGACTCGCTCCGACTCGCAACGAGGAGGACCGCGCCCGCGCGCGCGAGCTCGCGCCCAAACCACCACGCGTAGCCTTCCTCGACGTTGTCCACGAGCAGGAATCGCGACGGGTCCGCCGCATGATGCAAGCGAACGAGTTCCCCGGCGAGCTGCGCCATTCGCGGCAAGTCGCGTTCGACGGCGCGACGGATGACGATTGGATCCACCATCGGGCCACCGTAGATGCTCAGAAGAACCCCGCCATACCCAGCCCGGCGCCACTGGGATACGTCTGAGGGATCGGCACCATGTAGAGGCCTCCGATGCGAAGCTCGCCGACCGGACGCCCCTTCGTGAACCCGTAGTGGAGGAGCGAGGGCAGCACGTAGCCCGACACACCTCCGAGGCCCCAGCCGAGCAGGACGTCCGTTCCCCAGTGCCGGTCGGCCACGACGCGAGCGATCCCAGTCGTAGTGGTGACTCCAATCATGAGAAGACACGGGGCGAGATCCGCGAGCCCGCCGCCGTAGAGCGGGAGGTGCTGATGATGGACGCAGGTGAGGCCGGCCATCGTCGCAGTGGCTGCGGCGTGCCCGCTGTAGAAGCTTTGGTAGTCGCCGGAAGAGCCACAACGGTTGTAGAGGGCGTTCCCGGCCGCATCTCGCGCGGCGCCGTCGGGCCCGCAGTCCTGCGCGTAGGGGCGTGCCCGGCCAACGATTCTCTCTGCGGAGAGGGCAAGGACTCCCGAGAGCCCAAGGGACTGCAGGTTGATGAGAGTCATCTGTACCGCGACGTCCACACTCTGGCGAATACCCAGCGCCACGACCCACACGTCGATGAGGTACGGTGCAAAGACACTGCCCCGGTACAGGTAGTCGCTGATGTCTGCAGCCGTAGCTTGCGCGGCCGACGTTCGCCCCCGAAATGTCGCGCGAACCCAATCGTCGAAGCCGCCGCTACTCGCCGCCACCGTCGCACGACCCCTGGGCTGCCAATCCGCGTCGATGACGTAGGAGCCCACCGTGAGGGCTACGATGTTCGCCCCCTCCAGGATGCGAACGCGCGGCCAATCCGGGCTCCATTCGACGCGATCAGGATCCGCAGCCGACGACTCGCTCGCTTGCAGGAACATGGCTAGCGCTAAGGTCGTCGTGACCCACCGTCCGAAATCATGGCATCGCATGGCCGTCATCCTCAGTGCCCCGCGACCCTTGGGCGAGGGGGTTGCCTGTCAGGCCACCGGCGACTCCTTGTCGCCTGCAGGCGGCTAGGGCCTGAGATGATGAAGGCGAGGGAGGGGTGGCGCCGTGGCGCCGACTTCATAGCATGGCACAAGGCGGCGCATCTTCCGCCGCTCGAGCGGTGAGGATGGCGGGGGGCCCAGCGCCGAGCGGCGACCGGGGCCTGCCGTCGCTGCACATGGTAAACGTCGAGAATGCGCCTCTTGCCGCTGCCGATTTGCGCCGCGTTCTTTCTGTGCGCATGTCCGCCCGCAACGAGCGGCAGCTCCAAGACCGACGAGCCGGTGACGACGTGCACGGGCGCGGGCATGGCGTGCGTCTTCGCGCCGGGAAAGCTCGGGCTCTGCGTCGAGCGCACCACGCCGTGCGAGGGCAACGGATGCTTCATCTGCCGCTCACAGCATTGAGGCAAGACACCCCGCTCGCACACGCGACTCGACGCATCCCGCGAACATACCCCCGCCAGCGCCTAGAGCTTGTCGACTTCGCCGCGCGCCGAAAGCGCATCGACCACGACACGAACATCTTGCGCGCGTTCTCGCGGAATCACCAGCACAGCGTCGTCGGTTTCTACGATGACGAGATCGTGCACCCCGACGAGCGCCCAACGCTTTCGCGCCGCGCCCGACGAGAGGTCCATCACGAGATTGTTCTCGGCGGCCACCGCGACAGTCCCCGGCGGCAGCGCGTTGCCGCTCTCGTCGCGCTCGGACATCTCCCAGGTCACCTGCCAGCTGCCAACGTCGTTCCAACCGAAGCTGCCCGGCACCACCGCGATGCGCTCGGCCTTTTCCATCACCCCGTGATCAATCGAAATCGATGGCAACATAGGGAAGATTTCGGCCAAGGCGCGGGCTTCGTCGCCGTGCGCGGCCGCCTCGTCGATTCGATCGAGCCCCGCCGCGAGTGCCGGCAAGTGCTTCGCGATCGCCTCCCGCATCGCAGACGCGCGAAAAAAGAACATCCCGGCGTTCCACAGGTGCCTGCCCTCTGCGACGAAGCCTTCCGCGCGCTCGCGGCTCGGCTTCTCGACGAAACGAGCCACCGCGTGTACCCCCTCGGCGACGGGCAGCCCGACTTCGATGTAGCCGTAGCCTGTCTCGGCTCGCGTCGGCACGCTTCCTACCGTGGTGAGCCATCCGTCCTGCGCGGCCCGCAGGGCACGTTCGAGAACCACTCGAAACGCCGGCTCGTCGCCGATGAACTGATCCGACGGAAGCACCGCAACGATGGCATCGGGGTCGACGCGGGCAATGGTCGCAGCGGCCCAACCGATGCATGGCGCGGTGTTGCGCGCCATCGGCTCAGCGAGCACGTGCGATCGCGGGACGCGCGGCAGAGCTTTGACAGTGGCATCGACCAGATGGGCGCCCGTCGAGATCCACACTCTCTCGGGTGAGACGAGCGGCTCGATACGGCGCAGAGTCGCGGCGATGAGAGGTTCCTCCGCAGAACCTGCGAGTGGCAACAGTTGTTTGGGCCTATGCCGGCGCGACGCGGGCCAGAAGCGCGTGCCGGAGCCGCCGGCCAAGATGACGGCATGGAGGGTGCTCATGAGCCACCGCTCGTACCACGGCGCGCCCGCTCATGGCAGATTGGACGGGTGAACATCGATGTCACCTTCGATCTTGCGCTCGAGCACGGGCGGTGCGTCGGCGTGAAGATACCCGACGATGCGGCCCTCGACGCGCTTGCCGAGGCCGCGCTCCTGCCTGAGGAGAGAGCGTTCGCCGCGGGCCTTTTCATCGTGCGCCGTCGCTCCTGGATCGGCGGCCGCGCTGCGATGCGTAGGGCGCTGGCCCTCGCTGGGATTGAGGCCCCTCCCATTCTACCGGATGCGCGCGGCGCGCCCGGGCTTCCGCCAGGCATCGCGGGATCCATCTCTCACAAGGAGCGCCTGGCGGTGGCGCTGGTAGCGCGCGAAAACCAGATGCGTCTGGGTGTCGACGTGGAGGTCGACGAGCCAGGAACCGTGGATATCTCGTCGAAGGTTATCGCCGACGACGAGCTGGCGGACCTTGCCGCGCTCGACGCGCGCGAGCGCGCGCGCGAAGTGCTCCTGCGCTTCTCGGCCAAGGAAGCAGTCTACAAGGCGCTCGATCCGTTCGTGCATCGCTTCGTCGGCTTCAAAGAGGTCAGCATCGCGACGTACTCCGACGGTCGAGCCGACGTCCGCCTCCACTTGGACAAGAGCGAGGGACCCTTCGCGGTCGAAGTTCGCTGGCGTCGCTTCGACGCGGTAGTCCTGACGACCGCGCGCGTCGCGCGAACGATCGAGTAGGGTCCCCGCCCTGGTGCAGTGCGTGGCCCACCTAGAGTCGTATGCGCTTCCAGTCGCCGCCTGCGAACTTGACGCTCATCACGATCGCCGCAAGGCACGCGTAGACGAATGCGGAGATCCACACGCCATTGAGCGACATGTGCAGCACGATGCCGAGCACGTAGGCCCCCGGCACGAGGCACCCGAAGATCAAGAGAAACTGGGCCAGGGCGACGAATTTCGTGCTGCCCGCCCCGAAGAGGCCCTCGCTCAGGATCATCGCAATGGCAACGACCGGCGTCACGATTCCCATGATTTGCATCGGGAAGGTCGCCGCCGTGCGGACGGCGCTGGAATTCGAGATGAACGCCACCACCTGGTCGGTGAACAAGACGCCTTCGCAGAGGCCTATCACTCCGAAAATGAGAATCCCGAGGCGCACGCTCGCCCATCCCCATTTCGCGGCCTCCTCGGGCTGACGACGCCCGAGCGCCTGACCGATCAGAGTAGCCGTCGCTGTACCGAAGGACATGCACGCGGTGAAGGTTAGCTTGAGCGTCTCGGTGATATCGGTGTTCGCCGCGCTATTGACCGCCTCGATGCCCCCGCAGCGTCCGGCGACTTTCGTGGCCGCGGCGTTCACGTCGAGTTGACCGACGGTGCGCGCGAAAAGACCGAAGCCAACCATCATCGTGACCGTGGCCGCCGCCGCGGGGATCGAAAGGCGTAGGATCGACCAAGTGAGTTCGCGCGAAAGGTTTCCCCAACGGACCGGGTGATATTCCTCGCGCGCCAGTGCGGCGAAGCTCAGCATGATCAGCAGGCCAATCCACGTGGCCACGAACGCGGCCAGCCCCGCCCCGGGAGCCCCCATGCGCGGAGCGCCCAGGTGACCGAAAATGAATGCCCAACACAGAACGACATTGGCCACGTTCATCACGATGGCAGCCACCAGATGCACGTGGGTCCTGCCGATGCCGTCGAAGAAGGCCTTGATGGCCATCGTTGCCGCCATCGATAGGACGCCAAGCAGCCGCCAACGTGTGTAAGCAAGCGCGACGTCACGCACCTCGGCCACGCCAATCATCGAGCGCACCAGCCAGGGTAGGCAAAGCAGGCCCAGTGCCGAAAAAATAGCCCCCGCGACCAGACAGAAAAAGACCGCGTTGGTCAGGACGGCACCCGCGGCCTCGCGGCGTCCCTCCGCGAAGCGACGAGCCACGATGGCTTGTGTACCGACGCTGACAGCGCTCAGGCTGCCGCCGAAAAGCCACACGAGAATGAGCGACGGCAGCAGCGCTGCCTGCCCATTGGAAGACTCGGGGCAAGGCAAATGGGAAAAAAAGACGACGTCGACCTCGTTGACGACGCTCTGCGACAGCATCGCCAGAACCGTCGGCGTAGCGAGCCGGAGGATCGTCCAATAACGATTGGCTCCGTGCGCGATCGGCGCCGCAAGGTCGAGCGTCTTCATGCGCGTAAGGGCGACGCGACTTTAGCGGGCGCCGGGCCAAAGACAAAGTCGCGCGGGGACTCTAAAGGTGTGGGCCTGCCGAAAGAGAAGCTCGCGGCGCGCGGCCCAGCCTTGACCCTTCGTGCTTTGCGGGCCGAATCGGGGCCACGCCCGCAGCCACCGCAGGGGGCTCCAATGGGTCAAGATGCTCAACGAAAGCGCCCGGCGGACTGGCCAAAGTTGGCGGCAGGCCGGCCAGAGGCGGTACGGCGGGCAGGGCAGCCCGCAGGTCGCGTTGAACGGAGTCGAGAGTCGCGCTGGCCACCGCTGGTTCGGGGCCATGCGTGCGCTCCCAGTGCGCCGCGGCAATCGCCGTGAGAACCATCGCGGCGCACGAAAGCGCGACAGTTGTTACGCCGCGCACTCGTTCGCGCATGCGTTCCGGGGCCGAGAGGACCTCTTCCAGCGCCGCCTGCATGGCGTCCGCGCGGACAAATCGTGCCTCCGGGCTCTTTTTCATCGCCCTCACGACAACGGCGTCGAGAGCGCGAGGGATGGATCGCGCGCCGGCGCGCGTGCGCGGTGGCGGCGGAGTCTCGCGTAGCTGCATTCCCATTACGACGACGCTCGAGGGCCCATCAAAAGCGCGCACGCCAGTGAGCATTTCGTAAAGGACGCATCCAAGGGCGTACAGATCGGCCCGGCCGTCGACGGCCTCGCCGGCGACCTGCTCGGGCGCCATATACTCGGGAGTCCCCAACACGGCGAAGCCGCGTAGCGCGCGCTCCTTTCCCGCGATTTGCCGGAAATCGCTGCCCGACTGCAACGTGGCGATCCCGAAGTCGAGAAGTTTCACGAGCGGCTGGGTCCCTTTGCCTTCCGGCGCCTCGATCAGCATCAAGTTCTGCGGCTTCAGATCCCGGTGCACAAGGCCCGCTGCATGCGCGGCCGACAGGGCCTTCGCCGTTTCAATGGCAATGCGTACCGCGTGGCGCCAGTCGAGAGGCCCGCGCCGCAGAAGGGCTTCGAGAGTCTCTCCCGTGCACAGCTCCATCGCGAGATAGGCGCGCCCGTCAAGCGACCTGCCGAAGTCGTAAAGCTGTACGAGGTTGGGATGGGACAGCGAAGCGATCGTGCGCGCCTCGAGCCGAAAGCGCTCGAACGACGCGGGCGAGCTGGCGTGCTCGACGCCAAGCACCTTCAGGGCCAGCTTTCGGCGGAGCTCGACGTGTTCGGCTTCGTAGACGATCCCGCTCGCGCCGTCGCCAATCCTGCGTCCCAGGCGGTACGGGGTTCCGGCCAAGTGCGACGGATCGCTGGGTGTCATGCGGGTCGCAATGGCTTCGCTCACGGGGCCGGCGGCGGGCGTCGCGACGGCGCGGCCGTCGGCGCGAAGGGTCTCCCTGGACTCGCGCAGGAGGCGAACAAACTCGGCGCGCGATCGGCTTGGCTCATGCGGCCAGAGACCCCGCATCAGCAGCGCGATGCGTGCGCGCACGCCGCGCCGTCCGGGCTCGGCCGCGGGCGCCTTGGAGAGAAGCTGCGCCAAATCGAAGGCGGCGAGCGAAGCGTGCGGATAGCGATCGTCGGGCTCGTTCGCGGCAAGCCTTGTGATGATCGCGTCGAGCTCGCGGGGCGCCCCGCACCAGAGGGCGACCGGCGGAATCAGGACTCGGCCCGCCGCCGCGTCGTCCAGATGCTGCTGCGGATCGCTCGTCAGAAACCTCCGCCCACTGCACAGCTCCCACAGCACGATTCCCAAAGCGTAGAGGTCGATGCGCCCATCGCCCACCTGCTGTCGCGCCACCTCCGGCGCGACGTACCCGGGTTTGGCGAAGACGACGCCAGCCACTGTATGGCACCTGCGATTGTGTCCGCGTGCCGTGCCAAAGTCGATGAGCTTGATCTCGCCCGCATACCCGACCATCACGTTCTGCGGCGACAGATCGCGATGAACGATCCCTAGCGGTGCACCATCGGCACCGGGTCGCTCGTGAACGTGCGCCAACGCCTGTGCAATTTCTATCGCGATGGAGACGGCGTCCGCCCACGCGATCTTGAGCCCCGTCTGGATGGCACGCTGGCGCGTGTCACTCAGCGCGCGGCCCTCGACGTACTCGACCACGGTGTACGGCTCGCCGCTCTCGTCGCTGCCGGCCTCCAGCACTTGCGCCACGCCCGGATGCTGCAGTTGCGATTGCACGCGCGCCTCATCCAGGAATCGCGCAAGAAATGAGCCGTCGTGCACATGATCGCGGCGAACAGTCTTGACGATGCAGGGTCGCTCAGCGCCCTCCAAGCCCGTGGATGCGCCGAGGTACACGTCTCCCATTCCGCCGCGGGCTACGAGCTTGAGCAGCACGCGCCTTGCCAGCATTCTGGGCAGAGACAACGGCAGGGCCGAACTCGAAGAAAAGCCTTTGGACGGCTGTGCCATACAGCACCAAGCTAGGAATCGCGAGGGGTCGGGCCAACTTTCCGGCTGTCGTGTGTCGGACTCCCAGGGGCCCGACTAACAAGGAACCCGGTTCACGCTGAACGCGATGGGCGCCCGCTCGGCGTGCGACGCTTCGGTGCTCAGAGGCGGCGGGGCCCGTCGCTGGGCCGCTCCACTGGGATCGATTGCATCAGGACCCAGCGGGACTTGCGTCTCGAATTGGCTGCGCGGGGGCCACTGGCCCGCTGGGATCGTTTGAGCGGCCCAGCGACACCCCACCGCCTCTTCCGCGCCGAAACGCCGCACGCCGAGCTCGTGTGGATGCCCGCGCTGCCCGCGCCCCGGGTGTCCATCGTGCCGGGGGGCCCCGCTCTGGGCTGCATCTTCTACGGTTCGCCCTCGATGTCCCACTCGCGTTCGCGCTCTTTGCGATGGGTTTCGGCCATCGCCCGCCCTCGTTTTTCTGTTTATTGACGGAACCAACCAAGTCCACTTACCGTCACGCCGTCTGCACGCGGTAAACTGTGCGATTGGCTTCGACCGGAGCCCGGTTGTGCGGCAGAGGGAGGTAGTGCTGTGACATCCGAATCCAAAGTCCCCCTCACGGAGTTGGACGAAAAGAACGAAACCATTGAGTTCGAGAACGACCACGTGCGCGTCCTTCGCGTCAAAACGGGGCCGGGCGAGAAGCGGCGGCACCGAAAGCGCCTGGACCGCGTACTCGTGTGGCTGAGCGACGCGCACGAGAAGCGAACGGCCTCCGACGGCACAACGCGGGAGGTCAAGCACCGAGCCGGCGATGTCGCCTTTCGCGAGGCGTCCGAGCACGCGCTCGAGAACCTGAAGGACGTCCCGGTCCATCTCCTGGTAATTGAGCTGAAGCACAAACAGAGCTGAGAGGAATGCCAAGATGGGGGATTGTCTGACGTACCACTACGACGCCGAACGAACGGGAGCCGGCGAAGGAGCTGCGAGCGCGACAGGCTGGCGCCGATACAACACGGTGAACCTCGGCGCGCCGCTTCGCGGAGCGCCTTTGTTTCTGCAAGCTTGGCGCTTTCGGCGCGGCGCGCACGCAGGGCAGCGGCACAACGTCGTTTTCGTCGCGGCGTGCGACAACAACGTCTACGCGTTTGCCGAAGATTCGCTACGAGCTGGCTCGACGAATCATGTGTGGCAGACGACGTTAGGCCCACCGCTCGCGACGGTACCGCCACCGCCGGGGGGCGGCACCGCACAGAGCAACATCCCAACGCCCATCGGGGTCTGCAGCACGCCCGTGATCGACCCGATGAACGCACGCATCTTCGTGGTCGCTCTACAGGACGACGGTTCGGGTTGGGGCACGTACCATGTCTACGCGTTGGACATCGACACGGGGACGGTCATTCAGAGCGCGGTCCTCTCGGACGCGGGCGAGTCGGGACGGCCTACGTTCGACGGGGGCTACGTAGACCAAAGGGGCGCGCTGACCTTGGTGAACGGGCGCATCGCCGCGACCTTCGCAGACCTCTGGGGCTGGGATGAGGGGCCGTACCACGGCTGGGTCGTCAGCATCAACGCGAATAACCTCGACGATCAACTGTACTTCTCGTCGACGGCCAACGTCTTTGGCGGCGGAATCTGGGGCCCTGGCGGCGTCGCGACGGCGCCCGACGGGAGTATGTTCGTCGCCACCGGAAATGGGACCACCGCGAACGCTGCGTATTACGCGTCGCTACCGCCCGGCAAGGAAGCGGGGGACATCGGCGACTACTTCATTGGCGTCGTCAAGCTAGCGATCACCTGGGACGGATACAATCCGAGTCTTACGGTGATCGACTGGTACCAGCCGAACAACTACCGCTGGCAGAACGACAGTGACCTCGATTTTGGCAGCTCGAGCCCGCTCGTGCTTCCGGATATCGGGGGGCGCAAGCTGCTCGTTCTCAACGCGAAGTACGGCATCTATCTCCTCGATCAAACGGCCCTCGGCCATGGGGGAGGTGAGCTCGCGAAACTAGAAGGGGTGTTCCCGAACGAGTCGCATTCCGCGCCGGCTCTCTATCGAACACCCTCCGGCGACTACTACCTCTATATGATGGGCGGCGGAGCTGGGTCTGGCCCGGACCTTATTTGCTACAAGGTCGTCGTGACTTCTACTGGCGCTTCGCTCAGCCAAGTCTGGGCAACCGCACCAGGAGCGCCCACGCTCAACACCGAAGGGGGCTCGCCCACGGTCGGTCAGGTATCTGTCCCTTCGCCCTATGCGCTCGTATGGGTGGTAGGTACGCGTTCGACGCGCTCGCAGGTGGGCCCCCGGTATTCGATTCGTCCATCCGCCCCACCGACGACCTCGGCCAGGTTCCTCACTACCCCGCCATCACGTGCGCGGGCACCAGCACGTTCGTGGGAACCGGGCACGGGTTTGCCTGTTATGGGCCGCCCCTGCACAAGCGCATCAAGGAATTCAAGCCTGAGATCAAGGAGCACAAGGAATACGAAAAACTCGTCTGGGAGGGGCCCAAACTCAAGGACGCCGAAGGGGATCCATGGCAGCGTAACGTAGGCGATCCCTACGAATGGCTCGGCAAGCTCGCGGGACGTATCGACGAGATGGCCGAGGAGCTCGCGCAGGCGCGCGCGTTCATCCGGCCCGAAGAGCGTCCGCCTCCCGGTGCGCGAGGGTCGGGTGAGAGAGGCGGTGGGCAAGAAGGTGGCGGCTCCGGGTGAACATTGTGCTTGCCTCTCGGCACGACGGCGCGGCGCGGCGCTTCGCGGATGCGCACGAGCGGTTTCGGCTCGTTTGCCCGCCCGACCTATCCGCTCCGGGCTGGCTGCTCGTTGAAGGCTGCGCCAAAGACAACGTCGCGATAGTGGGTGGGCAACGGATCGCTGCAAACGAGATCCGGGGAGTGCTCGTCCGGCTGCCCTGGGTCCACCCGCGCGAGCTCCCCCACGTCGTACAAGAGGATCGGGCCTATGTCGCCGCAGAGACGCACGCCTTCTTGCTCGCGTTTCTGTCGGCACTTTCGTGCCCGGTCCTCAACCGCCCCACCGCATCGTGCCTGGCCGGCCCAGCACTGCGCCCACTGCAGTGGTTCGCGTCTGCGAGTGCGTTGGGCATTCCAATACCGACGAAGCGTGAACCGACGGCATCAACTGCGCCGGACGCGCGCCCGCAGACGGACCTCGTGTGCGTGACCGTCGTGGGCGAAACGACGTTGGGTCACGGTGGCACCGCATTGCACGCCTGGGCGCGAGCTCTTGCGGGACACTCGCGAACTTCTTTGCTGCGAGCGTGGTTTGACCCGAGCGTTGGCGACGGTGTGCTCGTTTCCGTCGACTTGTGGCCCGCGCGGTGGACCACGAGCTCTTCGGCGCATCGCAATGCTGATCGCCTTGTGGGGCCCATCGACCGATTCGCCTCTTCGATGCGTTCAACGCGAGCTCGAGCGGCATGGCGCCCCCATTCTCCTCCTCGATCCGCAGCGAACCGGTCCGATCGATGCGTCGCTCGACGCGTGCGCATCGAAGCTTGCGGGAACCATTCGTGCCGGGGAGCGGTGCGTCAACATCGCGTCAGTACGATCGTGGTACCCGCGCCCCGACGGCGAAACCGCCCTCCTTCGCGATGGCGCCAGGGCCATCGACATCGACGATGCACTCTGGTCGCTTCTGGAGCTCTCGCCCGGTCTCGTCGTGAACCGCCCGTCGGCGATGTCTGCGAATTCGAGCAAGCCGTTTCAGCTAGCCCAGATCCGAGCGCAAGGCTTTCGCGTGCCGGAGACTATCGTCACAAACGATCCACAAGCCGTACGCGCCTTCTGGACGACCCATGGCACGGTCATCTACAAGTCGACCAGCGGGATGCGGAGCATTGTGACACGGCTTTCCGCTGA
>WNFJ01068029.1_pt1 | contig 21163 bp, 22 predicted proteins | sample 5400461 | NCBI WGS metagenome assembly WNFJ01 (sample SAMN13153349, study PRJNA577476) | soil metagenome | isolation source: 115 cm saprolite on Douglas fir-dominated hillslope | place: USA:California | collected 2013-09-17
TGATAAAGGGCATCGCCAGTGGCCACCCAGTAGTGGTGTAGCGATAGCATACCGCACTACAGCTGGTATTGCAATGCTATTTAGGAATCTAACTACTAGGGGGATGCTCCTAACGAATTCCGACCTGTCCTCGTACGCTGTCGTCTTAACACGGTGTTCGCCACGGACCATTCCGTCATAGGTGTCGGTGTAGGTCGCAATGGCAGTGTGGTTGTCATAGAAACAAAAAACCGATCGGTCGGCCCGAGGCGTCTCGCGTGGGAGTCAAAACAACGCAATTCCCTCTAGTTGACGCTTCCCGGCGCGCCGCTTCAAAATATGGCAAGAATTCGAGGCGACACGTTCGCACTGTAGAAGTGATAGGGACGAGGACAATCAACCCACAGTTTCCACCCACAGTTGTAGTGGCTCACGATTCCTTACAATGACTTACGGTGCCGTCCGTTGTCATCTAAGTTGTTATAGCTACTTGATATTCACAGACTGAGAAGACTGCGCTCTATCTGCGCTCCGTTTGTTGGATTAAGACTGCTTTTCATGGCCTTAGGTGTCATCCGCTGGCCTGCATAGTGTTGAAACTACGTTTAAGTGTTGATTCGAGTCCTGCACTGCCCACCATATTACAGCCTGTTCTCCACGCTTCAATTTACCTCAAAGGCGACTTTGCTCTGACATTTTCTGCCGACGGTCAGGTGTACAATTCTGGTAATTGGGGAACTCAACGATGATTGGCCGGAGAGCTTCTTCGGCGAATCAGAGGCTCGGGTCAAGTGCATCTAACTTGATGTGGGAGGAACTGAAATGAACAGAGCCTTTTGGTTGAAAATTTCCTTCGTATTGACATTGTCGGCCGCGCTCGTGGCCTTGCCAGAATCCAGTTTTGCCCAGCGGGGCGGTTTCCACGGTGGTGGAGGTGGATTCCACAGTGGTGGAGGCGGTTTTCACGGCGGAGGCGGTGGCTTTCACGGCGGTGGAGGCTCAGGCTTTCGCAGTGGAGGCTTTGGAGGCTCCCACGGAGGCGGAGGCTTTGGTGGCTTTCGCGGCGGGCGAAGTTTCGGCAGCTTTCACAACGGAGGCTTTAATGGCTTTCGTGGTGGCCGAGGTTTTGGCGGTTTTCGCGGCGACCGAGACTTCGACGACTTTCGTGGCGACCGCTTTTTCCGGGGCTTCGGCGGTTTCCCGTTCTTTGCTGATTTCGATTTCGGATTCGGCTTCTGGCCCTACTGGGGTGCGTACCCCTATTGGTACGGATATGGCCCGGGGTGGGGGCCTGACGCCTACTCTCCCTACGACTACCCTGACGATCCTTATGACGCTCCGCCGGATCGCTATCGTGGGTATGATCGGGATCGTCGTGATCGGGACAATCGGTGTCGTCCGGATTATCGCCATCCCGACAACGGGTGCAACGACGGTTCCCCGGACACCTCTAAGCCAAGCGGCGAAAATCCTCCCCCAAGGCCTTCGAACACATTTGAGCCCGAGAGCTCTCCCGGTCGGAATTATGTGACCACCAACTTCGCGGACTCAGATAACAGAATCGTCGCGACGACCGCTGTGGCAAGCAACTATCAGCTCGCAAATTCCACGACGCAGCAAGTTCCTTCGACACTGCGTCCAGCCGTGCGGAATGTAATTCAAGCTCTACGCGCGATGCCGCCTGATGCTCGAGAGCGACAACTCAACTCTGGGCGTTACCATAGCTTCTCGCCAGAGGAACGGGAGCTTCTGAACAACGCCTCGCAGTCTCCGCAGGCGGAATGAATCGGAGTCGTCGAAGGGTTGATCTACCGGCCGCTGTCGGGCGCGAGAACCACGGCTCCGCCCTGAATTTTAGGAATGCCGAAGTGTCCCGCAAGATGCAGCAGATCAATTGGACTAATCGATCCGGAGACCGCAATAAAGTTGAGCTGAGTCTGTCCGGCGATGAGAACGGCGATGTTTCTGATGACATTGTTCTCGGAGCGGATCCAGAGATCGGTTGCGCTTGGACCACCATTCTTGTCGTGGGTGCTGACCATGTGCTTCCAGCCGGCGGCATGATACTGCTGGCGCACCGTGCCCAGAAGTTCCGGATCATACATCGAAGGCGTCCTGAAGCGGAAGCTATGGACGGAGACGCCATCCACGCCTGCGATTACGCGGCGTAGGTCTTCATCGTCCTGATCCAGCTTGGACGCCATTACCAGCATGGAGTGGTCCAGGGTGAACTCGGTCCGCGAGGAGGCATTCTGCCCCAGGCTTTCAATCCCCTGAGGAATCCAGTCCTGCTGAGAAGTTTGGGCCAATGTGACAGAAGCGGTGATCAGAACCAGAAAGATAATGCGGAAGAGTTTCATTGCGCACCTCGAGATTTAGATGGTCAGGGGACTGGTGTCTGAACTCGCACACCAAGTCGGAAGACTTAACCCGTCTCGGAGGAATTTGTTTCGCGAATGCCGGATAATTTCGTCAAAGCTTGATTAGCCGACGACGGCCATGGCGAACGTGCAGGACCGTGCACCGTTGTGCGATCAATTGTGAAGAGAATCCGGTACATATGTGGCTTGTGACCGTAAGGGAGGTGGCGCACTTCGAACCGGAACACGCGGTTTTCGGGAGCCAACGGGCACCGCTTTGGAAACTCTGCCGGCGATGCGATTGCGCTCTCTAGTGCCCCGAACCACCGTAGACCGCTATCTCCAGCGTGCTGCGACCGCAGCCATTCAAGAATGGACTCGGCATCTCGCTCGGCTTCCGCCCTGACCTTAACGCGGAATGTCATGCTTGCGGCGCAGGTCAGCAAGAAACTCCGAGGCGGGACGAGTGTGGCCGGCTTTGACATCCTCATAACCGCGACGAATTCCCTCGACGGCCTCGGCAAAATCCTGGCGTTCCCATTCCAAATAGGTTGCGAGAGCGTCATCTAGCGCAGTGATCGGATCCTGGCCGCGCCGCTTCGCGTACTCTTCCAGTTCTGCCTTGCGTTCAGGTTTGAGGAGCATCATTTCCATGGCTAATCTCAACTTTCTCCTGATAATTCTATCCCACGCCGCCGGACGCCGAATGGTATCTCCACGTATCAGAAACGGCAAAACAAAAGACCCGCATCTCATTTCTCGCAACCGCCTCATCTTCCGCCTTATGTTGTCTGTCACTAGCCGTCAGTAGCGCAGTCCTCATCAGCACACCAAAATCGTCTCCCTGTCCTACCCCTTGATCTTCCTTGCCGCCCCATCCCACACCGCCGCCGTCTCCTTGAAATACGAATGATTCGCCAGGTGGCATCCAATCGCGGCGTTGTTGCCGAACTCCTCGTTTTCGACGACCTTCTTGCGCGAGCGAACGGAGTTAAAGAAGTTCGCTTCGTGATCGACCAGGTCGCTATAACCATCAGGCGGAGTGAAGACTTCCGCAGGTTCATTGGTCCTTAGGTTCGAGAGCGGATGCTCTACTGCGAACTGCGCCAGGTATTCGTTGCGCAGTTTCGCCGGCCAGCCATAGATTGAATAACCTTCCGGCTGCGGCCGAGTGTCTTGCGAAGTGTAGGTCAAGGTTGAGCCTTGTAGAACCAGCGTTCCTTTGGTGCCGAAAAAGCCGATGTAATCGCCCTGGTCGTTATTGAGATTGCAGCGCAGATACGAGCGGAAGTTCGGGTAGTCGTAGAAAGTTTCGATCAGATCCGGGAAGTCGCGTCCGTCCTTGAAGCGGAAAAGTCCGCCGCTGGACTGAGCTCGTTTCGCCACCGTATTGGTGCCGGTGACGAAATGAATACCCGAGATTGCGTGGACAAAGAGGTCTCCTGGCAAACCTTCTCCGTAGTCGGCAAAACATCGCCAGCGGAAGAACCGTTCAGGGCTGAACGGACGCTTGGGCGCGCCATCCAGGAATGCGTTCCAGTCGATGGTCTGCTCGCTCGCGTCCGGCGGAATGGGATAGACCCAGGCCCCGCTCGGCGAATTGCGGTCCCAGTGGGCCTCAACGTGACACACCTCACCGAGCTTGCCAGAATCATAAATTTCCTTAGCCTGGGCATAAACAATGGAGCTGACTCGCTGGCTTCCAACCTGCACAATCCGGTTGCCCTTTTGCGCGGCTTCGATCATGGCGAATCCGTCTTCTACGGTGTGCGACATTGGCTTTTCGCAATAGACGTCTTTGCCTGCAGCGCAGGCATCTACGAAAACTTTGCGATGCTGATGGTCTGATACTGCGATGATGACCGCATCAACGTCTTTGCGATCCAAAATCTCTTTGTAGTTGCGCGTGGTGGGGACTTGCTTGTTGACGGCCTCCTGGGCAGCGATATGGCGAGAATCGTACAAGTCACATGCCGCGACGCACTCAATTCCTGGCACGCGCGTTGAGGCTTGCAGCAGCTCGCAACCGCGCACGCCCGTGCCGATGGAGGCGAAGCGCACAGTGTCGCTAGGCGCAACTGGACGAGGCGATGCCCAAAGCGGCTTCGGCTGCAGCAACGTAAATTTCCCGGCTGCTCCGACAGCGGCAGCTCCTGTTCCGATTCGGATGAATTGACGACGAGTCCACGAATTTCTTTTCATTGTTCCCACCCTCCTAAAAGGTTGGCGAAACACCCGCCTACTCGGCAAATTATTTGCGGCGGCAATTATCGCACACGACGCGCTTCATTTCCTCCAAATGTCAAAACGCTAAAGGAACCGATCACATCCTGAGGCGGCTAGAAGGAACTAATGATAGTGGCCACTGAACTTTCGTCATCTTCGCCTACGGCGGCAACTGCGCTACCTTGTCCCAACCGGCAGACGGATGATTCTCAAACGTAACTTCAAACAAAGCACGCGCCGCTCACAGCGCCAGTGGTTGAATACTTCCGTGGAAGTACTCACTGGTTCCGCGCAGATGGATGCGCTAGGCATCAATCTCAGCGAGGGCGGCATGTGCCTGTTTACCCTGGCAAATCTGCCATTGGGATCAGAAATCCAAGTTGAATTTCTTCCGCCTCGAGCTAAGGAACGAGTCCGAGTTCATGGGACGGTTCGTCATCGCGCTCTGTATCTTTACGGAATCGAGTTTCTCTTGGCCTCACACGAAAGTCAGGAGAGTCGGGCAGGAACAAACACAGTTCCCGCTCAAGCCACTCGTTCCTAACCGATCTTGCCTAGCCGATCTTGCGACGACCTAGCCATCGCTCACGACGATAAATGTGTGGCGCGGAACGACTGCAGGCAGCGGCGCGCAGTTTCGAGTTCGGAGAACCGGCTGCCTTCCTGTTCCAGCAGATAATATTCCACCCCACCCACCCTTTCGGCAGCGGCGAAGATGCTTTTCCAATCGGCGCTACCTTCGCCGAACAGGACCTTGTAGCCTTTGGCTGGGTCGGGCGACCAGTCCTTTAAATGAAGCGAGCGGATGCGCCCCTGGTTGGCGCGAATCCAGGCGACCGGGTCGGAGCCGGTTTCGAGGCATGTGCCGACGTCGAGCTGAAGCATGACCGACGGCTTCGTATTCTTAGCGAGAATTTCGATAGGACGTACACCATCAACCGGAGTGAACTCGGGCTGATGATTGTGATAACCCGGTTTGAGTCCTGATGGTTCCAGCTGTTCAGCAATGGAGTTCAGTTTATCGGCGAGGGCCTTCCAGCCATCGACGCCAGGTTTCGGGTCTGCGCTGGCCATAACCACGTACTTGCAGCCCAGGATCAGGTTCAAGTCGCGGGTGCGATGAATGTTCTCCGAGCTGAAGTATTGCTCATCATTGTGGGTAGAAAAACAATGGATGCCGAGATCATCGAGAAGCTTGCGCATCTGTTTGGTTTGACTTTCGCTCCACTCGAAATAAGGGGCGTAGAATTCGACGCACTGGTATCCCATTTGGGCAACGGAACGCATGGTGCCTTCGGGGTCCTGTTTGAGCGCGTCGCGGACCGAATACAGTTCGAGGCCGATCGGAATGGAGGTGGACGCTCGCGCCGTGAGCGCCCACGGAAGCATCGCTGACAAAGCCAGGAATGACCGGCGAGAGAGGGTTGATGGCATGCCGCAAATCGTACTCCGAAATTGGCGGAATTTCATGGCCAATCCTACGTTGTCGTAAGGCTCCCCACCTTCCGACGAGGCGACTCGATCCAGGACCTTACAACCCGCAGCGGGTAAGAACACACTAATGCGAACATCTTCTTTTAGGAGGTTGCTTGTGCACAAACTTACGTTCCTGGCAGTATCGCTCTTCGGTTTTCTATGTTGCCAGGCTCTGGCCGATCAGGTTTCCTTGAAAAATGGCGACCGGCTGAGCGGAACCATCGTCAAGTCTGATGGCAAAACTCTGGTTCTACATACCGACTACGCAGGAGACATAACTCTCAAGTGGGACGCTGTTCAGGGGATCGAGTCCGGCGAGGCGTTACATGTAGAGTTGCAGGATGGTAAGACCGTAGTAGGTCCTGTGACCACTTCAGGCGATACCCTGATGGTCGCGACCAAGACCGGCGGTGCGGTGTCGGTCTCCAGGTCGACTGTGAAGAGCCTCCGCAATGACGTGGAGCAGGCAGCCTACGAGAAGACCGCACACCCCGGTCTGTTACAAGATTGGAAGGCAGGGTTGAATGTGGGTTTCGCCCTGACTGGCGGCAATAGCCAGACAGAGAATTTGTCGCTGGCATTTATTGGTACGCGCCAGACTTTGCGTGACAAGCTGGGCGTGTATTCCAACGCGGTTTATGCCACGAACAACGCTCCCGGTGCGGTCCCTGCTACGACCGCGAACACAATCGGCGGCGGACTCAGGTACGACCACGACGTTACCAAGAGGATTTTCGGTTTCGTGGCGGCTGATTTCTTCTCCGACGCATTGCAGGGCTTGAATCTGCGCTCTGTATTTGGGGGCGGCCCCGGCTACCACGCGATCAAGGAAGACCACACAACTTTGGACTTGCTGGGCGGCCTCAACTATACCCGCGAGTCGTACACCACCCTATCTCGCAACCTTGCCGCCGTCACCCTCGGCGAAGAACTGATGCATAAGTTGGGAAAGACCACAGTGTTGAACGAGCGCTTGTACCTCTTCCCGGACCTTAACAGCGCGGGCGATTTCCGCGGGACCTTTGATTTCGGCACAACCACGAAGATGAGCAAGTGGCTGGGATGGCAAAACTCCTTCTCGGATGTTTACGTGACCAACCCACCGCCCCTGAAAAAGCAGAACGACGTCATCTTCACTACCGGGCTGAACGTATCGTTTGGCCAGTAGCCTCAGAGACTCCTCTGGAAGCCGGAACAGACTCTGTTTGGTTCGTTGGCGCGACTGTGATCCTCGCAACGTTCGCAATTGGGAGATCAGGCGCCGTTGCCGAGCCAGCGGTATCCGGGTTTGAGCTCACAGCGATAAACTCGGGTTTGGTCCGGATTTATTCTGGCATTGCAGTCCGCCCAGCTTAGGATGAGAGCGGGCCCAAGCGGGAAAACAATGGTTTCTCCGTTCAATTCCGCCTGAATGCTAACGCCCTCAGCTGCTGGGGGAAGAGTAAAGTTCAAGGCATCGCCAAAGATGACTGGATAAGAATTACGTACCACGTCGCTTTGCATCGGACGTACGACCTCGGCTTCTACTAAGAAAGTGGCTGTATCGGACCAGGCGATGGCTGAAACGCTGATGGTAGCGCCGTCATGCTCCAGCCCGGAGGTATCAATCCTGGTGAATGGGCATGGCCCGGCAATGCAGGAAGCTCGGGCGTTACGGAACTCATTGCCGGCGCCTGCATCAAGCGAGGCAGTGGCAACCGCAGCCTTCCACTTCCCATCGGGTGAGCAGGGCGGATGGCTTGCACAGGGCACGTTGCCCGTGTTGATCGCTTCGAACGACTTGGCAGCGCTTCCAACTGTGACCACAGTTGCGGTCTTAATCGAATATCTCACCAGCAAATTAGAGATCGTCAGTTTCGGACGGCTCTCCTCAACGGTCGGCTGGCGAGCAATCGGCACAAGTGCAGCTATGTGAATTCGATTTGAAAGCTGGACGCTAAGGTCCTTCAGGTCAAGATTGAATGGTTCATAATCCGGGTGCCGGAAGCGAAGCGTGACCGTCTGGCCACGAAGAAGCCGCTTGCGCAATCTGACCACAAAGAGACCAGAGGAATCCGACTTTGATTCTGTAACCGTGAACCCATCGAAGGCGGCAATGTCGACCTCAGCAATCGGCAATTGTTTACGCGGGTCTGCATTTTTAGTGATGACCGCGCCCTTGATTGTGATCATTCGCCGCTTATTGAAGCGCGCTACCAGCAAGACCGTCACCGTGCCCAAAATCGCCACCACAATGATGAGTCCGACTTTTCGGGTATCGCGCATAAACGCAATCATAAATACTATTCGGGATTGGGTGGCAATGGGTTTCCATTTTTCGTCAACGCCTTAGATACTTGCGTGATCGAAGATCATTTAACATCATTCGGTGGTGGAGAATAAACTCGACATATCGCGCCGAAAGCTGCTTAGCGGTATCGCGAGGGCCGCCGCCCTGGCGCCTCTCTCCGGAATGATCGCAGGCTTTGGCCAGTCACCGAAGCCGGCGGCGAAGCCCCCAGGCCCCTTCTCGCCCGAAGACGATCAACTTCTCAACGAGGTGGAGCGCCTGAGTTGCTGCTATTTCTGGGAACAGGCGAGCCCTGAAACCGGATTAGTTAAAGACCGCTGTAACGCGCGCAGGGCCGGGTCGGACAATTCTACCGTTGCCAGCATCGCTGCCACCGGATTCGGTCTTACTGCTCTTTGTATCGGAGACCTGCGCGGGTTTCTTTCGCATTCTGAAGCACGGGGCCGAGTTCTCAGGACCCTCAAGTTTCTCTTGGAAAAGCTGTCGCATCATCGAGGATTCTTCTATCACTGGGCGAACCTCAACACGGGGGAGCGCGTGTGGGACTCGGAAGTCTCCTCCGTGGATACCGCGATCTTACTCTGCGGACTTTTGACCTGCCGCACCCATTTCCGCGATACCGATATCACGCTGCTGGTGCACACCATCTCAAACCGCGTGGAGTGGACCTGGCTTTCGGAAGATACCTCCCTCCTGCCGCATGGCTGGATGCCGGAAGTTGGGTTCTTGCCTTTCCGCTGGGACTATTACAACGAGATGATGATGATGTATCTGTTGGGGCTGGGATCTCCCACTTATCCCCTGCGCACCGAGGCTTGGGACGCCTGGAAACGAACGGCATTTGAGTATCAAGGATTGCGTTATATCGGCTCGTTCGCGCCGCTATTTGTCCATGGTTCGATTTCCGTGGCAAACGCGATCGCTACACGGATTATTTCCAGAACTCTGTAACCGCTACCGAAGTTCACCGCCGTTTTTGCGTGGAACTAGGCAGGCAGTTTCCGGATTACAGTCCCGACCTCTGGGGCATCACCGCTTCGGATTCCGACCACGGTTATGTCATTTGGGGTGGTCCGCCAGGAGTGGGACAGATTGATGGAACAGTGTCGCCCGCGGCAGCCGGGGGGTCATTGGCATTTCTTCCCCAGGAAGCTGTTCGGGTGTTGCGAACGATCAAGAATCGTTACCCGCAGGCGTGGAGTTGTTATGGGTTTGTGGACGCTTTGAATCCATTGAAAAACTGGTATGACAGCGACGTCGTCGGAATCGATAGTGGTATTACCATGATCATGGCCGAAAATGCGCGCACCGGTTATATCTGGCGAATTTTTATGCAGAATCCCGAGGCCCAGCGCGGCATGGAACGGGCCGGCTTCAAGCCTTACCAGGCCACGTAGGACAGAAAGTTCAGTCTGCGGCGTGCGAAACCGTGTATCGCGCTCCGATTTCCGTTGATGCCCGCAGCAAGGCGTCCAGCGATTTCAACGCTGGCAACTGTGCCCCGCGCCCCCTCAGTGCTTCAAGCACGGTCTCGGTTGGAATATTCCCGACCAGCGCATCCTGAGCAAACGGACATCCGCCAAGGCCGGCGAGGGCGGAATCGAACCGGCGGCATCCAGCGTCGTACGCGGCCAGGATCTTCTCCGCCGCGCTGTCAGGTCGACTGTGCAGATGAACTCCGATTTCGAAATATCCGAATTTCTCCGTCACTGCTGAGAACAACCCGTGAATCTGGTCTGCCGAAGCCAGCCCGACCGTATCAGCCAGCGAAATCATCTTGATCCCGCTCGATTCCAGAACATCCACCGCGCTGACCACTTCATCCGCATCCCACGGATCGCCGTAAGGATTGCCAAACGCCATCGAGATGTACACGACCATCTCGAGGCCAGCCTCGTCTGCCTTGTTCTGAATTTTCTCCAGTTCGTCCAGCGATTCCTCAGGTGTCTGGCGCTGATTATTGCGCAGAAAAGTTGGCGACACTGAGTACGGGAATCCCAGCGTACTCACGGCCTGGGTGTTGATCGCACGTTGCGCGCCTTTTTCGTTGACCACAATCCCGATAATTTCGACATCATCCGGAGGATCGAGTTCTTTGAGTACAACTTCGGAGTCAGCCATTTGCGGTACAGCGTTTGGCGAGACGAATGAGGCCGCATCAATGTGCTTGAACCCGACGCTGATCAGCGCCTTGAGGTAGTCCACTTTGAGGTCAGCGGGAATCTGGCCCTGCAGTCCTTGCCAGGCATCGCGCGGGCACTCAATTATCTTGACGGAGTCGGACATGCTCAGGACTATCTTAAATCCGCCACGCAGGAATTGCGGAATGTCCTCTGTGATCCTCTGTGCCCTCTGTGGTTAAAGATTTTAAAGTCTTAACCACAAAGGACACAGAGTTACACAGAGAAAACCCTCACGCTCTTTGTGTGCCGCCGAGTTGCTTGAGAGCTGCCACGATCTTCGCCGACCACTCCGCGACTTCATCTTCGCGCAGCGTGCGATCGAGTGACTGAAACATCGCGCGCAGCAGGATTGAATACTTGCGCGCCTGGACCGAGCCGCCGCGGAATATCTCAATGGGGGCAAAACTGCGCAACTCGGGAAGGCCGAGCCCACGCACTTTAGCCTGAATCTTGTCGAAGGTCACACTGTCGTCGAACAAAAACGAGAAGTCGCGTTCCACAGCGGGAAACCGAGGCAGCGGCTCATAGCGAATCTCGCGCAAGTTGTGCTTGAAGAGCCTGTCGGCAAAGATTTCAGCGATGAAAACGTCCTGTCGTAACTTGCGGCCGGAGGCGATCTGAGGATGTAGCTGCCCGAATTGCGCTGTGATCTCTCCGTCGATCACCGCCCGCGCCGAGCGGCTAGGATGATAATAATCCGCAGCCTGCGCGTCGAACGCGAGTGATCCATACTGGAAGGGCCCCAACAGGGCTTCCACGTCGCCTTTGAACGAGCGGAAAATGTCCAGTTCGTTTGTTCCTTTACTGGTATCGAGAATGCCGCCTCGTGGAAGGTCATGCGCCAGCGCGGATACAGTCGCGCCAAGACAGATGCGGCTTCGCTCTATTGTGGTCGCGCCCGAAGCTTCGTACACCTCTCCCATCTCGAACAGACGCACGTTCTGGGTTCCCCGGTTCAGGTTGTAGGCCAGCATGTTCAGCATCCCGGGAACGAGAGAGCTGCGCATGAGGGAAGCCTCTTCGCTCAGAGGGTTTTCCAGTTCGACCACAGGGGATGAAGAAAACGTCTCCGCATCCTCGTGCGAAATGAAGCTAAGCGAAACCGCTTCGTTGTAGCCGAGCGCCAGCAGGGAAGCGCGGAGGCTCGCCGCCTTGGCTGCCTCCGCGTTGTCGACCACGGCTCCCGCGAAGGCCGGCAAAGTATTGGGGAAATTGTTGTAGCCGTGCAGTCGGGCAATTTCTTCAATCAAGTCGATTTCGCGCTCCACATCCAGGCGCCAGGTTGGGATGCGGACAGAAAATTCCACCTGAGCGCCTGGTTCTGGAATCAGTTCGAAGCCCAGCCGCTTCAGGATCGCGACCACCTCATTGACCTGAAGCTTTCCGCCGAGAAGGCGCTGTATCTGGGAGATCCGCAGGAGCACCGGCGCTTGGTCGATTTCGCGGGCGATCGCGTCGATCGCATCACCAGCCAGTTCGCCTCCGCCAGACTCGATAATTCTCTGTGCAACCAACGCGCACGCGAGGGGTGTGGCCCCATAATCTGCTCCGCGCTCGAAGCGGTGTGACGCGTCCGTGTGCATCCCATGCCGCTTGGCGGTTTTGCGCACTGCCACGGGATCAAACCATGCTGATTCGATGAGAGTGTTCTTGGTTTTCTCCGTGATCATGGTGTCGAAGCCACCCATCACTCCGGCAAGTGCGACGGGTTTCTTTGCGTCTGCGATGATCAGGTCCTCGGATGACAGCTTGCGGTCAACGCCGTCGAGAGTTTTCAGTGTCTCGCCTTCACGAGCCCGGCGAACGACAATCGTGTCGCCCTCAAGCAGGTCAAGATCAAACGCGTGCGTGGGATGGCCCATCTCCCAAAGTGTGTAATTCGAGGCGTCGGCTGCATTGTTAATCGGGCGTTGGTCAACCAGAGCGAGCCGGTTTGCGATTCTCTGTTGCGATGGCTTGATCTTTACGCCGCGCACAATTTGGGCGGTATAACGCGCGCAGCCTTCTGTATCCTCGATTGCAATTTCGAAATCCGAGAGCGTAGACGCCGCCGGCCGGGTATTTTCAGTGCGGGAGGGCGCGGCTCCACCCGTGCCCTTGGGCTGATTTTGGGTGGAACTGCGCTTTACCGCAGCATTAGGCTCTGAATTTCTTTCGACGGCTTTAGCCGCTGAGGTCTCCAGGGCTTTGAGCGTCATCCCGTAAAATGCCGCCGCCTCGCGTGCGACCCCGTAATGATTCATCGCGTCAGGCCGGTTCGTCCCAATCTCCATTTCGAAGACGGTACTCGCACCCTCTCTCGAAATGCCCTCGACTGCAATTCCAATCGCAGTCAGATCTTCAGCAAGACGGCGGTCGTCCACCGTGAGATCAACGAATTCGCGTATCCATTGTGGAGAGATCTTCATTTAGAAGCCGACGCGTTTCCTCTGTGTACCTCTGTGTCCGCTGTGGTTAAAGGTTTTAGAGTCCTAACCACAGCGGACACAGAGGTACACAGAGTCCATCAACCAAATTGTTGCAAAAATCTCACATCCCCCTGGAAGAACAACTGCAAATCATCCAGCCCGTATTTGAGCATTGCCATTCTGTCCGCGCCCATACCAAACGCAAAACCAGAGATCTTTTCCGGGTCGTAACCGTTGTGCTTCACGAACTCGAAAACATTCGGGTCCACCATGCCGCAGCCTAGAATTTCAATCCATCCCGTCTGCTTGCAGGGACGGCAAGGCTCTTCTTTTGTGCCAGTGCCGCGCTTGCCACTTCCGCCGCAGATGAAGCAGGAGACAAACATCTCGGCGCTCGGCTCTGTGAAGGGAAAGAACGACGGCCGGAAGCTGGTCTTCACATCCGATCCGAACAGCGCCTTCATAGCGTGGTCGAGCGTGCCTTTCAAATCGCCAAATGTGATGTTAGTGTCCACCGCAAGACCTTCGACCTGATGGAACATCGGGGAGTGACTGGCGTCCGGAGGATCGTTGCGATGGACTTTTCCCGGTGCCAAAATCCGCAGCGGCGGCTTCAGCTTCTCCATGGTGCGAATCTGCACTGGAGAAGTGTGAGTACGCAGCAGCAACCGTTCGCGCGGCGGCTTCGATTCCTGATTGGCGAGAAACAGCGTGTCCTGAGTGTCGCGCGCCGGATGGTTCGGGGGGAAATTCAGCGCCTCGAAATTATAGTAGTCAGTTTCAATCACCGGGCCTTCCGCGACCGAATATCCGAGATTGCGGAAGACGGAAATGATCTCGTTCATCGTGCGGATGATGGGATGCTCGGCTCCGATGGGGCGGCGAATGCCGGGGAGGGAGATGTCGATGCGTGGAGTGACAGCGACGGAGGTGCTCTCCGAAACTGGAAACGAGTCAACGACAGAGACGTGTGTTGCAGCCTTTCGAAGGACAGCGACTACCTCATACCTACGCTTTGACTGCTCAACGGCACGCTCGATGTGCCCCTTCAGGTCATTTACTCGAATTCCGACGAGGCGTTTGCTTTCTGGCGAGGCAGCCTTCAACCACAACTCGTTAAGCTTGGTAGTCACCCCGGTTTTTCGCGACATCCAGGCGTCCCGAAAACTCTTCCAGTCCGACTCCTTCTTCACCGCCGCCGCGTCACTGCTTAGAGCCGCAAGGAGCTCATCCGACGCCTTGTCGAGCGCCGCCTGCGAGAAGTCTTTAAGCTTGGGGACGGTGTAAGCCACGTTTCTTTCGCCCCTTTTATGGGCGTTGTCCTGCCGAACAGCTATAACCAGCCAGCGCGCTCAAGCACTTCCTTTGCAACCTCTGTTAGGGATCGACCTTCGTTAGTAATCACAAAGTTCTCCAGCTGTGCCCGGTCCAGGGCGGAGTTCAATGTGATGACGCGGTCAATGTATTGGCTGCGACACACACCTAGCTCACGCAATCCTACACGCTGCTGCATCGTCTCAATGGACGCCATAAGCCGGCATACGACCACTTGTTTGGCTGCAACGGCGGCGAGACAGCGTTCAAAATCCGCATGATTTTCGACAGCACGCGCTAACAAGAGGCGGTCCACTCCGAGAGTCACATAATTGTGCCAAACGGTCTCCAGGTTACGATACATGACGTCGCTGTTCACTGCGGCGGCGGGGAGATGCGCCATTCCAAGCATGTCCAAGTCAATCGCGCCGTGCGGGATGCCGTGCAGTGCTAGGAGATCCGATGCCTCTCCTAGTACCGCTGTTTTGCCTGAACCCATTGAGCCCGTGATGATCAGCAACGATTGCGCCCCTGCGGCTTCCATTCACGCTCCCGGTAGTGATTCGCAAGAGGAGAAGGACGAAACTCTGTTTGCGGGTATCGGCATAGCTGAAGCCGTGCCCTGATACGAATCCCCAGTCAAGGGCTTGCTGATAGCTGACGGCTGAGAGCTGAGAGCTGAGTTACGCTGCCCTGCCGAGAGCGCCCTTCGCCTGCTCGGCGAGGCTCTTAAAGGCGGCTGCATCGTTCACCGCCAAGTCGGAGAGAATCTTGCGATCCAGCTCCACCCCGGCAACCTTCAAGCCATGAATGAACTGGCTGTAGCTCATGCCGTTCAGCTTGGCGGCGGCGCCGATGCGCACAATCCACAGCGAGCGGTACTGCCGCTTCCTCTGCTTCCGCCCGGAGTATGCGAATTTCAGCCCACGCGCTCGACCGCTTCCTTGGCCGAACGGTATAGCTTGGATTTTGTCAGGAAATAACCGCTGGCGCGGTCAAGTATTTTTTTGCGTTTAGCGCGGCGTTTAGTCCCGCGTTTTACACGAGGCATTGTCTAGCTCCTTTTTTACTTTCTAATTAGCGGCTGGAGGCAGGATGTGCCTCTTCACTCGCTTTCCTCTGTGAAACTCCGTGTCGAGAAAAGCCTGAACCACAGAGGACACAGAGTCTTACAGAGGAGATCCCCTAGTACGGAATCATTCTCTTGACTTTCGGCGTGTCCGCATCGCTCACCAGGACGCTGCTGCGAAGCTTCTTTTTGCGCTTCTTGGCCTTCGATGTCAGGATGTGCCGCAAGAATGCATGTGACCGTTTCACTTTTCCGCTACCAGTCTTCTTGAAGCGCTTGGCAGCGCCCTTGTGTGTTTTCAGTTTTGGCATACAACCTCGGCAATTAGCAATTGGTATTTAGCCCTTAGCCAGCATGACCCGAGGAGCCAAATGCCAACTGCCAAGTGCTAAATGCAGAATTACAGAACTAGGCTTGACTCACTCTCGGCTGCGGCGCCTGCTTCTCCCCAGGCTTCTTCGCACTCGGAGCTAGTATCGCGTGCAGGGTGTTGCCTTCCTGTCGTGGCCGGAACTCGACAATACCACGCTCGCCAATATCTTTGATCAACCGTTCCAGAATCTGCCGCCCCAGGCTGGTGCGGGTCATCTCGCGTCCGCGAAAAAAAATCGTTGCCTTGACCTTATCGCCTTCGTCCAGGAAACGCAGCACATGGTTTTTCTTGGTCTCGTAATCGTGATCGTCCACGTTAATGCGGAACTTCACTTCCTTGACCGTAATCGTCTTTTGGTGCTTCTTGGCCTCGCGTTCCTTTTTTTCCTGCTGATAGAGAAATTTCCCATAGTCCATGATGCGGCAAACCGGAGGTTGCGCGGTGGGGGAAATCTCTACCAGGTCCAAATTCTGTTCGCGGGCCATTTTGAGCGCTTCATGAGGAGGCATGATGCCGATCTGCTGGCCCTCATCGCCAATCACGCGGATTTCGCGTGCACGGACGCGCTCGTTTGTGCGGATAAAACGCTTGTCGATACAAACCTCCGTTTACTTTCAACGGCGTGGGATGAGGAATTATAGCATGGCAAGCGAGCCAGTGATGCAGCCGGCGAACTCACAATTCCACATTAACTCTCTGCGGATGAGCCGTTTAATACTCGATGAAAGCAGCTCCCAATATCCACAAGTTTTTTCAGTGTGCTCTGGATTATGGGTTGAGCCTGCTCTGGATACCCCTTAAGATGCCCCCTGTTCCCAAAAAACTAAAGACGAGGAGAGACTCACACATGGCACTACAAACTCCAGAACAAGAAACTCTCAACGTAAAACTCGTCCACTTTACCAAACAAAACTCCCCCGACGAACCCGTGCAAGTCGCCTTTTCGGTAGTCGATGACCAGGGGAAAGAGGAGATTATCACTGGCGAAATTCCCTACAGCTATGACCTGTTCAGGGTTTTTCAGGAACAGGGCTGGCTGAACCTTCGCCGCGGCGTCTCAACCATTCGTGAGACCCGGCAGCGCAGGGCAATGTCAGCCTAGCCTGCCTGCTGACAAATCCTGATTCTTTACGATTTTTGTGCGCTGGGGGCGCCATGCCCAGCGCACGTTTTGTAAGATTCCAACGTCTTGTTGGATTTCGTGGAGAAGCTTTAGGAGCTGTCCGCCCGCTTACCCGACGCCAGCTTCTGTTCCACCAAAGCTTCCACTCTCTGAAGCACTTCGTCTTCTGACAAGGCTGTCGAGTCTAGTACGGTAGCATCCGGCGCCGGCTCCAGGGGAGAAGTAGCCCGTGTCCGATCTCGGCGATCACGATCTCGCAACTCAGCCGCCATCGATTCTGCGGAAGCTCCGCGTGAATGCTGCTGCTGAATGCGACGCTGCTCGCGGATGACCGGATCGGCGTCGAGAAAAATCTTCACCTCGGCGTCAGGGAAAACTTTTGTCCCGATGTCCCGCCCCTCCATAACCACTCCGCCATCGATCCCCAGTTCGCGTTGCCGAGCTACCATCCATTCGCGGACTTTGGGGTGGACCGAGACTCTCGATGCCGCTTCCGATACGTCGGTCTCACGCACGCGCCTGGTGACGTCTCGTCCATCAAGCAGCACGTGATTTCCACCCAGGCTTGGCTCAATCTTGATCCGAGATTTGTGTGCGAGTTCGGTGAGAGCGGCTTCATCATCGAACGAGATGTCCCATTCAATCGCCTTCAACGCCAAGGCCCGGTACATGGCGCCGCTTTCGAGGTTTGCATAGCCCAACTTGCGCGCCAGCCGGGATGCGATAGTGCTCTTTCCAACGCCAGCCGGGCCGTCAATAGCGATGATCAGTTTTCGCGCGGAATCGGGCATGACCGAGTGCGATTGTACACGGAGAGTTGGCGAATCTGACTAGGGATTGCACGACCTAGATAGTCTCTACCCGGCGGCTGGGTTGAGCTTGTGTAACCTGGATCAGCGAGCGGTTTCCAACTGGCACAAAGCTCAACTCCCTCGCCGAAAGTAGCGCATTCACCGCTTCCCGAACTTTCGATCGTGCTACGAAGTTTCCGAAAAACGATTCCAGCTCCTGCCGGTCGGCAGCAATAAGGCAATCCAGATACTTTGAAAGCAGCGCGGAGAGCGCCTCGCCTACTGAGAAGTTCACGCCTTCGGAAACTGCCTGCGGAGACCAGCGATGGAGCAGATCCCATGAAGCGCCCTCATGCTCGTCGTAGTCCACGCGGATGATGCGCAACTTCGACCAGAGTTCGGCAAGCGCCTTATCGAGTGCGGGAACAGAAATGCCTTTGCCCACTTCCTCCAGCAGCTTGAGCTTGGTGATGGGGCCTTTCCGATGAATGACCTGATAGGTATCGCATGCCAGCTCAGAGTATGGCGATCTCGGCCCCGGCTGCGGTGCATGCTTGGGATTGCGCTCCCCGACTAACGTGTAGAAATAAGGAAAGATCGAAGCCGACACCAACAGCGCATTATTTTCATCCGACAGGTTCGCTTCGTAAGCTGACTTGTCTCGTAGCAGGCGGATCATTAAGTCTGTAGCATCACGGGCCTCCGGATCGAGGAAAGCCCGGTGCCGAGGCAGCCGCTCGTCCGACCCATACCACGCGCCAACGAAAGTCGGGAGCAGCAGCGGCGGCCGCGACGGGTAGGTGAGGCAGAATCCGACCGACTCGATAAAACTGCGCGCGTCATCGAGCGTGCGCACAGGCTTATCGTCCACGTGCCATTTTTCACGGCGAAGTTGATCGAGTTCGGAATCAGTCATAAGAAGCAGCTCTTAGCCTTTAGCCGTTAGCTCTTGGCTTCACTCTCTCAATGGCTCAACCCCCATTCAGACGTGACTAGAGCTAATGGCTAAAAGCGAATAGCTAATAGCTGACGGCTAGATCCTCTTAAATGCCTTCTGTATGTCCGTCATCGAGTATCGCAGAACCACGGGCCGACCGTGCGGGCAGGACATTGGACACTCCGTCTTCGACAGTTCGCTCAGCAGCCATTCCATTTTATTTTGTTCCAGCGGCATGTTGACCTTGATGGCTGCGTGGCACGCGATTGAAGCTGCAATTCGGCCGTGTATCTGCTCCAGGTTGAGCGCCTGTTCTTCGCGCGAAAACTGGTCGAGCAGTTCGTGCAGCATGTGTTCGACTTCTCCAGCTTGAACACCTGCCGGAGCAACCTTCACCGCGATGCTGCGCGCGCCAAAGGGCTCCGCTTCGAAACCGTTCTTCTGCAGTTCATCGGAGATTTCGGTAAACACGGCTTGCTGCGCTGGAGTCAGGTCGATCACGATGGGCATCAGCAACCGCTGGCTCTCGACCTGTTGCTTGGCGCGTTGCCTGAGCACTCTCTCGAACAGCACACGTTCATGCGCCACGTGCTGATCAATGATCCACAGGCCGTCATGATTCACGGCGAGAATGAACGACTCGCGCAACTGGCCCAGCGGCTTGAGGGAAGAAAGAGCCGGAGCCTCATCGCTGGTTGGTCCCAATTCTTCCGCCAACGGAGGAGCACAGCGGTTTCCACCAAACGTTTGCTGAGGAAACCGTGCCACCGGCACGGCCGCATTCGCCTCCACGGTGATTCCTTCGGAAAAATGAAAGCGCTGGGTAATTACTGGCTGGGTTGGCGCTTGCAACGTGAAGCTTGCAGGGACGGTCTGGCCATAAAAACTCTTCCAGGTCGCGCTAGCTTCGGCAGCGGCCGCTTGCGCGCCTGGGGTAAACGAAGGATTCGCGGTCGGATGGGCGCGAATCTCAGTTACAAACTGCGGCACCGGACGCGCCTTCATCAACGCCGCCCGCACCGAATCGCGCAAGAAGTCGTGCATGACCGTTTGCTGTCGAAAACGGACCTCGGTTTTCGACGGATGAACATTCACATCCACTTCAGCGTTCGGCAGCTCAAGGAACAACAGCACCACCGGAAAAACTGTCGGAGGCAGAATATTGCGATACGCCTCGGTCAGCGCGTGCTGGATCAACCGGTCGCGGATAAGGCGCCCGTTGACGAATGTGTAGATGGAATTGCGGTTCAGCTTCTGGATCTCTGGCTTGGAAATGAATCCATGAAGGCGCAGATCGCCGGGGTCGGCGTGAAGCCGTGCGTCACGCTCGTCCTCATCCTCTTCGTGGCGTCTCCACGGTGGCGGTTGCGGCAGTCCGATTCTCGCGAGCGGCTGCTGGGCCGCCACGGAAATCAACTGGTCCAGGACCTCCTTGCCAAAGACCTGGTATACCCTCTCGCTATAACTTGGGACTGGCGGCGCGACCAACACCGCATTGGTCGCCGAGTGCAGCTCGAAGTGCTTATCTGGGTGCGCCAAGGCATAGTGCGTGACTAACGAGGCGATGTGGGAAAGCTCGGTTGACTCCGCCTTCAGAAACTTCTTGCGCGCCGGAGTATTAAAGAAAAGATCGCGCACTGTGATGGAGGTCCCAACGGGCAGCCCCGCCTCTTCCACCCGGAGAATCTTTCCCCCATTGATCTCGACCATTGTTCCCGAATCCTGATCGGCGGCGCGGGTTTCCAGGCGCAAGCGTGATACTGATGCTATCGAAGGCAGTGCCTCGCCACGAAATCCCAAGGTCGAAACGCTCAGCAGGTCCTCGGCATTGTTGATTTTCGAGGTCGCGTGCCGCTCAAACGCCAGCAGGGCATCGTCTCGCACCATGCCGCAGCCGTTATCAGTGATCTGGATGAGCTTCTTGCCCCCCGCCTCGATCTGAATTGTGATTCGCGTGGAGCCGGCATCGAGCGAATTTTCCAGAAGCTCTTTTACGACCGAAGCCGGACGCTCGACGACTTCGCCAGCAGCAATCTTGTTGGCAACGTGCTCGGGAAGTACATGAATGCGGCCCATCGGAGGTGAAGCCAGTTTCGCAGAAGGGAAGCCGGAAGGCAAAGGACTGTGCGCCATCCGTGCGAAAGCCGGGCTAAGAACACCGGAGCTATAGTGTCCTACACTCGCTCTATCACAACCGACTGCACTACCACATCCTTGTTCGGACGGTCCTGGCGGCCGCGGGGGACGTTCACGATCTTGTCCACTACATCTTGTCCTTCGACCACCTCACCGAAGATCGTGTGCTTGCCAGTCAGCCACTGGGTTGGCGCCACGGTGATAAAGAACTGCGAGCCGTTGGTGTTCGGGCCGGAGTTGGCCATCGCCAGCTTGCCAGCTTTGTCGAAGCTATGTGGCGAGGCTTTGGTTTCGTCCTCGAATTGGTATCCGGGGCCGCCCATGCCCGTACCTTGAGGATCTCCGCCTTGGATCATGAAATTCGGGATCACACGATGGAAGATGGTCCCGTCGTAAAGCCTGTCGGAGCTCTTTTTTCCCGTGCTCGGATGCTTCCACTCCCGCTTGCCCTCGGCGAGATCGGTGAAGTTCTGCACGGTCTTGGGCGCTTCTTTTTCA
>WNFJ01619966.1_pt2 | contig 21163 bp, 5 predicted proteins | sample 5400461 | NCBI WGS metagenome assembly WNFJ01 (sample SAMN13153349, study PRJNA577476) | soil metagenome | isolation source: 115 cm saprolite on Douglas fir-dominated hillslope | place: USA:California | collected 2013-09-17
TGCCCGCTCGTTGGGTTCGTCGATACGACTGTGGGCTGGACCAGATCGATTCCCGTCCCCGTGGTGAATGACACTGACGAGAAGGGCGACTGAGCGTTGCCCGTAATATCCACGACTCCCGTTACGTTAATGCTGTATACCGTGCCGGCGGTCAGCGGCACCAGCGGCTCCAGTTGGACGCCCTGATCGCCGTCGTACAACGAGATGGTAGTTGGGACGACCGTGCTGCCCTGCTTCAACGTCACTCCTCCGAGAGAAGCGCCGTCGATAGGCTCGTTGAACAAGATATCCACAGGCGCATTCATGGGGACGCTCGTGGCGCCGCTCGGCGGACTGACCTGTACAACAGAGGGTCCAGTCGTTTGGGTTCCGCTCCCGGTGCCGAAACTCACGTCGAAGCCCTGCTGTGGGTTCCCGGCGAGGTCCGTCAAGGAGAACCCAAAAAGGTAGTACTGGGTTCCGGCCGCCAAGGGGCTGGTGGGCACGATGAAAATCGTGGTCTGATCGGCGCTCCATGAAACCGTCGCCGGGACAGGGTTCCAACAGCAGGAACCTACCCCGACCGTCGCACCATCAAGGCTGCCCGCATCCATCGGCTTGTTGAACTGCAGGGCAAAGGCAGCGTTAGTTCCAACTGTCTGGTTGCTCTGCACGCTGGGATTTATCACGTAGGGCTGGCTGAAATCCGGTCCCGCCATAGTGGTGAAGTGCGTGGTCTGAGTGGCGACGGCCACGCCCGCTTCGCTGGTAACGCCGTTGATGGCAATCGTCATCTGCGTGCTCGGCGGCAGCGGAGCTTGCGGGGTGATCGCGACGCGCTTGTAGTCCGGAGTGAAGCTGATGCTCGACGGCGTTTCCGTCGTTGCGCCCGCGCTCAACTGGATGCTGCTGCCGGTCACCGAAACCGGGTTAATGGCCTTGTTGAAGGTCACGCTGACCCCGGCGTTCGTCCCGATATTGGTCGACGAATTCGGCGGTGCAACGGCGACGATGGTGGGCGCGGCCGTGTCGACTACCGTGCCGGCATAGAAGTAGGTACAGTAGCTTTGCACCGGCACGCCATCGATATTGGTCACACCCGCCACGCATACCTGATACTGCGAGGTCGCCGTCAAATTGCTGCTCGGCTGAATCTGGATGACCTGGCCGCCGCCCACCAGGGACAACGTCGGCGTCAGGTAGGTTCCTGTGCTGTATTGGTAAAGCGTCACGGTAACGCTGTTCACGGTGACGGCGACCAATGCCTGGTTGTACTCGATCTGGATGATGGTGTTCAGCGGCACATTACTGGCGTTGTAGAACGGGTTGACGGCCTGCACTTGTGCCGCCGTATTGACCGGCGATCCCGCCACCGTGAACTGGGCGGAGAAGTAGGTCAGGTAGTTCCCGTAAATATCCTGCGCCGTCGAATCGAGGAAGACCTGAATCGGCGCGCCGGCGCTGAGGGCGGAGGTAGGCGTGAATTCGAAGCTTTGCCCGTTGCTGCCTACACTGGTCGTTCCAGAGATAATTACTCCGTTTTGTGAAACGTGGATAGCGCCCGGGACAGAACCAGCATTCATGCGAGCGCTGGTAAACAGGGTGATGACCGTGTTGGCGGGAACATTGGTCGCGCCATTGCCGGGGCGCATGCTGATCACCGACGGCGCGGCGTTCGGAACGGCCGGCGTCGTCGTGAACTGACTGGTCGTATTGGCCAGCACGTTCCCGGAAAGATCCGTAATCTGATTCGTAGCCACTACGGTAAGAGTGGCGCCCGCAGGCAGGGTGGAGTTGTTGTAGTTGAGGACCACGGTACGGTTGTCGCGAGAGATGGAGGTCGCTGGGTTGATCGGTACGTCGCCAGCTAGAAGGTTGACGCTGCTTCGACTGATCGTCGCTGGGTTTATAGACTTCGAGAACGTCAGCACGACTTGTGTGTTCAGACCAGCGTTGGTGGTGCCGTTCGCCGGTGTGATGGTCACTGTGGGTGGCGTGTTGTCGACGGTGTTCGCAGTCGTGAACGTGCCTCCGCTGACGCAGGTGCTATTGCCGGCTTCGTCCAGTAAATTGCACACGGTCATATTCATCACCGTGTTAGCTGGGTACTGAGTGAGAGGCGTGAAGGTCACCGCCGCAGCACTCACGCTGTAGCTCCCCGCCACAACCTGACTGGTCGCGTTGACGTACACATAGACGGTATTCGGGTTCACCGACGCCGCATTGATCAGGTTGTTCATGTTGAACGTGACCGGGCTGGTCACCGATACGCCCGCGGTTCCGTTCGCCGGGCTCGTCGAGAGCAAGGTGAACGATCCGCTCCCGTACGAACTTGTGCCGGTCGTGAACGAACTAGTAAAGCTGGTAACTGCATTACCTTCCACATCTTTGAAGCCGCCGACCGTCACGTTGTAGAGCTGGGAAGCGGTCAGCGGCGCGGTGGGCACGAAGGTGAGAGTGACGCCATCAGCAGCTAAAGCGACCGTTCCAGCAATGGCACTGCCGCCTGACGGCGTGACCGTGATGGAGCTGTTGGTAACCGTCGTGCGATCGATGTCGTCACTCATCACCGCAGTGATCTGGGCGTTGAGCGGAACTCCAGTCTGCGTGTTACCGGGATTGATAGTGCTGACAGCGGTACTGCTTGTGTCCGAACCCGAACCGGTCACGAAGTTGCCGTTGTAGCCGTAGCCAGCGTTGCCGGCAACGTCGAAGTAATCGTAATATCGCACACTAACTTGATACGAAGTGTTCGGTTGCAGCGGCGAGCCGGGGGTGATGATCGCCGTCATTCGATCCGCGGTCATGCTGACCGTGGCTGGTACCCACTGATTGGTGACGTTGTTGTACAACCCGACGGAGCCGCTGTAGTACAACTCGTTCGAGCTGCTGACGATGCTCAGCGGATTGAGCCGCTTGTTGAAGGCGATGCGAGGCGTCACATTGGTGCCGATACCGGTGGCCCCGTTCGGTGGATCCACAACGGTTACCTGCGGAGTGACCAAGTCGAAAGTTGGCCCGGTTGTGAAGGTATTCGTAACCGTGCTTGTCATTTGATTGCCGGCTGTGTCTTTCACGCCGGCAATAGTAAGCGTGTAGTTGGCGTTCGGCAGTAACGGGAGCGTCGGGGTCAGAGCCACCAACTGGTTAGCGTCGCCGAACGTCGCTGTAACGGCCACCGGGTTGCCGCCCGTGGTGAGGGTGATTTGTCCAATGCTGGTGGGGTTAATGGACTCGCTAAATAGAATCTCGACCGGTGCATTTATCGGGACTTGCGTCTCGGCGTTCTCCGGGCTCGTGTTGATGACTGTTGGCGGGTTCGTATTCGCGGTGAACGACGTCGTGAAGCTCACGTCGAAGCCCTGCTGCTGATTCCCAGAGAGGTCCGTCAGCGAGAAGCTGAAAAGGTAGTACTGGGTTCCGACCGCCAAGGGGTTCGTGGGCACGATGAAAACCGTGGTCTGGTCGGCGCTCCACGAAACCGTCGCCGGGACAGGGTTCCAACAGCAGGAACCAACACCCACAGCCGCACCGTCGAGGCTGCCAACGTCCATCGGTTTGCTGAAGGTCATGCTGAAGACGGCGTTATCCGGAACGTTCGCCTGGCCGCTCTGCACGCTGCTGTGGACCACGTAGGGCTGGCTGAAATCCGGCCCGGCCATGGTGGTGAAGGTCGTGCTCTGAGTGGCCACCGCCACGCCCGCTTCGCTGGTCACGCCGTTGACGGCGATCGTCATCTGCGTGCTCGTCGGCAGCGGAGCTTGCGGGGTGATCGAGACGCGCTTGTAGTCTGGGCTGAAGCTGATGCTCGACGGAGTTTCCGTCGTTGCGCCCGCGCTCAACTGGATCGTGCTGCCGGTCACCGACACCGGGTTGATGGCCTTGTTGAAGGTCACGCTGACCCCGGCGTTCGTCCCGATATTGGTGGACGAATTCGGCGGTGCGACGGAGACGATGGTGGGCGCGGCCGTGTCGACTGTCGTGCCGGCATAGAAGTAGGTACAGTAGCTTTGCACCGGCACGCCATCGATATTGGTCACACCCGCCACGCATACCTGATACTGCGAGTTCGCCGCCAGATTGCTGGTCGGCTGAATCTGAATGACTTGTCCGCCGCCCACCAGGGACAGCGTCGGCGTCAGGTAAGTTCCGGTGCTGTACTGGTAGAGCGACACGGTAGTCTTGTTGACGGTTACGGCGACCAGCGCCTGGTTGTACTCGATCTGAATGATCGTGTTCTGCGGCACGTTCGTAGCGTTGTAGAACGGACTGACGGCCTGCACTTGCGCCGCCGTGTTGGCCGGCGATCCCGCCACCGTGAACTGCCCACTGAAACTGCTGAGCGCGACGCCATCGGCACTCTGCGCCGACGAGTCCAGGAAAACCTGAATCAGGTCGCCCGGGTTGAACGCGGCGGTGGGCGTGAACTCGATCGCCTGCCCGCTGCTGAACAACTGCACCGCTCCCGAGACCACCACTCCGTTATCGGTGACGTGCAAGGCTCCGGTGACGGTGCTTGCATTCATCGCGGCGTTGGTAAACAGCGTGACCACCGCATTTGCGGGTACGTTGGTCGCGCCGTTGCCGGGACGCATCACGACGACCTGAGGTGCGCTGCCCGAGAGCTGCGCGGTTAAGGTAAACCGGCTGGTGGTGGGCGCCAGCGCGTTGCCCGACAGGTCCTGAACGCCGCTGCTGAGGGCGACGGTGATGGTGGCGCCTGCGGTGAAGGCGCTGCCATTCGGGTTGAGGACCAACGTGCGGTTATCTCGGGAAATGCTGTAGCCATAATTGATGGCCGTATCTCCGCTGAACAGAGACACGGTATTCGTAGTAATGGTGGAAGAGTTGATCGACTTCGAGAACGTCAGGACTACCTGGGTGTTGAGACCAACGTTGGTAGTGCCGTTGGCCGGCGAGATGGTCACCGTCGGCGGCGTGTTGTCGACTATGTTCGCGGTTGTGAACGTGCCTCCGCTGACGCAAGCGCTGTTGCCGGCTTCGTCGAGTAAGTTGCACACGGTCATATTCATCACCGTGTTGGCTGGGTACTGAGTGAGCGGCGTGAACGTCACCGAAGCGCCAGTCACGCTGTAGGTTCCCGCCACAACCTGATTGGTCGCGTTGACGTACACATAGACGGTATTCGGGTTCACCGAGGCCGCATTGACCAGGTTGTTCATGTTGAACGTGACTGGACTCTTCACCGCTACGTTGGTGGCCCCATTCGCCGGGCTCGTCGAAACCAGGCTGAACGAGGTGTATGTCGTCGCGCCCGTGGTGAACGAACTGGTAAAGGCGGTGACGGCATTGCCGTCGATGTCCGTAAAGCCGCCTACCGACACGTTGTAGAGCTGGGAAGCGGTCAGTTGCACGGCGGGCACGAAGGTAAGGGTGACACCATCAGCAGCTAGAGTGACCGTCCCCGCGATGGCAGCGCCGCCTGAGGGCGTGACCGTGATGGAGCTGCTGGTAACGGTCGTGGGATCGATGTTGTTACTCACCACGGCGATGATCTGGGCGTTAAGCGGAACTCCGGTCTGCCCATTACTCGGACTAATCGTGGTGACTGTGGCGGGACCGGTGACGGCACTGGTTCCCGTGTAGAAGTTCGACGAGAAGCAACTGCCTTGCTTGCCGGCGAGGTTGGTGTAACCGCAGAGGTAGAGGTAGTAGTAGGAATTCGGCGAAAGCGGCGCGTTGGGCGTCAGCGTCGCATGTAAATGGTCCGCCGAAACCGTCACGCTTGCGGAAATAACGAGACTAGGGCCGGAAACGTCCGGGTATTGAAGTGTGAGGGCGGCGGGAATGGTCAACTGGTCGATCGGCTCGTTGAACGTCAGATGCGGTGCGACGTTCAACCCGACTCCAAACGCGTTGTTCGGTGGATCGACGAGGGTCACGGAGGGAGTGGTCGTGTCGCTGGTTGTCCCCGTCGTGAATGTAAACGTGCCGGGATTCGTGAGCGGATTCTCGGAAACGTCGGTAATCTGGTTGGTGACGGCAATGGTATAGACGGTGGAGGCGGTGAGAACGGCCGCCGGAGTGAAAGTTAGCTGCGGGTTTCCATTGGACGGGGATTGGAGTGCTGCCTTGTTGCAGTTGCAGACCGTTCGTCGCACTAATCACACTGATCGGCTCGTTGAATTGAGCCACCACTACCGAATTCAAAGGAACCCCGGTCGCGTTATTCACCGGGCTTATGCCGAGCAGCTGCGGACCCTGGGTTTGCGGGCCGAATCCGGTCGTGAAGCTGAAGGATGCACCTGAGATAGGATTCTGCGTGATGTCGAGGATTCCCGAGGTGAGTGTCACGTAGTACAAGCGGCCGGCACTATAAAGCGCGCTCGGCACGAAGGACGCTGTGAAGCCGGAGGGATCCACTTGCAACATGCCCGGCGCCGTTTTCCCGGTCACAGAGTCAGTAAGGTAGAAGGTCTGCGGCGTTACTGTGGCGGGATCGACTTGCTTACTGAACTGCACCATGAAGGCTGCGTTTGTGGGGACGCGCGTGGCGCCATTCGGAGGACTTGTAAGCGTGGCGTTCCCTGTCGTCGAGTTAGTGGTGAGGCCGGTCGTAAACGTGCTCTGGAACACTTGCGTCATCTGGATACCAGACGCGCCCTTCACGCCCTGGGCGACAACGGTATATTTGGTCGAGGAAGAAAGAGCTTGAGTCGGAGCAAAAACGAGCGACAAGCCGTCGTTCGACAGTATGACCGTACCGCCAATGGCCAGACTTCCCTGGAACAGTTGGATCGTACCCGGAACGGCGGCCGTACCGCCGCAGCACGTCCGCAACAGGTATGACTGCAAAACCTGAGCGGCAAATTGCGCGTTCGTGTTTGAGAAGTTCGATCCCTGGGGCAACCCAGCATTGATTGCGTTCTGGGCGGCCGTCAAACTGACGGGCGTCTGCAGCGGCTCGCTAAAGCGCACGACAACTACGCCGTTGGTCGGATAATTCGTAGCGCCGTTGGCTGGGAACACATTCGAGACAGTCGGTGGTACCAGGGTGGGAACCAGCGGGTTCAGACCCCTCTGGTAGGCTTGCAGATAGGTGAGGCCGTCCGGGGCGATTTTGCTGGCGCCCGTCGGGTCGGTAGGATTCAGACCGAAAAAGAGTGCCCAGCCATCCGGTATGCCATCATTGGTCGTAGAGGCATTCAGGGGATTCGAACCGATAGCCACTTCATAGAGGTTAGTCAGGCCATCGCCATCCGCATCGGCCGACGGATTGGTGGAAAGCACGGTCAGGGTATTATTCGTGCCGGAGATCGAGCTCGAACTCCCAGCGGCCGTCGTAGCCACGAGAGCGAACGAGCCAACCGCTGTCGAGGCGAGCGTAAGAGTCATCGTCGCCGACGTTCCATCTGAACTGATGGAGACATTGGACGCCACGATGGCAGGGGGAGCAAATACCGGGACAAAGGAAAACGTGGATCCAGCAAGATTAACGCCCGTAACCTGAAAAGTGCTGACGGTTCCGCCCTGGAGGGCCGAGGTTGGGTTGATGGAGGTGATGACCGGATTCTGAAGCACCGTGAAATTGTTAGTGGTGGTCGCCGTGGCCGAACCCACGGTTACCGAGATCGGCCCGGTGGTAGCGCCCGATGGAACAGTGACAGTAAGAGTGCTGGTCGTAGCCGCGGTGACCGTCGCCGCGGTACCGTTAAATTTAACTGTATTGGAGCTTGGTGTCGCGCTGAAATTTTGCCCTTGTATCGTGACGGTCGTGCCAATACCGCCTTGTTGAGGCGTGAAGTTGAAGATGGCGAGGGTCGAGCCCCCGCCAACCGAGGAAGTTGTGATGGAAACCATGTTCCCAATGGCGTCGTACGTGTAGGTGGTTTCGTTGCCGTTGGGATCGACGACTTTTATCAGTTGCCCGTTGTCGTCGTACGAGGCTTTCAAGGTCTCGGCGCTTTGGCCGCGCAGACAGGTAGGGAGCGCTATGATCAGCGCTACAGCTACTAGAACCGTCAAGAACTCCCGGCGCAGTCTCAGCATAATTTCCTCGCCCGGCTATTTGAAAGCCTGGTGCCATCCATCTAGTGCCAACTCTCCGAGCCCATCCAGCGGTTATGAATAACTGTGTGCGGCGCCCCTTACAAATGCATGTTATCCACCAACAACCCTCCGAACTTCCTTATCAAGCGCCTTAACAGGTACAGCTCTATGCGGTCTAAGTTCTAGTTGGCAACTGATGCTCCCCGCACAGTTGCAAGTACTATTAAGATAGCCAAGGCGATCAGCCCGGCACCAATAATCCAAAGCCGCTGACTAGCACTCTTACCCGCTACCACAACCTCATCTTCGACCGAAACAAAACTTAAGAATGTTTTCTTATAGGATCTCCACAGCAACCAATAGGGCACTGCAACTACAAGAAAATAAATTCCCAGAACAATGCACACCGTTCTAAATAAAAACGCAGACGGCCTGCCTAATGCATAACTCAGCTCCCTCGACCACTCAGACGCTAGGAAATAACCCAGTAAGAGAATTGAAAACTGCGCGAAATAAAACATCTTTAGAAAAGATCTGATCTTTAGCTCCTCATCTGCGGACTTTACGAGATAGCCCCGATGGCGACGACCCCCAGGAAAAATGACCACCCGGCCAGATGGTTCGCTCCTAAAATTCGCATCTACGATTGAATCAAGAAGGGCCATATCCGGAACTTCCTTTTCGAAATCTAAAATAGCGTCCTCTGGTACTCCTGTTCGCGACAGCGTGAAACTGTTATTCACCAGAGCGCCTCCGGCGATCTGCTTCCGATCCTTCTTCCCCAACAGGCTGGAGAGGGACCCCGGGGGTGAGTCTGTACGTCGACACTGCGCGACCCATTTCTGTTACTCCAATCAGCGTCTGGCTATCCTGACTTCGTTTCCGTTCGTCCCTCTCTGCCACACCTCAGGCAAGCGGCTTCCTTAACGCTTCATTTGGCCGGGCACGACGGCGGCGGCGCAGGCGGAGGGTTACAAACCCCGTCACAGATCAAGATCGGGGCGGTCGCCGCTGCAATTGCGCATACTGCGCCGCCCACAAGCAATCCGATCCCCATGGTGAAAGAAGCGATGATAAGAGAGACTCCCAAGCAACCCACGCCAAAGTCCGCAGTGTAAAATGCCTGGCACTTGCCGCATTCGCTCAGAAGCCCCGACGGATCGGTTCGGTTGACTGGGTTGTTGCGCGTGTATTTGTACGCAAGTGAATCCCCGCTTGCGAGGCCGAGTGGATCTTCGCTGATAAATCGGCCAACCGCCGGGCAGTAGTACCGCGCCCTGTAGTAGTACAGACCCGAGTTAACTGGCACCCTCCCCGTAAATTGAAACGGATATGTGCTGGTCGTCGTTGTCTTCCCAAACGGTTCGTAGGAAAACGATGAAAGAAGTTTTCCATTTTGGTCTACCGTGGCCTGGGTGCTGTTGATGGCATCCCCGAGCTTATATTCCACCTGACCATTCGCATGAATCACGGCAAAATCCTGATCAATCGTCCGGCCGGCTAGCACCGAAACGCTGTCTCCATTACTTCTGGAGATGTAAGCCACGTTCGTGAGATCGTCCAGGACGAAACTCTGCGTCAAACTTAAAGTTGGGCCGGCATCAGTCTGCTGAATGAGGTTGCCCAGGAAATCGTACAGGAACGTTGTCTTTTGACCGCTGGGCGCGGAAATTGAGGCCAACCGGTTTCTTGCGTCCCAAGCGTAGGTGGTTGTACCGATGGAATCGGTCGAGGAAGTCAGGCTGCCGTTGTCATCGTAGGCATACGATGTGGCACCGCTCTTGGTGAGGCGATTGTCCGTGTCAAATGTATTGGCTACGGCCAGCGGTTGCGCGAAGTTCCCGGTGTAAGTGGATCTGTTGTTTGCCGCATCATAGGAATAGGTGAGGGGCAGTTGAACCCCTTGCCCTCCCGAATGCGTAAGGGACAGGAGGTCCGTCATCGCATCGTATGTGTATTGCGAGGACACGCTATTCGGACGCGTGATAGTCGTGACCCGATTGCGCGCGTTGTAAGCAAGGGTTGCGGAAGCATTAGGCTGTGATGCGTTGAGTAGATTACCTGCCGCGTCGTAGGAGTAAGTCACCGTCGACTGACCGGTTACCTGAGTTGAAGTAACTTTAGCCGCGGCGTCGTATGACTCCTGAATCGTGCCAAACGGGCTTGAGGCGCTCGTGCGGCGACCGTCAGCATCGTAAGCGAAATCGAACGTGCCCCCAACCGAGTCTATGACCTCCAGGAGCCTACCCCGGGCGTCATAGGAGCGCGACACCGTGCTGCCATCCTGGTATTTTTCACCGCTCACGCGGTTCAGTGCGTCATATGTGAAAGTGCCAGTCTGACCGCGGCGGTCGACAAACTTGATCACGTTGCCATTGTGATCGTACGTGCGCGTGTCCGTTTTACCGCGCGCGTCGGTCCTGGTAAGCGCCCGGTTCATTGCGTCGAAAGTAAATAAATCGGTGTTTCCCGATTCATCCGTCACAGAGAGCAAATTCCCAACCGGATCATAAGTCGCCGTAACCACATGCCCTAGCGGATCCTTCCGAGTCAACGGCCGGTCCAGCGGATCATAGGTAAGCGTGTTCGTTCTCCCCAGAGGGTCGGTCCCTTGCAGGAGACGGGAAACAGCATCGTAGGTGTAAGTGATCTTGTTGTTGAGAGCATTGGTGACCGTCGCTTGATTTCCGAAGCTATCGAAAGAACGAGTGGTCGTTCCCCCAAGCGCGTCCGTTGACTGGATGAGTTGGCCAAAGGAGTTGTACGCATACGAGGCCGTGTTGCCATTGGGGTCCGTAGCCGTGAGCATGTTTCCGCTGGCGTCGTACGTGTATTTGTAGACGTGGCCCAGCGGATCCGTAATCGACGTAACCTGTCCGAAGACTGGGTCATAGGTGGTCGTGGTTGTATTGCCCAAGCCGTCTGTCTTGGTCAAGATGTTGCCAGTCGAGTCGTATGTGAACGACACGTCCCCAGCAGCCGGGTTCCCGCAGACCGGACATGTCCCTCCGCCCGTAACCGATGTGACGAGGTTGTTCTGCTGCAGGCTGTGCGTGAATACCCGCACCTGCCCGGTTGGATCGGTCACGCTCAGCAAGTTCTGGGTGGGATCGAAGCGATAACTGGTTTGAATACCCAGCGCGTCCGTAACCACCGTCTGCAAAACCGGACTCGTGGCAACCTGCGAATTCAGCAATGTGTATGCGAAATTGAGTACCCCGCCGTCAGCTTGAATTTGTTGAATTACTCGGCCATTGCTGTCATAGGTGTCCTGCATGACAACCACGCCGCGCGCATCGGTGGTCTTGATTAAATTGTTTGAAGTGTCGTAGGTGTAGGTCGTTACTCCCCCCGCCGCGTTCGTTACCGTAGCCAGAGTCCCTTGGCTATTGTAGGTATATTGCACGGTTCGACTGATCGGGTCGGCGATCTGAGTAATGCGATTGGAGGAGTCATACGTCAGAGTGAGTGCTCGACCAACCGGGTCCACGATCTGTGTGATCTGAGATGGTTGGGAACTGTTGCCTCGAACCAGCGTGATTGTATTGCCATTCCGGTCCGCAATCGGATTAAGGAAAGCAAGCAGCGGCCCGCCTATGGACACGAACTGATAAACGCTGCCGTTCTTCCATCGCAGATTGTATGTGCCACTCGACGGAATCGTAATCTGGCTGCCAATTAGCGCAGGCACAGTGGCGTTCGTGAACGTATTGGTGCCGGTTTGCGTAAACAGGAATTGGTTTCCGTCCGGCATCACCAAAGTGATGCACTTGCAGGTGCCTCGGAAGAAATTTGCGACATTCAGAAGGTGACTATAGTTGTGATTGGTCCCGATTCCAAAGGGTCCTGCATTCGTATCCATCGAGCGGAAGACGCGGTCGATCGATATTGCTCCTCGCCCTCCATTAAGAACGATATCTGTTGCTCTCACAACTTGAAGTCCTGACGAGAGATCAACCGGGTCTCCACCCTCTGGCCCACCGCCGCCTCCACCACCTCCGCCTCCGCCTCCGCCACCTCCGCCACCTCCGCCGCCTCCACCTCCTCCTCCACCACCTCCACTGCAGCACCCCGGACATGGCGGACCTGGCCCTGGGCCATTTGGCGGAGGAGGCGGACCTATGGGCCCATGCCAATCAAAGTGGACCAGTCCATAACGATGGGGTAAGCGGTTCGGGTCTGGATCCGGGACGATCCTGGACGCATCCGCTGAGACGGAGCCGGTACCGTAAGTAACCATATAGCCGTGCGTCGGATCAAGCGTCATCAGCGTTGCCGCGCCGCCCGGAGCAATATTCAACAAGTTAGGAAAATCCACGGCGACGGGCTGACTCGCAACCGCATTCGCCGGCTGGAAGGCGACAATGAAAGGCATGACCATGCCGCTGCTCGGCATGGAGTCCGGCAGACGGTCTACAGGCACCTCAACGGCAACCAAGGGGAAGGGATTGGGCATGCTTCCGTCGTCCAGGGTGAACGTGGTTCCGGCATAGACAGTGACCACGATCCGCGGATCCGTTTGAAAAGTGAAAACCTGATCCACATTTGCGTTCTGCGTAATGTAGTTAATCTCGGCGTTGTCAATCCGCGGCAGGTGGATGAGAACGGGTGAGGTTGTCACCTGGTTCGCAACAATGGTGTAAGACAGATTTACGCCGGCAAATTTGCCGGCCGGAGACGTGGCTGTCAGCCCGTTATATGCGATCAGTTGGGGCCCGGTGCAAGCGGCCGGGAGATTCGTTAGCACAAAGTTGCCACTTGCATCGGACGACGTCTGCTCCCCCGCCCCCGAGCATCCCGTCTTATTGCCCTTGTCGTCCACCCCCAGAAACGTAACCAACACGCCGCCAATGGGAGTTTGCGTCGGGTCATCCACCACCGTCCGTCCAAGGAAGGTGGTGCTGATCCCGTTGACTTGCAGCGAGACGGTGGCGGACTGACTAACCAACTGGCCGCTAATCGTGGCCGAAGCAGTCACGGTAAGCGATGATGTGCCTATGGCCTGACTCGTCGGAGCCGAGAGAGTCATTATCGAGGTCTGATTTACTGAAATGGAGGCTGGGTTAAAGCTCGCCGTCACGCTGCCGGGTAGGCCGGTCACGCTGAGAGTTGACAATCCCGTGAAGCCGTTTGAACTGTTGAGGGTGACGGAAAATGTCGTGGACTGCCCTTGAATCACGCTGCCCGACGCGGGCGCCACACCGACCGTGAAGTTCGACGATGTTGTGACCGTTAGCGCAGTCGTTGATGTTGCGCTTTGCGTTCCGACCGTGACCGTAATGTCCCCGGTCGCCGCGCCGGAGGGAATCACGAAACTGATGCCGGTCGCCGTGAAGTTCGAAATAGGCGCCGCGATGCTTCCCCCGCCCTGATGAGCCAGCGATACCACTGGAGTAGCACTGCCACTCCCTGTGAAATTGGTCCCCGATAGCGCTACCGGCGTGCCCTCTGGCCCGGACCCAGGAGTGAAACTCGTAATCGTGGGAGGTGGGGCTCCGCCCACCACCGTGAGGTTAATCCTGGCGGTCTGCGTCAAACTGCTCGACGTGCCGGTCACCGTCACCGTCGCAGTCCCGGTCGTTGCTGAACCGCTCGCCGTCAGCGTCAAGGTACTCGTGCTGGCCGTGCTGGGGGGGTTGAACGATGCTGTCACTCCGCTGGGTAGGCCCGAAGCCGCCAAACTCACACTGCCCGTGAAGCCGCCTACGTCACCCACCGTCATCGTGCTCGTCCCATTGCTACCCTGGGTAACGCTCGTGAAGCCGCTGCCGCTGCGGGTGCCGGGGAGAGCGATTAGCAGCGGATTGGGGCTGGCGTTGTTGGGCACCGTGAGCGCGCCGACGGCGGATCCGACGATCGTCGGCGAAAATTGGACTGCGACAGCGCAGGTCTTACCCGCCAGCAGCGTGCCGCCGGTCAGCGAGCAGGTAGTGCCACTGAGTTGGATTTTGAAATCGCCCGAGGGCACGACGCTGCTTAAGGTCACATCGCTGGCGCCGTTGTTAGTGATCTTGACCGCTTTCGCCGTGCTGGTCGAGTCTACCGCTTGCGACGCGAAAGTCAGGCTGGCGGGGGCCACCGTCAACGCCGTCTCTGAAGTGCCGGTCAGATTGACAACTTGCGGGCTGTCGACATTGGGCGAGTTAACGGGGATCGCGGCCGATCCTCCGATCTTGCCCGCAAACGTAGGCTGAAATTCGATCTGAAACGTGCACTTGGCGGCGCCCGCGAGCGAGCTTGTGCATGTGTTGTTTAGGATCGCGTAATCAGCGGTCGCGGTAATCGTGCCCAATGTGACTGCACTGGAACTGGTGTTAGTCACAGTAATGGTCTGGGCGGCACTGGTTCCGCCGCTTAATGTCTTGAATATGAGACTGGTCTTGCTGAGGGAAATGGGAGAAGTTCCACCGGTCGCGGCCGACGTCAGTGCCACCACAAGTGGCTGGGCGTTCGCCGCATTGTCGGTGATGATGATAGCGCCATCGTCGGTAGCCGACGACGGCGTGACCTGCACCGTCACCGTGCAAAACTTTCCTTTAGAGGCAAGCGGCGTCGTCAAACATGTTCCGGTATTGATCGTGTAGTCTGGGACGTTTGTCGTGATGCTGTTGATGGTGACTGAACTCGTTGTGTTGTTGGTAATCTTAAAGGTCTTCGCAGCGCTCAGAGTCCCGACCGTCCCGCCGGTAAAGGCCAGGCTCGTCGGTGCGGTGGTCACGGGCGCCTGGCCGGTCCCAGTGATATCGACGAATGCCAGCAGGTTACTGCTGTTGTCGTCTATGGTCGCAGCGCCTTTAATGGAACCAACCTGGGTCGGCGTAAACGTAATGTTCGCCGTGCAGGAACCGCCGGCTGCGATGCCACCGCCGCAGTTGTCGGTCTCGGCGTAGTCGCCGGTCATCGTAATCACGATCGACTGAGTCGACGCGCCGGTGTTCGTGATCGTCACCGGCTTGGCTGCGCTCGTTGTATCGATCAGCTGTGCCGGGAACGTCAGGCTGGCCTGCGAAACCGTGACAAGCGCCGGGGCTTGGCGCTGACCCTGTTGCTCCTGGTTAGATGAGACCGAAGAAATTGAGGGCTTCGGAGCCCCGGCAGTCGAACGCTCTGAATTCTGTTCCTGAAACGCCGCAGTTGTATCAAAAGTCGGGCCTCCGAACCCCTCCATACTTAATGCGGTTCTCGACCCGGTTGCCGAATCAGGGAGGACATTCCGAGACTGCGCTTCCAGAGGAGCGGTCTGGGCTAAGACGATCGCATATGACAATACGAACGCCAGAACTCGCTTAGCTTCATTAATCATCATGCTATTGCCCTCACCAACCAGACGAATCGTCGCTGCTCTGGGCAGCGGCCGCAGTTATCGTACTTAGTGGGAACACTACTCGTACTCTTCCCACTCATCCCTGAATGACTTCACCTTTGGGCGTGATCGTGATCTCTGTGCCGTCGTACCGCTTAAAAGAAAACCCTTTGAAATCCTCGGTATAGGTAGGGGCCATGTCTTGGAGAATTGAGATGCCGACATCTTCTCCAAGCCGGAGGCCAGCAACCTCATCCGACCGGTAGTGGACACCTGCCCAATCCCTACCCATGCCAATGTTGAACACAAGCTTGTCGATTTCATCTCCCACGGTGGGGGAGTAATCGGGGCGTGGCACCAGCGTCAAACCATCCGCGCTCGGTTCCACACAGCCCGGCAGCAGCATCGAGCCATCGAAGCATGCTTTCAGCACCACTGAACACGCTCCGGCGATGGCGGCATGACCGGCGGGATAAGAAGGATGTAACGGACATCCTTCCGGATAGGCTTGCGGTAGAAGGTAGGAACCGGTGCCGGAGAAGACGGCATCCACTGCCTCGGACTCAAGCAGGGTCGAGTGAATCGGGTACTTTCGAATGCCGGTTCGGGTTTGATGGATGAGACCGCCCAACGCTTCCGGGCGGACCCGCCGGTGCACCATCCACTTTTGGCAATAAGCGGCCTTCAGAGCTGCGGTTGTGACTCGACCCAGCCAGTCGGTCACTTCCGCTGGGCCAAAGGTGACGAAACCCTCCTCTACCGTTGAATACCGATAAGGGTTGTTTGGGCTCTTGAATTGATTGCAGTTGAGAATCGACTTTGGGCCGCTGTTGATTAGAATCAGTGCGGCGTTCAGATAGGCCTGATAGGGAAAGTCGTAGTGCACATACTCTGCCAGGTCACGGCCATTTCGGATATACCGTGGCACCGGGTCGTACGATGCCTCGCGCCAAGGCGGCATGCCAACCTGGATCTGGGACCACTCACTAAGTGTGGTCAGGAACTCGGTTCCGGCCATGGGCACGCTATAGCGCTGATCGATCTTGGCGGTCCCATATGGAATTGGCTTGAGGAGGAATTGCGAGACATATGGCCCTGCCAAGTCGCTTTTCTTCGGACCACGGAAGACATCGGATGGAGTCGTAGCCAAGTGCTTCGCCGCTTGGCGGACGATAGGAGACGTCTCGTATCGCAAAAACGGCACGTCCCGGCAAAGCGCCTGCCAATACAGCTCTGAAGTCTCCAATGACGCCGCTGGCGACGCAATCGAAGGAGCCGCCGGGATTGCGTAGGTATGCGGGTCGCCGCCCTCCAGGTGGAACGTAAATGCGGATTGTGGATTGTTTAATTTGCGGCCGCCGCCTCGCGGGATGCGCTCAAAATCGGTATGCTTGCCCGACTTGAGGGAGGCAAGAAGCGCGTTGTAAGCCGCCGGGTCAACCTCGCCAAATTGGTTCTGCGGCAATCCTTTCACGAAGCACGCGATTCGATTTGGAAGAGAGTTCTCGTCGCCGTTGGCGATCATCGCAGCGATCGGCCGCTCGCTTTGGGTAAGCGCCGCCTGTTTCCGCAACTCGAATGCAGCCTGGGTTCTGGAGTTCTTGGCGCTGGAGTTCTTGGCGCTCGTGTCCTTGACTGCTTCGGGCGCGAAGATACTAAGACTCCGCGCCAACGGCGCCGCGACTAATGTTCCGGCCAGAAAACTTCTTCGAGTGAATGAACTGCGCTTCATCCGACTACCGTTCGAACCAACGGGAGAATCGTTCACCTCAGGCGGGTCTCGTCCCCGGGAGCAGGCGGACGACATGAAGGAAGTTTGCTAAGCGAGTCACGCCGGATACGTCCAAAGAAAAGTGCCTAAGAGCCTGGTCAGCATACCGCCCCCCAAGACGAATGCAAAACGTGCTCTTGCAACGACGTGATCCTTAAACTCGTGATCCTTAACTCTAACTCTTACCTAAACCGCGCTATCAGAGGTTACACTCAAGGGGAAGGACAAACAGAGTGAGACACAACTTACTCAACTGCAAGGAGTTTGTCAAGAAAAAAGGATGAGATCAGCACCGGGTGGCAAAGATGGCAAAACTTTGCACAATGGCCCTTGCGCAATGGACTTGGACACGGTTTTGTTCCTTGGGTAAGAAAGAAGCAGTCTAACCAAGTGCAGGCTTACATGCTATAGCGGCTATTTCCGTCCCCCTATCCTTATCAGGCTAGGCAGCAACCGGTCCCAGGGAAGATTTGCCACTTACTGCAGCTTTGCATACTCTGCCTTCGCTTCCTTCAGGATCGGGATGTCGGGGTCGGCGTCCTTCCAGAGCTTGAGGAAACCCTTGTAACCGGCGAGCGCCCGGACACGGGCGGCATCGGCGTCCGCGCCCTGCGAGGTTCTCGACTCCAAGGCATTGGCACGAGCCACTCCCAGATGCGCCAACGCCCCCGTCCAGCAGTTCCAGACAATACCATTGTGATCGAGAATTTTCTGAAAGGCCGCGGCGGCGGCGTTGCCCTGTCCGGCTGACAAGTATGCCTGTCCGCGCACATACACGTGATAGAGGCAGGAAATATTGTTGACGAATGTAATTTGCGCCAACTCGATGGGTGTGGCCGCTTCCAAAGCATTCAGGGCGAGGGCAGGGTTCTTTTTATCCAGCGCTAATTGGGCCTGAATCGCCGGCAGCCAGATGGACTGCACCTGCGTGTCCAGCGGGAAGCGTTTTCCCAAGTCTTGTGCCAAAGACTCGGCTCGCACCGTATCGCCCGCCATGGCAAACGCAAGTGCGGCCTCGCTCTCGACACCCTGACTCGTGGGAGCCAGACTTAGAGCCTCTCCCGCTATCTGCCGTGCCTCCGCGGGATTGCCGTAAGCGGCTTCCCGCTGAGCAGCAATCGCCTGCCATATCGCCCCATTTTCTTTGCTGTCGGCCCGGATGGCAGACTCTAAAGCCCACTTGGTCAGTTCCCGCGCCTTGCCCATATGTCCATCATATGCCTCGGTGTCGGATGCCAGCGCGAGCCCATAGGTCTCAAACTCGGGCTTGCCCGCGTACCACTTTTGCTGTTCTGCCATCGCCGCGGAGTCTGAGCCGAGAAAGGCAAGAGCATAAAGAGCATTGTGGAAGGTCGCATCATCCATTTTTCGTGCCTGCGCCTCGCCAATGATCTGCCGCGTTTCGTCGAAGCGTTGCAGGGCAACGGCGTAGTTGGTGAGATTGTCGTACGAACCTACACGATCCGGTGCCAGGCGCAGCCCTTGCCTCGTGATCTCCGTGGCTTTCTGATACTGACCCTGTTCGGAATACACGATGCCCAAATTGCCGTACGCTAAGGGTTCCCGCGGGTAGCTCTCAATCCGCTCCTGATACGTCTGGGCCGCTTTATCCAGTTCGCCCGTTACATTCTGATAGTACTGGCCTGTGATCCGCAGCTTTTCCCGCTCGCTGGCATGTTCCCGCAACTGGAATGCTTTGGTGAAGTACTCGCTGGCCCGTCCTAGCTCGCCGAGATTGCCATAGTCGCCACCCACGGCCTCGTAGGCCACGGCAAAATTCGGATCAAGCTCGATGGCACGTTGATCGTAAGGCAGGGCCGCCGCGGTTCCTTTTTCACCGTCGGCCTTTCGGCCAAGGCTGTACGCCTTCAAAGCTTCTAGCGAAGAGGTGGTGGCCTGCTCGAGCGGAACATCAAACCTCTGCACCGTAGCCAGCGATTCGCCTAGTCCGCCGCGCAGCTTGGATGCCACCTCGCCCAGTGCGTCCAGCACCTTTTCCCTGGACGCCGCTGTTCCCTGCTCCTCCGCCAGCGTTTCTCCGCTCTGACAATTCACCGCCTTCAATTCCAGCACATACTTGCTGCCCAGACTGCCAATCGCTCCGGCAATATAGGCCTTGCTGCCCGCGCGAAGGCAAAGCTCACTTGCTATCTCGGGGGTGAGTTTCGTGTTGGCGGAACGGGTCATTAGTTGCAAGGTCTTCGCAACTTGGCGGTCGGAGAGCACATTGAGGAAAGGTGATTGCCGTAGGGAAGTGCCGAGGGCCGTATTCAACGTGTCATCGAACACCGCATCGCCCGTGCTGTTGGAAAAATCGGTGAGAACGATGGTGTCTTTGTCGGTCAAGCGCTTTCCTTGACGGGAACGGTAGTAGAGCCCGCTGGCGATCAACACGGCAACCATTAGGACGGGAACCGCGATTCGGACGGTAACCGCAATTTTCCAGGGCTTCGCGACCCGAGCCGTCGGAGTCTCTGGCACGGCCAACGTGACTGAGCTTGTTGTCGCAGGACGGTATCCGCTCTCGGAGTCGCGCCTCAGTCGCTGTAAGTCCGTTCGCATATCGGCTGCGTGCTGATAGCGCAGATTGCGATCTTTCTCCAGTGCCTTGTTGATGACGTCTTCCAGCTTGGCCGGAAGGTCGGGATTCAGCCGCACGGCAGCAACCGGTGGGCGGTTCAGGATTGCTTCGAAGATGGTCGCGGCACTGTCCCCGCGGAAGGCCAACTGCCCGGTGGCCATCTCATAGAGGACAGCTCCAAACGAGAACAGGTCGCTCCGCGCATCCAGTTCCTTCGCACGCGCCTGCTCCGGCGACATGTAGGCGACGGTGCCAAGCGCGGAACCGGGACTGGTGAGATGCTGTTCGTCAATCGTGCGGGTCGCGCTGTCTGCCGATGCAACTTGGCTGGAAGAACTGGAAGTGGGCGCGACCTTCGCCAGCCCGAAATCGAGAATCTTGGCGTGCCCGCGCTTGGTGACAAAGATGTTGGCCGGCTTGATGTCGCGGTGGACGATGCCTTCCGCGTGAGCGGCGTCGAGCGCGTCGGCAATCTCAATGGCTAGGCTGAGGAAAACATCGGTATCAATCGGTTTGCCGGCGATGCGATGCTTCAGCGTCATCCCGTCCAGAAACTCCATGGCAATGAAAGACTGCTCACCGTGTTTGCCGATTTCGTAGATGGTGCAAATATTTGGATGATTGAGAGCGGACGCGGCACGCGCCTCCCGGCGAAATCGTTCTAGTGCTTGCGGGTCTCGCGACAGTTCCTCGGGCAGGAATTTGAGCGCGACGAAGCGGCCAAGCTCAGTGTCCTCCGCCTTGTAGACTACACCCATCCCGCCGCCACCAATCTTCTCGACAACGCGGTAGTGCGAGATGGTATGGCCGATCATTCGCGAAGATGCCTGGCTTTGGGGGTCGCTTCATCTTACGGACGCGGCATCCGCCAGTCAACGAATGACGACTCTGACCCTCACTTCCTAATCAGGCAGGCGAAAGGAAAGCGCAAACTTGTGCTATCGCGAAGTTTCAACAGTTGTCTCGAACTTGAGGCACTTTGCTCGACTGAAAGTCGCTTGGCCGCATTGCCCAACCGGATGTTTTCGCGAGGGAACAGCATGAGAATGCCGATTAAACCTTGGCTCGTAGTCATCAGTTCTTCTGGTATCTCACTTTGCGCAGGGTACGTACTGTCCGCCTCAAGGGAAGTTAGGAGAACCGCCGACGCCAGCCTTTTCAGCCGACATTAAAAGTGATAGCAATGTACTTAGAGGCGCCTCCCGGCGCTGTAAGTCACTGATGGTCACTGCAGGTAAGGTCAACTGCCAGTAAAACTGCCGGTAACTTCCGTTCGCCTTTTGTTCTGTCCGGCCATTTCGCGATCCTCGACTTGATCAATACTATTAGGATTAAGGGAAGACGGTATCTCGGCAGTTTGCCACTCCTTAGGCGAAAAACGGTATCTTCCATATTTATGGCACATATGAAATAATCATGCTTATGAAGCAAGAATCGATTCGGACGACGGTGGACATTCCGGCGCCCCTTTACCGGAAATTAAAGGAACAGGCGGCGGGAACTGGTTCTTCGATTCGTG
>WNFJ01554899.1_pt7 | contig 21161 bp, 20 predicted proteins | sample 5400461 | NCBI WGS metagenome assembly WNFJ01 (sample SAMN13153349, study PRJNA577476) | soil metagenome | isolation source: 115 cm saprolite on Douglas fir-dominated hillslope | place: USA:California | collected 2013-09-17
CCTCCGCAAATCCCAGTAACAAATAGGCCAGGGCACCCACGATGAACACGGCAACCGTGAAGATCATTCCAAGCACAAAGTTTTTCATGGCAACCTCAATCGAAGAACCCTGCTTGTCTTACCCGACTCCTTCGTTAGACGCAGCAAAGGCCCCCCGACTGTAATGCTTTTCTACTATTCCCGTCGACGCCGGGAGCTTGTAGAGTCCTGCAAATTCATTGGGCATTTAAGTCCGAATCCTCCTGCAAAAGGGGGCTCACATGTCGGTCCAGGCTTCCGCTCTCAACCTCACTCCGTCCCGGGCTTCGAGCAGCTCATGGCGGAGTCGTGGCCTGGCTATCCTTCTTATTGTGGCCATCGGGGGCATCTTCTGGGTTGACTCCCGGTATCCCGCCCTGCTGAAGCGCTCTCATTCCGGGACACAGATTAAAGCGTCGGGAGCACTCACCTTCGGCGCCGTATATCGCGTCGACCCTGGCATGCCGCTTGCCACGCGGGTATTCCGCACAACGGTCAACTGGAATGCCAACCGAATCGGGATGACCTTTTCGTTCCTGTTTGGCCCGCCGCGCTGACGTTCCTGGCCACACTTGCTCGGCGCCGCAGCAATTCGCGCTACCTGAACACTCTGTTCGGCGCGGCCGCGGGTGCTCCGCTCGCCGTGTGCACGAATTGCGTGGCCCCAATCGTGCGAGGTCTTTAGGGTTCCGGCGTGAGCACGGAATCTGTGCTGGCAACAATGTTCGCTTGCCCGCGCTGAACGTCGTCGTGCTGGCCAAGACCTTCCCGCAGTTTCCGGTTTCCGTCGCCCTCGTCAAACTGGCCAGCGTACTCTTCCTGATCTTCGTGTTCGCGCCTCTGGGGTCCGCGCGCGAACAAACCTCCACAGCACCTGTTGCCTGCACCATCGAGTTCCCGGCCACCGAAACTTGGGCGCAGGCGCTCAGCAACACCGCTCGCTCCTTCGTCAAGAGTTTCTGGTACGTCTTCCGTGTTGCCTTTCCGCTGATGATCCTCGCCGCACTGCTAGGCGCATCAGTGATCGAACTCCTTCCCGCGCAACTCCTCTTCGCCCCAGTCACGATTGGCGGAATCCTTCTGGTCGCACTGGTAAGTGCGTTCCGGCCCGGTCCGATGGCGTTCGACGTCGCGATCGCATACCTTGCGATGACCAAGGGCGTCCGGCTCCGTATGTTGTCACGATTCTTTGCACGCTCGGCATCATCAGCGTTTTTCGCTCTCCGTGGTCGGCAAATCCATTTCCTGGAAAATTGCAGCGGCTGCGTATTCGACGGTTGTGCTCCTGGGCGTCCTGGCCGGAGTCCTTACCCGCGCCTTCTCTTGAACCGGGGCCGGCCTTTGATGGCAAGCTCCTTCCAATGGAATCTGCAGCCTGTACAATAGGGTTGTGACCAGGTACTGCCCAGCGCTCTCCATTTATTTTTGTTTAGCCCTCGCGTTGCTTGTGCTTGCGCAGCAAACGAATGGGCAGGAACCGGCTCAGCAGAAACCACCGTCATCCAAAACAGAGAATCAGGCCTCGCAAAAGGGACAGCAACCGAAGGGGAGTACGGAACAGCAGGACCTGCAGAAGGCCATCGACGATGCCGGGAACGACCGCGCGGCGCTGGCACGCAATCTGGAAGCCTTCTTGGCGAAACACCCAGAATCGTCGCAACGGGCACAGATTTATCGCGCGCTGGTGGAAGCGACGCTGCAATTGCGCGACTATCCCCGCGCGACGGAGTATGCGGAAAGGCTGGTTGCGCTTCGGCCGGACGACACATCGATCACGGTTCTTGCCATTCAGCTGCTGGACAAATATAGCGACAGCTCGGGCTGGCGCCGCGCGGTTACGTACTGCACGCGCGTGATTGAACAGGTGAGCGGGATCTCCACGACGGAGAAATCACCCCGCGTTTCGAATGAAGATTGGGAGACGGAGAAAAAGCACGATAAGGCTGCGCTGCTGCTGGTCCGGGGCCGGCTATACCAAAAACTGAACGATCTGCCGAACGCGCAGAAGGATTTTGAAGGCAGTTATACGCTGGAACCAAGCGCGGCGGCTGCGGAAAAGCTGGGAGAGTTAGCGGAGCTTCGCAAGGACCCAAACACGGCCATTCGGGAATATGCAATCGCGTTTGCGCTTGCGGATGGAACGAAGGGCACTTCGAGCCGGCGCGAACTGCGCAACAAGATCGGAAATGTCTGGCGGCTGGCGCACGGATCAGAGGATGGTTTGGGTGAATACCTTTTGCATGCGTTTGACGACGCCTCGGCGGTGACGAAAACGGCAAAGTCTGCACGCAACGCTGGGCTGAAGAACCCTTATGAATTCACGCTGCGGAAAGTGCCTGACGGGTCATCTTTCCCGTTCTCCGAAACGAAAGGGAAAGTGGTGGTGCTGAATTTCTGGGCCACGTGGTGCGGCCCCTGCCGGGAGATGGAGCCGCACTTTGAAAAGGTGGCGGCGCATTTCGCCGGACAGAAAGACATCGTGTTTCTGGGATTGAACTGCGATGACGACGAGACACTGGTGGGGCCTTATCTGGAAGAGGAAAAGCCCAAGACGGGAGTATTGTTTGCGGATGGCCTGGAGCAGTTGCTGGCGGTGCACTCTTTCCCCACGACGTTAATCCTGGACCGTTCCGGAGCGGTCGCATTTCGCACGGATGGATTCGATCCCGAGACTGTGGATAAAACTCTGGTGGAAGCGGTGGAACGCGTGGCGCATCCGGCGGACGTCACGCCGGCTGCAGCCGCTGCCAGACCGTGAGAAGGGACGTTCGCCCGCCTCGAAAAGGGGGCTACTACAACGGCCAACCCGAAATGCAAAAATCGTAGTACACACCTCTCAATGCCAATGTGAGATCGCATGGCGGCGTAAAGCCGCCTCTACAGGGAGGAGCGTAACACTGGCTGAAGCCTGTGCTACTGGCCTTCTTCCAAACGAAGATTGCTAGCTTCCGGCGGCTTGTTCGCGGGGATGGAGTTGAGCCACTTCGCGTGCGGCGAGAATGGTGTTGACGTGGATCTGGATGGTGTCTTCGATGCGACGGGCATAGCCACCAGCGAGTGTGGTTACCACCGGGATGTTCCGCTTACGAGCTTCTTGAAAGACGTCTTTGTCGCGCGCCATTAACCCGTCCATGGTGAGCGACAGACCCCCCAGTTGGTCGTCGCGATAAGGATCGGCGCCGCCGACGTAGAACAGAATCTCCGGTTGGAAAGAGTCCATACCAGCGCGAACGGCAGGCAACAAAGCAGCGAGGTAAGCGGCGTCCTCGATTTGATCCGGCATATCGAGATCGATGGTGGAGGGCGGCTTGTAGGCGGGATAGTTGTTGAGTTGGTGGATGGACAATGTAAAGACGGACGGTTGCTTGGCGAAGATGGTGGCTGTACCGTTTCCATGATGCACATCGGAATCGACAACCATGGCCTTGCGGATGGTGCCGTCGGCCTGCAGTCGACGGATGGCCACGGCAACATCGTGAATGGCACAGAAGCCTTCGCCGTGACTGGGATACGCGTGATGGAAGCCGCCGCCCAGGTTGCAGCCAAAGCCATCGCGAAGGGCCGACTGCGCAGCAGCGATCGTTCCACCGGCGGCCAACCAGAAGGCGCTAACGAGTTCCGGCGAGTACGGAACCTCGAGCTTCATGACATCGCTAAGAGTGAGCGTGCCGGTCTTGAGCTTGTGGACCCAGTCTTCGGTGTGCACGCGCAGAATATCGGTGTCGGATGCTGGGTCGGGGCGGAGGAAATCCTCGCGCGAGGCGACGGCGTCCTTGGTTAGCTTGTCGGCAATGAGGTGATATTTCTGCGAGGGGAACACGTGGGCGCCGAGGTTTAGATCGTAGCGCTCGTGATAGATGAGCTTGAAGGGCAGCATGATTCGTCATGGTAACAGAAGAGAAAGGCAGGAGCGCGTTGCAGGTACAGCCACGGACGGTACAAGAGCAAAACAACAGCCTCACCCCTGAGGGGTGAGCTACAGGACAATCGACGCTACATTTCAGAAAAAGGCGGCCGCTACAAAGGCTAAGGTTAGTTTTCGCGCTCCAGGATGAAGTCGGGGAGGGTGCGGAGGGCTCGGGCGTATTCGGAGTCGCCGGCACCATTGATGCAGGATTTGGCGAGGCGAGCATAGTCGTGAGCGAGATTGCGAGTGCGGTCGAGGGCTCCGGAATCGCGGACCAAGGCAACGAGCTTTTCCGGCTGGACGGATTGGAATTCCTTTTCTTCCAAGACACGCGCGACCATTTCGCGGGCTTCGCTGTGGCCGTTTTCCATGGCGTAGATCAACGGCAAAGTAACCTTGCCTTCTTTCAGGTCGCTGAGGACGGGTTTGCCGAGCTGTTCGCTGGAAGCGGTGAAATCGAGGAGGTCATCGACCAGTTGAAAGGCCAAGCCGGCGTAACGGCCGTAGTCGTCGAGCGTCTGCTCGTCGTGTTCGTCGAAACCACCGAGCACGCCGCCGAGTCGGGCGCATCCGCTGAAGAGGCAGGCGGTCTTGTAAGTGGCCAGCTTGACGGCATCATCTTCGGTAACATCCATGCGGCCGATCTTGGCGAGTTGGATGAGTTCGCCTTCGACCATTTTTTGGGTGAGATCGATGAGGATGTCGAGCACGCGGAAATTGCGTTATTCGAGAGCTATCTGGAAAGACTGCATGTACAGCCAATCGCCCGCCAGAACGCTGCGATGGTTGCCCCAGCGGGAATTGGCAGAGGGGCGGCCACGGCGCGTGTCAGCACTATCGATCACATCATCATGAATCAGGGTGGCGCTATGGAGAAGCTCGACGACGGCGGCAAGCCTGATGGCGCTGCGACTATCCGGTCTGCGTCCGACGGCATAACCGTGACAAAGCAGCAACAAAGCAGGCCGAAGACGCTTCCCTCCCCCACCGAGAAGATAACTGGTAATTTCGGAGACCGGTTGAAAAGCAGAGGCGCTTTGGCGGGACAGTTCCTGCTCAACCTTGATGAGGTCTTCCCGCACCAACTCGAAAATTTCCCTGGCGGTGAGTAAAGCGATGACCGTTCTCCTGGGCTCGCCGCGCCTACTCAGCGAGACTCCCCAACGTGCGATGCACCTGGCCGGGCGATGGGAAAGAATCGCCTGAAATTCTCGGTGGTTTGTGCGGCGACGGCCTCTACCGGTAAGTCTCTCACATTCGCAAGGACCTTCGCCACCTCCGCAACATAGGCAGGCTCGTTGCGCTTGCCGCGCACAGGTTGCGGCGCCAGGTACGGAGAGTCCGTTTCAATCAAAACTTTCTCCAAGGGCAAAGCTTTCGCAACGTCGCGAATGTTCTGAGCTTTTGGATAGGTCACATTAGCGGTAAAGGAGACGAGGAAGCCCATGTCGATGCCGCGATAGGCGTCTTCGAGGGTGCTGGTGAAACAGTGCAGGACGCCGCCGAGCCCGGTGGGCTTCCAGACTTCGTCGAGGAGGGCAAGGCAGTCGTTCCAGGCATCGCGGCAATGAATGATGATCGGGAGCTTGGCAACGCGGGCGAGTTCCATTTGTTGGCGGAAGACGCGTTCCTGTAGATCACGAGGGGAATGGTCGTAGAAATAGTCGAGGCCGATTTCGCCCCAGGCGATGACTTTGGGATGCTGCGCGAGGCGGGCGAGAGTATCGAGATGAGTTGCCGTAACTTCCTTAGCTTCGTGAGGATGAATGCCGATGGTGGTGTAGATCCAGTCATTGTCTTCGGCGTAGGGGAGCGCGGCGTCTAACTTCACTGGGCCCGGGCCGGTGCCGATGGCCAGCAATGTGGTCACGCCCGCGGCTTGGGCGCGAGCGAGCACGGCGTCGCGATCAGTGTCGAACTGGGGGAAGTCGATGTGCGCGTGAGAGTCGATCAGTTGCATAGTCGGGTGAGCAAGGCTCAAGTCAAAAATTGAAAGTTAAAAGTCTAAAGTTAAAGGCCCAAGTCGTTGATTCCTGATCGCTGATTACTGATTGCTGATATCAGAGCTTTACTTAAGCCGCGCACCTACTTCTACGTCTTCGTGGAAACCGGCTAGGACTGGACGACCGTCGGGGCCGACCGAGGCGGCAACGATCATGCCGTTGGACTCGACACCACGAAGTTTGCGGGGGGCGAGGTTTACCACGACAACGACTTTGCGGCCGATGAGCGACTCCGGCTCATAAAATTGCGCGATGCCCGCACAGATCTGGCGAACTTCGCTGCCGATGTCGACGGTGAGTTTCAATAGCTTGTCTGCGCCAACGATGCGCTCCGCCGTTTTCACCTGGCCGACGCGCATCTCGACTTTGGCGAAATCCTCGATGCCGATCTTTTCCGGGGTGGTCGTTGCGGGAGCCGAGCCTGCGGCCGCCGTTCCCGCTGCGGCGGGAGAGGAGGCAGGCACAGGCGCTGCCGGTTTGGGATTCAGTTCTTCGTTTGCCATCGATTCGATCCTCTCTATTGCTTCCGCTTTATCAACACGCGGGAATAACGTCTGCGCCTTGCCCAGCTGTGCGCCTGGTGCCAGTTGCCCCCAGTGCAAGCCGTCCAGCTCAAAGGTGTCAGGGGAGCCCGCTTGGCCGAGGAGTGTCCAGACCTTGGCGGCGGTTGCGGGTAAGACTGGATTGGCAAGGGCGACAACAACGCGCAGGAGTTCGGCGGCGGTCCAAAGCACGGTGGCTTTCTTCGCTGGAACCGAGCGCCCAAGGTTGCTCGGCGGTGAGATATTTGTCGGCGGCGCCAATGACGCTCCAGATGGTTTCAAGGGCGCGCGCAAATTCCATCTTGTCGTAATGCTCCAGGACATCACCGATTGCGGACTGCGCTTCGTTGGCGAGGGCGTCGTCCTGAGGCTGGCGAGCGCCCGGTTTTGGAATTTTGCCGGCGAAATTCTTTTCGATAAGGGCCACAGTGCGACTAGCCAGATTGCCGAGGCCGTTGGCAAGGTCGCTGTTGTAGCGAGTGACGAGCGCGTCGTAGCTGAAATTGCCGTCCTGGCCAAAAACGACTTCGCGCAACAGGAAATAGCGCAGAGCGTCCATGCCGAGCATATTGGCGATAGGACGCGGCAGGACGACGTTGCCCTTGGACTTGCTCATCTTGGCGGCGTCCATCAGGAACCAGCCGTGAGCCCATACCTGCCTCGGAAGTGGCAACATCGCGGCCATAAGGAATGCGGGCCAGTAGACGGTGTGGAAGCGGATGATGTCTTTGCCCACAACATGCAAATCAGCCGGCCAGTACCCACGCTTCTCGTAATCAGGGCCGCCGACGGCGCTGAGGTAGGCGCTCAAGGCATCGAACCACACATAGAAGACATGGGGTTCCTCACCGGGAACCGGGATGCCCCAGCGGAGCGTGGTGCGGGTGATGCTGAGATCCTTTAGGCCGCCTTCGACAAAGCTGACGATTTCGTTTTTGCGGGTTTCCGGCTGGATGAAATCAGGGTTCTTCTTGTAAAAATCCAGCAGGGGCTTCTGAAACGCCGAAAGCTTGAAGAAGTAGTTTTCCTCGGTGACTGTCTCGGTGGGACGGCCACAGTCGGGACAGTTGTCGCCAGGCTTCGCGTCGTTGACGAAAGCGTTGTCGTAAATGCAGTACTGGCCGGTATAGTGGCCTTTATAGACGTAGCCGTTCTCTTTGAAGAGCCGAAAGAGCCACTGCACTGTTCGGACGTGTTGAATGTCGGTGGTGCGTACGAATTCATCGGCGGCAACGCCCAGTTCGTCCCACAGGACGCGCCATTCGCTGGCCATCTTGGCGACAAACTCGGACTCGGGGATGCCGGCCTTCTTTGCGGCACGCTCGACGTTCACGCCGTGTTCGTCGGTCCCGGTGGTCATCACCACGTCATAACCACGCATGCGCTTGAAGCGACGGATGGTGTCGCAAACGACGGTGGTGTAGGTGTGCCCAATATGGGGCAGGCCGTTCGTGTAGTAGATCGGCGTGCTCAGGTAATATTTTTCTTTTTTCTCGGGCATCGATCTTTCTCTGTAAATCGTTGTGATGCGTGACAAAGCTCGGAATCCTCAGGGCTAAAGCCCATTGAAGGCCAAGCAGTTGATGTCGGAGCTGAAGCTCCGACCCGCTGCAAGATGGCGGCGTAAAGCCGCCTCTACAACCTCCGACCTAAAGAGAAAACAAAGAACGCACACGCAAAACTGGCGTACCCGACTTCTAGGATTGCTGAGACCACTTCCGCATGGCTTCGTCCATAACCTGCTGGAGCGGCACATTTTGCTCCTCTGCCAGTTTACGGCAATCGTCAAACTCTGGCGAAGCCTGGCGAACTATGCCGTCAAGCCGGGCGACCTTCACGCGAACATTGCCAAAGCGAGTAGCGACGGTTTCCCAAGCGCGAGGCAGGATGCGCCGCTCGGCGGTGTGCGAGCGGACACCCAGCGTGGTTGTCTCGGCGAAGAGCATCTCCTGGAATTTCTGTTCGTCGGCCGGCTTGCAAAGGACGGTGACCAACATGCCCGGGCGGCTCTTCTTCATCTGGACGGATGCGGCGAAAACGTCCAAGGCGCCGGCGGCCAGGGCTTTGTCCAGAAAATAGCCGAAGATCTGAGGATTCATGTCGTCGAGATTGGCTTCGAGCACGCAGATGGTCTCTTCCGCGCCGAGCGCGATTTTCTGTGCCGCTTCTCCGACCATTAAACGAAGGACATTGGGCTGACCCTCCAGATCGGCGGTGGCGGCGCCATAGCCAATCGCGGAAACGGTCATGGGCGGTTGCGAGCCAAACGCGCTACAGACAGTTGCCACAATCGCTGCGCCAGTGGGCGTCACTAATTCCCTTTGTACGCCGCTGGAGTACGTCGGCTTGCCTAGAAGCAAGCGAGCAGTGGCTGGTGCGGGAACGGGCAGGACGCCATGGGCCATCTTGGCCGTGCCTCCGCCCACGTTCAAGAGAGAGCAGGCGAAGGATTCGATGCCTAGCGCCGCGAAGCCGATACAAGCCCCGACAATGTCGACGATCGCGTCGATGGCGCCGACTTCGTGGAAGTGAATCTTCTCGAGAGGCACGTTATGGACAGCGGCTTCGGCTACACCAAGATTGCGGAAGATGGCGGAGGCCCGCTGTTGCACGGCAGGCGCGAGTGGGGACTTACCGATGATGTCGAGAATGGTGCTGAGCGAGCGGTGCGTGTGAGTGTCTTCGGTCTGGACCTTGATGTGGGTGGCGGCCATCCCATTCTTCCAGACCTTTTCCGCGGTGAGGGTCCAGCCGGAAACGGCAAGAGCGGCTAATTCTGCACGGAGTTGCTCAACCGGGACGCCGGCGTCGACTAATGCGCCGAGCACCATGTCCCCGCTGATCCCGCTAAAGCAATCAAAAAAGGCCAGTTTCATAGGAGTTTGCGGAAAGCCGCTTGATGATACTATCCGCACCTCTTCGTCAGCGTCAAACCGCGGCTGGTCGCGATTAGTCCTGCTGCTCCGATTTGACATGCGGGAGACATTTGAAGTTGAGGTCCTTCGGGCATCCCGGTCGATGCCCGCAGAATGACACGGTCGTCTTTGATCGAGGAACCGCCTTTTGATCGGAGGAACGGCGCCCGCCTCCCTCCTACGGAGGCAGGCAGAAGTCGGCCGCTACAAAGCAGGAACTCTGAGTCAATCTATTCGATGGTGGGTCGGAAAACAGATAGGGCGAAGGACGCATCTCATCTTGCTTTCGGGCTTTGTTAGCTTGTGTAATACTTGGCCGGGAAAGAACCTATGAGACTGGCGACCCAATTCCTCAAACAGCGGCGGATTCTCACCTACCCGGATGTTTGCCTCGCCATGTGCGTGTTGGCCGTTGGTGTGTTGATCGCCGCAACTGCGGGAAGCGGGCAATCGGTGGCGCAGGGATTGAGCGCGGAGGAAAAAGAAACAGAGACGATCAGAGGGACAGTGGTGAATAGCGTTACGCATGAGCCGATTGGGCGAGCACTGGTGTACTCCCTGGATAACCGGTTTGCGATGATGTGCGATGCTGGGGGGCACTTTGAGTTCGGGATTCCGCGGCAGAAGAACGGAGCGGAGAACGGGAATGGATCCAGTTTAGTCTTTTATAACGGCGCAGGTGGCGAGTACGGTCGGATGGGGGGTCCCGCCGCACTGCTGGCGCGAAAGCCGGGATTCCTTAGCGACGAAAAAACACAACGAGTGACCCTTGCAAATGATGCGGAACAGGGGCTCACGATCCAACTCGTACCGGAAGCGCTGATCATCGGCCGGGTGAATCTGCCGACGACCGACGGGACAGACAGGCTGGCGGTGGAACTCTACAAGCGAACCGTCCAAGAAGGCCGCGCACAGTGGGAACAAGCCGGAAGTACGCAGACACGAGCGAATGGGACATTTCGTTTTGCCGACTTAGCCGCGGGAAGCTACAAAATATTCACGCGAGAAGAGATCGATCGAGATCCGTTGACATTCGATCCTCGGGGACAATTGTATGGATATCCGCCTGTTTACTATCCGTCGTTCAATGACTTCGAATCGTCAAGCGTGGTACGACTAGCCGCAGGGGCGACCGTAAGAGTCAACTTGACCCCGGTGAGGCGGGAGTATTACCCGATCAAAATAGGAATTTCAAACGTTCCACAAGGTGGTCACCGTGGACCCGGCTATTCGCTCGGCTACGAACAGGACGAGCAGTCGATAGTCGGGATGCTGCCGGACGGCAATTACACGATAGAAGCGAACGCGTACGGACCGACGATATCGAGCGGGCAAATGAACATCAGCGTGAAGGGCGGAGGGGTAGAGGGCGCCACGTTGAGTTTGGTACCAAACGGCTCAATTCAGGTGAACGTGAAACAGGAGATGACGGCGCCAGAAATGGTATCTCAAGGAAGTTGGTATGTCGTGGATGGAAAACCTGCATCCAAGAGCCAATACATCCTGAGCATCATGCAAGTGAATTTGTTGCCGCTGGATGAGTTCCAGAGAGGAGGGATGGGTCGATTCGGTCAGACCGGTACCGCGGACGGCGAAACACGGGTGCTCGAACATGTGTCGCCAGGACGATACCGGGTGCATGTCAACGCACAGCTGGGATACGTGGCGGCGGTGAGTTCGGGCGGATTGGACTTGTTGCGCAATCCGCTGGTAGTGGTGCCGGGTGGGACAAGTTCGCCGATTGAGATTACGCTGCGGGATGACGGCGCGACGGTGGAAGGAGCGATTGAAAACTGGCGGAGCGAAACGCAAGGACGGGACACGCTCCTTCCTGGGCAACAACTCGCCTGTATTTATCTGGTGCCGATGACAGAAACCATGGCGCCACCACTGGTTGGCTGGACCGGCGACGGGCACTTCAGCCTGCAACAGGTTCCACCAGGTTCGTACCGAGCGCTTGCTTTTGATCGCCAGCCCGGTGAGCTGGAATTCACGAATGAAGAAGCAATGAAGAAGTACGAAGCGAAGAGTCAGGTGATTCAATTGGAGGCCGGTCAGAAGCAGGAGTTGAAACTGCAATTGAACGCCGTGAGCGAATGAGAATGAACGGACGAAGGCAACTACATTGGGCCACGCTTTGCCTGCTGGGTGTGTGTCTACAGATCAGCGCAGTGTGCGCGGGACAGAGCCCAAGTAGCGCACCGGCGGCGGAGACAAGTGTTGCTCCGACGAAGATCGCAGGAACTGTGGTCAGCGCCATTACGGGCACACCGCTCGCGCAAGTCCGCGTGTCCACAACTGACGTCAGGAAGCCCGCGAATACTCGGTGGATGGTCACCAATGAAAATGGGGGCTTCGAATTCGGTCAGATACCACCAGGAAAGTATTCGCTGGAAGGCGCCAGACGAGGCTACCTGACGGCCGCGTATGAGCAACATGAACAGTTTTCCACGGCGATTGTGACGGGGCCGGAGTTTGACACTACAAAACTGGTGCTGCGGCTGACGCCGATGGCAAGTATTGAGGGACGGGTCATCGACGAGCCGGGCGATGCAGTGCGCCAGGCTCAAGTCACACTGTATCGAGAAAACCATGGATCAGGCATCACGCGAACTACGCCGATCAACAACGACCTTACGGACGATCTGGGTACGTTCGAGTTTGCAGCGCTGGCACCGGGGAAATACTACGTGGCGGTTTCCGCCAAACCCTGGTACGCCGTGCACCCTGTCGTTCTGTCAGGGGACGGCACCAACAGTTCGACACCGAGCGTCGAGCGATCTCTGGATGTGGCCTACTCCACAACTTACAGTGGCGGAGCTACCGAGGCTGATGCCGCCACGCCAATTGATGTGAAAGGCGGAGACCATACCGAGGTTGAGATACATATCGCGGCAATGCCTTCGCTCCACATATTCTTCCGGGTTCCCGATGACGAGACCCAGCATGGATTTGCCTCGGCAGTGTTGACAAAGCGGGTTTTCGATATCGAATACAATCAGCCGAGCGAAACCCGTTGTATGTCGAAGGGCGTTTGTGAAATGACAGGCGTTCCTGCGGGGACGTACCTGGTAAGGATGCCACACCCAGGACGGCAACAAATGTCGACGCAGACAAGTGAGATCGATTTGCGGAATGACGGGCAGGAGCTGGATACCTCCCGAGGCGAGCCCGAAGGCAGCTTGAAACTGACGATCCAGATGCCGCAGCGGGAAGGGATCCCCAAGGGAATGAGGATCATGCTGCTGGATAGGCAGAGCCGCAATCGAACGTTCCAGGAGGTTGACGCAAGCGGACAAGCTACGATTCCGATTCTGCCCGCGGGCAAATACTCGATACAGGTCTACGCCGCCGATAAACGGTACGCCGTTGCCAGAACGTTTTCAGACGCGGGACAGCGTGGAGATTCCGGCTGGCGGGTCGACCGCGCTGACAGCGGTACTGGCAGCAGGAAGCGTAAACGTTGAAGGACTTGCCAAGCGGGGAGGCAAAGGCGCATCGGGCGTGATGGTGGTTCTAATTCCCCGGGAACCCAGCACACATGAAGAACTTTTTCGTCGAGATCAAAGCGACTCGGACGGAAGCTTCAATTTGATTGGCGTGATTCCGGGCACGTACACACTAGTGGCGATCGAAGATGCGTGGGAATTCGACTGGTCGAAGCCGGCGCAATTGGCAAGGTACGCGCAACGTGGGCAAGCGGTGACGATTCCTGAAGGTCCGCAAACCGGCATTCATCTGCCTGAGGCCGTCGAAGTCCAACCGCGGTGAAGGAGCCACTGCTACGGATCAGGCGGACTGTGGTCAGCTACTTTGGCAGCCAAAACGGTTGCTTCGCCGGAACAAACTGCACGGGAACATCCTTAACAAAAGTTTTCAGCCAGCGGGTACATTCTTCCATGCCCGCTTGTTCTGAGGGGATGTGGCCGATAACGATCAGCGCTTTGTTCTTTCCCTCGGTGACCGCGTCGGCAACGTATTCGACAGTTTCCCATTCGCGAGTTTCGCCGATCACTAGGACTTCGACGTTGTTGAGTTCGAGAGCGTGGGTTTCGCGCTCGAATCCTGCCGCGCCGGGACTGAGCGCGATCTTCGTGACCTTCATCTGCGGATTCCCGACAACGCGCAGAACTGGAGAATCGAGGCGTTTGGCGACATCGCCGGCGAGGGTCTGCAGCGTTGTCTCCGGCAGGGTGAACAGGTAAGGATTTTCGGTGCTCTGAAATTTCTCCCAGCCCAAAGCGTGGATCATGCCCGCTTCGATTCCGTCGGGCTTGCGCATGTGCCAATGATCGTGAAACCGCCAAATGACCATGCCGTGCTTTTCGATGAACGCGCGCTTCTCCGCCCAGACCGGATCACTCTGATCCATGCCTTCCGGCGTATCCAGGTGGTTGTAGAAAGTAGGCTCATGCGTGATCACGAGATTGAAGCCCTGAGCGGAGGCACGCTGCAAAACATCCAGCGTGGCCATCATGGTCACGGCGATGCCTGTGACGGGCGTGTCAGGATTGCCCGCCTTGAAAGTATCGACTGTTTCCTTTTGCCAAGGAACATCAACGTGTTGCTGGATGGCTGCGATGACTTCGCGCGCGGTGGGCTTGGCGTTTTGCGCCATGGCTGCTGAACAGAGCAGAGCGGATCCCAACAGTAAGACGATTAGCTTTCCACAGTGTTTACCAAAGACAGGAAATCGCGGAGTCAATTCGCCGGTTTTATGCATCGCCACCCCAAAGCCTCGCGGGCCTGTTGGAATTTTTGCCCTTCCACGAGTTATACTCTGAATCACTTGAACGGTCCAAGCAACAACTCCGGGAGGATTCCCGTTGCGTCGCCATCCAGCCGCCCTGTGTTTCCTTTTTGTATGCTGGCGCTCATCGCAAGCTTATTTTTCTCTGTTTCCGTCTCCGCCACCAGTCCGCAATATTTTTACAACAAGCTGGTATTTCCCAGCCGCAACCGGCCGTCGGGAATGGCCATTGCTGATGTAAATGGGGATGGTCGCGAGGATCTCAGCAACACCAGCGACAATTCCGTTTCCGTTTTCCTGGGCCAAATGGACGGCACGTTCGGGAGCAAGACGGATTTTGCGGCCGGAACGGCGCCGGGATACGTAAAGGAGATTTTTAACGGCGACGGGAAGATGGGATACGCTACCGCCGGTTTAAAGGTTCCATCTCGTTGCCCAGCAAGACGGAGAGTGCGCCGGAGCATCCTTACCAGCACTGGTTAACTACCACGATCCAACGGGACCAGATCCCTTTTCACTGGCGGTGGGGGATTTCAATGGAGACGGAAAACTCGATCTGGCCGTCACATCGGACTGCAAAGCGCGGGGAGTGCGGCGAACTACAGTCTGAGCATTGCGCCCGTCGCCGGTTTCAATGGGAACATCTCGCTCACTTGCACAGGGAATCCGGCCACAACGACGTGCACCGCCACTTCCACCTCAGTTAGGCTCAGCCGGACGACGCCCATCACAGCGGTAACCATTCATGTGAGCACATTGGCTCCGACAAAAGCGGTCCCGCTGCCTTTCGGTAATTTTCCTAGCTATCGATCGCCCTTAGCCGCCTGCGGGCTAGCAATGGGAGGAGTATTGCTCTTAGTGTTGCTGCTCCGTGCGGGTGAGAGAAAGAGTCGTTACGTTGTTGTGCGTCTAGCGATTGCGTTCCTCGGCATCGGCATCGTTTCCGGCGCCGCGTCATGCGGTGGAGGATCGGGAGGCGGAGGGAACGGGGGAGGGGGTATTGTCACGCTAGGTACTCCTATGGGTACGTACAATCTGACGGTGACGGCGACGTCAGGTACGAGTGCCTTCCAACATAGTGTCGCGCTAACCCTGACGGTGAACTGAGCAACCGTTGACGCGCGGTAGGGTGCTGGGCTCCCGTCTCGGATGGTCGCGGGTAAGAAACCTACGAGGAATTCGACATTCTGATGGTGTAGACACCCGCGCTCCCCCAAAAGCTCACAGACTCGTTGCTGGTATACTGAAGAATTCCAAATGGAATTTGCATCGAACTGAGGAACCGTGTACCTGACACTCTTAGACCGCTTGCGCGAGGCACTGGCCGCGCATATCCGCGAGAAATACAACGTTGAGTTGGCTGTGGTTCTGGAGAAGCCGCCCAAACTGGAGATGGGCGAGGCGGCGTCGCCGGTGTGCTTCGAGTTGGCGAAGCGGCTGAAGAAGGCGCCGCGGGCGATCGCGCAGGAGATTGCCGGTTCGCTCGGAAGGATCGAAGGAATCGCGCGAGTGGAAGTGGCAGGAGGCGGGTATTTGAACGCGTTCTTCGACCGCGCCGCCTTTTGGGAGAGCGCGCAGAAGGAAGCCAGCGGCGAGCAGCAAGCCGCGGATGGCGCGCAAGGGACGGTGATTGTCGAGCACACCAGCATCAATCCAAATAAGGCGGCGCATATCGGGCACCTGCGCAATGCGGTGTTGGGGGACACGATGGTGCGTCTGCTGCGGCACACCGGTCACAAGGTGGCGGTACAAAACTACATCGACAATACGGGAGTACAAGTCGCGGACGTGGTGATTGCGTTTCAGCACATGGAGAAGAAGTCGCTGGCGGAAGTAAAGCAGTTGGCCCGGGAAGCGCACTTCGATTACCTGTGCTGGGATTTGTACGCGAAAGCGACGCAATTTTTTGCCGAGGACAAGCAACGAGCACAGAAGTTGCGTGGTGAAACGTTGAAAGCGATTGAAGAAGGCCACGGGGAAACGGCAGAGATGGGGGTGGTGATTGCAGACGCGATCGTCGGCTATCACCTTTGCACCATGGCGCGGATGGACATTTATTACGAATTGCTGGCGCGAGAAAGCGAGATTCTGCACCTGCACTTCTGGGACGCGGCGTTCGAAAAGCTGAAGGCCAGCGGCGCGATTCAGTATGCGACCACAGGCAAGAATGCGGGTTGCTGGATCATGCCTTGGAGAGACGAAGCAAAATCAGGAGTCACCACGGAGAACACGGAGAGCACAGAGAATACAGGGAAGGATGAAGAGGAAGAAGAAGAGCAGGCAAAGATCATCGTGCGGTCGAATGGAACGGTGACCTATGTCGGCAAAGATATTGCCTATCAGCTTTGGAAATTCGGGTTGCTTGGGAAGGACTTCCATTACCGAACGTGGCCAGATCCACCGGGTGGACGTGTGTTGTGGGCCACGACCGCGGGTGAGAACGAACCTGGAGCGCGGCATTTTGGGGGTGCCAGCGCGGTTTACAACGTGATCGACGCGCGGCAAGCGTATTTACAGGAAGTCGTGGCGGAAGGATTGCGCGCGTTGGGCTATACCAAAGAAGCGGTGCATTCGATTCATTTCGACTACCAGATTGTTGCGTTGACGCCGCGGTGCGCGGCCGAAATGGGCTATGAACTCTCGGAAGAGGACGCAAAGCGAGCTTACGTTGAGGTGAGTGGGCGAAAGGGATTCGGGGTGAAGGCGGACGACCTCATTACTCGGATGCAGCAGGCGGCGGAGTTACGGGTGCGCGAGAAACAGACGGAGATGTCTGCCGAGGACCTGGCAAAAACTGCCAATGCCCTGGCGATTGGGGCGCTGCGATTTTTTCTATTGAAGTACACGCGCAACACGATCATTGCGTTTGACTTTGAGGATGCCCTGAAGGCCGAGGGCGAAACGGGGCCGTATTGCCAGTATGCGGTAGTGCGAATTCGCGGAATCCGGCGAAAAGGAGTGGAGGCCGGCGCCGCAGCGGTTAAGGTGACCCAGGAATCTGTGGCGAAATTCCTAAACGGAGCAGAAGGCGCGGACCTATGGGAATTGCTGCTGCTGAATGGCTCTCTCGATTACGCGGCTAACGCCGCGATTGGAGCGCAGGAACCGGCGTTTGTTGCGAGATACGCGTTTCAGTTGGCGCAAGCGTTCAACAATTTTTACCACCGGCATCACATTTTGTCGGAAGCGGATGAACAGAAACGCGGATTTTTGCTGGGACTCAGCGGGCTTGTGGAAGCACAATTGGTGCGAGCGTTGAGTTTATTGGGAATTGAAACGCCGGAGAAGATGTAGGGCGAACGGAGCACGGGCGATTCGCACAGAGAGAGATTCCTGACCTGTGGACGCTGGTCGGATTCTGTGGCCACAGTCTTGAGACAAACGAAAATAAAGCGGCTGGCATAAAAGCCAGCGCTATATGCAAGAAAAAGCCTCACCCCGGAAGGGTGAGCTACACGTGCATCATTGCGGCTGTCGCGAAAGGCAGCGCTACAGAGACGTGACCAGGTGGACCAGGGTGCGGAGGGCTACGCCGGTGGGGCCTTTGGCGAGCCAGGGCTTCGCGTCGTCATTCCACGCAGTGCCGGCGATGTCCAGGTGAATCCAGGGCGTGTCGCCGGAAAATTCTTTCAGGAACATCGCGCCGGTGATAGCGCCTCCGCCCTTGCCACTGCTGATGTTCTGAATGTCGGCAAACGAACCTTTGATGAATTCACGATATTCGTCGTCGGTGGGGAGTTGCCACATTTTCTCTCCCGCGGCCTTGGCGCTGGCAAGAAGCTTGTCGGTCCAGGCTTGATCGGAACCAAACACGCCAACGTTGACGTTGGCCAAAGCGACGACCACAGCTCCAGTGAGCGTGGCCGCGTCAACAAGATGGGTGGCGCCGAGTTGCTTGGCATAGTGAATTCCGTCCGCGAGGATCAAACGGCCCTCGGCGTCAGTGTTCAAGACTTCGATGGTCTTGCCAGACATGGCGGTCTGAATGTCACCGGGTTTCTGAGCTTTCCCACCGGGCATATTTTCCGTGGCGGGAACGACGCAGATTACCTTCACGTTGGGCTTTAGCGTGGCCAGGGCCCGCATGACACCAATCATCGTTGCGCCACCAGCCATGTCGTACTTCATTTTTTCCATGCCGTCGGAAGGCTTGATGGAAATACCGCCGGTGTCAAAAGTGACGGCCTTACCGACCAAACCGATGACCGGGGCACCGGGCTTGGGATTTGCTGGAGCGTAGGTGATGACGATCATGCGAGGTGGTTCGACGCTGCCTTGCGCGACGCTAAGCAGCGCGCCCATTTTCAAGTCGGCAATCTTCTTTTCATCGAGGACTTCAACCGCAAGGCCCGCTTCCCTGGCCATGGCTTCGGCCTTGTCCGCAAGGATGCGCGGAGTCAGCTTGTTGGAGGGCTCATTCACCAGATCGCGCGCGAAATTCTGGGCGTCCGCGATGGTACGGCCACGAGCAATTCCCTTTTCAGTAGCGCTTTTCTCAGTGTCGGCATACCCCGAGACGGTCAGCGATTCGATAGACTTGTCATTCTTCTTGTCGGTCTTGTACTTGTCGGTCTCGAAATCGGCGGTGAGAGCGCCTTCCGTGGTGGCCTGAGCCGCGTCGGCGGTCAAATCATTTTCCCGGACCAGGAAAGCCAGCTTATGCACGCCCCGAGCCTTAAGGTAACGCAGCGCGGCACCCGCAACTTTCCGTAGTGTCGCGGGGTTAGCCTGTTCACGCTTCCCTGCCCCGACGAGCAATAGCCGAGCGGCTTTCAATCCGGCGGGCGCATGGACAAGCGTGAATTCAAGGTTCTTACCGGTGAGTTCGCCAGATTTGGCCAAACGAGTGAGCAGGCCTCCGGCAAGCTTGTCGAGTTCGGCGATGCGGCCTTGCACGGGAGCACTGTCCTCAAAGAGATAGGTGACGAGGGCATCGGTCTCCAAAGATGCGAACGGCTTGGTGTCGAGGTTGATTTGCATGATGAATTTATCGCCTCCGGTTGCGATACATTGCTTGTTCCGCTTCCTTGCGGGCTTCCTTGGTGCGTTCATCCTGGCGGCGGTCCCAACTCTTTTTACCTTGCGCCAGAGCGATTTCGACCTTGGCAATGCCATCTCGGAAATAGATGCGCAGAGGAATGACGGTCAAACCTTTCGAATCGGTACGTCCAGAAAGTTTATAAATCTCGCGTTTGTGAAGGAGGAGCTTGCGGTCGCCCAGGGGCTCGTGGTTCCAGGGACCGCCCGGCATGTACTGCGCGATGTGGGCGTTGACGAGGTAAGCGCCGCTGGGTTTAAAATCCACATAGGCGTCGCGGATATTGGCTTTTCCCTCGCGCAAAGCTTTTACTTCGGTGCCGTGCAACACCAGGCCTGCTTCCAGCTTCTCAAGGATATGGTAATTGTAGGAAGCAGAACGATTCTGGGCGACGATCTGTTCCTTGGGCCTTTTCCCATCCTTGGCCCTCTCGGTTTTGTTGTTTGGCTTAACCACAATCTTTCATTTTACCTGATGCCGCGTCTAATTGAGAGAGCGGGAAACAGCGCCGGCCACCGCAGACGACAAGGGCCAGTCCAATCAGGGAAACTGAAAAGGAAAATGGGAAGGACTGGCGAATGGTACATTGGAAATGTGTAAACGTCGGCAAGCAGGCTGCTTGCCGGGGTCCCAAGCCCGATGCTAGACTCCAGAGGAAAGTAAGGAACGGGGTTGCACCCAGACGGGATTGCGGAGAATTCATGCGTCGTTGGTGTCAGTTAATTGCCCTAATTTCAATAGGAACGTTCATCGCGGGATGCCCGAAAGGCAAAAGCGACTATTCGGCGGCCAAGAAGGCCGTGGACCTGCAGGATTACGACGCGGCAGTTGATTATTACCTGAAGGCAGAGAAATCCGAACCTCACAATGCGGCCTATAAGATCGGCCTGAATCAAGCCAGATTCATGGCGGGAGAGCAGCACGTCAAACAGGGTCTGAAACTGCGGGAAAAGGGAGATTTGCAGGGCGCGGTATCGCAATTCCAGCGGGCCCAGGTGATGGATCCGTCCAGCATGATCGCGGACCAGGAGTTGAAAAAGACGCTGGACATGATTTCGGAGAAGCTTCGATCCTCTGAGACAACCGAAGAGACACCGTTGATGGAAAATGGACAGCTTGCAATGGCGAGCCAGCCGCCGGAGTTGAAGCCGCTTTCGCGCGCGCCCGTCAACCTGACCATGACGAACGATGTGAAAGTGGTATACGACACCATCGGGAAGCTGGCCGGCCTGACCGTGATCTACGACCCGGACCTGCAGGCGAAACGGATTCACGTGGAGTTGAACAACCTGACGTTGGAGCAGGCGCTGGAAATCACGTCTCTTGAGAGCAAGACCTTTTGGAAGCCCGTAACAGAAAATGTCATCATGGTGATTCCAGACCAAGCGCAAAAGCGCCGCGACTATGAAGAACAGATCGTTAGAACTTTTTATCTGAACAACGTTTCGATTCCGCAGGATCTAACGGAAATCACGACAGGTCTTCGGTCACTTCTCGATCTGAAGCGCATCTCGCAGGTGAACGCGCAGAACGCGATCATCATTCGGGACACCCCGGATAAAATGGCGTTGATCGACAAAATCGTTCGCGATATTGACAAAGCCAAGCCGGAAGTAATCGTACAGGTGCAGATCCTGGAAGCGCGCACGGATAATCTGAGGAATCTGGGCATTCAGCCGGGACAGTCGGCTTCGGTCACAATCAACCCGAACAATAACGTAAACAACACTTCCGGCACTGGCACCAACAATACTTCAACCAACACAAACAATGGCTTCACGTTGCAGCAGCTCACGCACTTGAATCAAAATGACGTGGTTTTCACACTGCCGGGCGCAACCGCGAATTTCCTGTTGACGGACACGGCCACGAAGATTCTTCAGAACCCGGAACTGCGCGGAGTGGATGGACAATCCGCGAAACTGAAGATTGGTGATCGCGTGCCAGTCGCGACAGGCAGCTTCCAGGCGGGCGTAGGTGTGGGGTCG
>WNFJ01624922.1_pt1 | contig 21155 bp, 14 predicted proteins | sample 5400461 | NCBI WGS metagenome assembly WNFJ01 (sample SAMN13153349, study PRJNA577476) | soil metagenome | isolation source: 115 cm saprolite on Douglas fir-dominated hillslope | place: USA:California | collected 2013-09-17
TAATGGCACCGCAGTTAACGGAAATGAATGGCATGCCGGCGCGGGCGCTTTGTCGATGTAGCGCGCGAGCCACTAATTCCTTGCCGGTTCCCGATTCACCTGTCACGACCGCGGTTAGATCGCAGCTGGCAGCTGTTTCAATCTGGCGAGCAAGCAGTTGCATCGCAGGAGAGTCACCGATGATGCCAACACTCCTGAGTTTCGATTCCGAATTCACTCTCTTGTTTCCTCCTGGTGAAATTGATCTACTGACCCAATTTACCAGCGACAAACAAGCACTCGTTACAAGATTCGGTTTGGGGATAAAGTGTCTTATCGGTCTCTAAGAATGGGATCCCTCTCAGGTTCCCCGCACGAGTCCTTCTCTAGGGGTCTTGTTCAACGAGATCCTACACAAAAGAAGACAAAATGCGATAATAAGGAATCGATAGCCCGATGCTATCTTGGCTGCCCCAACCGGCCAAGCAACTGATTGCTCAGATTACCTTTGTGTTTTTGAGTTGGGAAAGCGTTTTGGAACGAAATCGTGTTCCCAATTCCATCGAGGGCCAAAACCGATGCCCGAGACGCCTTTTGTTATTAGCCTAAGCCGCGAGGTCACGGAGGTGGTAAACCGTGCTGTCGCCATTCTCAACAAGTCTCAAAGCGTGTTCAATTTCCGAATTGCCCCAAGCTTGATCCGGCTGCCACCGCCGGATTCTTCGCAGGAACATTCTTGGAATCTTCTCGGCTCAGTTCTGGCGCAAGAAAAACAAAAGCTCCGTGCAAAGTATCTCTTTGGCGTGTTGGACCAGCCTATTGAAAACAACTGGTTCAGTCGCACCGTGCACGACGAGTCTATCTGCTTCATCACCACCAAGGACTGGGGAGTATCTATCAGAACTGCCACTCACTGCTTTTGTTGCGTATGAGATTACTGAGAATCTAGTGGAGATGCTGATTGGAGATATTGACGCACATATTGAAACGCGTGGCTGCCTCTTTGATATGGTCGGAATTAAGCCTCATATCTCATTTAAGTTGCGCACAGCCGATATCTGTACCGAGTGTAAGCTGCTTTTGAATGAAAAACTCAAGCCACCGGTCATTAGTGCCATCATTGCAATGCTTGAGGCTGTTCGACTGGTGGCGTTAGGGCGCGATCAAGACCGGGCTGAAAGCCCGGGAAGGCTTTCCTTGGCCGAGACTGTGGATCGCGAGTTCCCTTTCCCCCTGGCTTATTGCTTTCGATCTATGCAAGCTGAACTTACGTATTCACGCAAGTGGCTCAAAGCCCTGGAGCTCTACGAAGTAATTATCAAGTATGTGTGTTTCGTTCTTCTTTCAGCTTTCAAGGAGCAGGGCAATCTATCGCCTGCGGATCTTCAGGGACTGCGCAGGCCTTCTGCGGGTCACTGGCATGCAGCATGTTTTGCCTTGCTCTCAGCCGCTAGGGATTCGTCCAATACAATTTTTATTCGGCGATATCTCGACGCACTAGATCGCAACATGATTCGGCGAAGTCACGATGCCTCGGAATGCTTGCTCCCGTTGCGAAATGACACAAAAGGACACGGGTTCATCGAGGAGGAAGCTCGATACCAAGCGCTGTTTGAAGCGAACCTTTGCGAGATTCAAACATTGATGGAGTTTGTCGCTCCTCTTGCAAGTTATACCCTAATCAAAGTTGGCGAGGGATTGCGTCGAAGACGTGGCGTTTCAGTATTTCCGGCTAAAGTCTTGATGGGCTCACATCCTATCTTTCCGATCAAACAGCATGAGACTCAAGAAGAGGTCGATACTGACTGCCTACTTTATGATGCCGAATCAGGAAAGTATTTGAGCCTCCATCCTTGGCTCGTGATTGACATTTGTGGCGAATGCCATCGCGAGGTAGTGTTCTTGTACGATAAGCTCGAATCTGATCAGGTTGTGCTGCGTGAATATCCAACAAACCATACGCAGCGCCGAGATGACGCTAGCGAACTTATCCGGTCTTATCTGCGCGTTTGAAGCGCGCCCAGTATTTCGGTTTAGCTAATGTAGACTGGATGATTTTGAAGAACCTTTGACAGTAAAAGCAGCTTGCATTATGTGACGCCCTAAATCCAATCCAGCAAATTATGGCGAACGACAAAGAGTTCCTCGAATTAGACATTTATCTTGACGAGAGCGGCAAGTTCCTCGAAACGTCGAATGTGCCGGCTGAAAAGAATCACCCTGACGCCCAGCAAGATTTTCCGAGCCAAATTGCCGGATTCGTCGTTCCAAGGCACGACATTAAGGAGGAGGCTAAATTTATCTTCAATCGCTGTGCAGATGCAGCGTACGGGCCACCAAAATTTCACCAAACGCGGAAAGGCACAATCCGAGTTAGCAACGTTCCTCAGAACTTAAAGGGAACTGATCTCAAGAAGAATTTTCTTTTTAGGTTTGTAAAGCAGCTAGTCCACGAATTCAGAGATAGGCCTGATTGGGAACCAGTACGAATCGCCAACGACGAGGGTGTCTGCTTCGGTAATCAGACTGCGGCATACACAAATGTATTCGCTGAACTAGTTCTTAGAGTACTGGAACAGAAATCCTTAGCGCACCCGAAGGCGAAGATCTCAATACAGATCTTCTGTACAACTATGATGAAAGACGGGCATACGCCCACGCGTCGGCATGAATACACAAGTCGGCTGGAAGAGTACTTCAAATTCCTAGCTGTGAGGCGGGGACTAGCACTCGAAAGTGCCAAATGGTCACTGGACGGCTTTGTGCCAAATCTCGGTCATGATCATCCGGCGCTCCGCATCGCTGACATTCTAACAAACGCGAGTCTAGGCAACTTCAGAAAGTTCGGTGTCAGGCTGAGCGGCAAACGGACTGAAGATGCAAAAGCGTTTATCAGTATTTTCGGTGATCGAAATTGGACCATGACTGTTCGCGAACTCTTTGACCGAGTCACGCTCCTGATGGATGAGTATTCATTCGGCATGGCAATTATTGCAATTGCTGAAGCGATTGGCAGCGACGACAGCCCCGAAGGTCATGATGAAAACTTCATCGAACGAGCTAATCTTCGGCTCGCGGAAATAAACGAGAAACTGGTTCGGATGGGAGCGCGGGGCAGAGATCCACAGTTAGCAACTGTACTCAACTGGCTGGATCAGATTGTGGGACAACAACGGCTTGTCCAACGTGGTTATCACCTAGATCAGTGGTTGCTTACTAATGTGTCCCAGACATTGCGAGCGCACTTAGACGATCTCAAAAAGCAAGAGAGTGTGGATTGGTTCGAATATGGGGTTCGGCGTTGGGCATTGACCGCAGCAAACCACCAAGGAAAACTTTTCGAAGCTGAATCAGAAGCCAAGGCAATGCGCGCGATAGCTCCCCGACTCGCTCGACAGTGGGAACGTGCGCCGATCTTATTTGATGGCCTTATTGCGCAAGCGGTACACGTGACGGATGCGTTTGATTTCGATGTTGTGTCAAAGGATATGCTCTTGGTCGCGAGCTCCTTAGAAACGCAAGCTGATTTATTCTCAAAGTATCAGCCCGGACAATTTCCCGATCCAATTAAGTTCGATTTGCGAGCGAAAGCCCTTGGCACTTTGGTTCAAAACGAGATGCTAACGGGGAAGGAAAATTGGAATGAAATTCGAGGCTTCAGCGATCAGGCCATAAAAGAATTTACCGATGCAAATGATAAGGCACGTCAATACCAGTATAGGTGTCACCTCGAAACACTTGCAGGGGATTACCCAGCGGCACGACGCTACTTGATTTGGAGTATCCGCAAAGCGGAAACGCAGGAACAAGATGAATCACACGCCGCGATCGTTAGGCTTCTGAATGAGGAGACCGATGAGCCGCAATGGCAAAGAGACTTCACAGTATCGCACTGGCTAAGGTTGGGAAAAACGGTTTGCTTGAATTCCGCGCCTGAACAAGAAAGGTTCTTGCGAGCTTATGATGCCTCGGGCGCTTTTGCCACGTATGTGGAGAGGCGATCATTGCCAGACTTCCCCATTCACAATATCTTGCGTTTTCTCGCCGTTATTGAAGCATCGCGCAGACAATTTGGCCAGGCTTTCAAAGCACTACAACTTCTCCACGCTCTCGATTCGATTGAAAAACACGAATTTGTAATGGCTTTGATCCTTTGCGCCTGCCAGGCTGAAGTTGCGGCGTTGCTATGGCGCAGTGATCGCCGACAGGCGCTGGATCTACTCAGTGAAAATGGAGCTGATATACCTAACCTCAAGCAGGTTTTTGCTTCCCTAAGATCTCTTGATGTCGATTTGTTTCCGCGCATCAGCTCTCTGATTGACTGTTGGGAAATTAATATCGATGCGATTGTGGCAGGCCACGAGACTCCGGCGGCGACTGCCGTTTTGTTCGGCATTGGCCGACAAATTCAATACTAATGCCTCACAGCCCGTCACTTACCTTTTAGACAAAACAAACGCTTGACGGATGAGAGCAGGAATCATCTTCACTTACTTAGTCGAAACGCAGTCACAAGTGGCCGCTCTTGGGTTACTCGCTGATAACCCACCAACATTTTGGCAGATATTGTTATTAGCAGGTGGACTCGCCCTCAGCTTGGCGGGGGTAATCGCTACAGCGGTTTTCGCTCTAAGCACTTTGTCGCGAACGGCGTATTTGCTGAGTGCTTTATTCCGCCGCAGTGTTTCCCGTTCACACGTAACCGATCTTCTGAAGGCCGTAATCGGGTTCACGGTCTGCGGAGGGTTAATCTATTACTTCTGGGATACGGCCAAGCTGTTTCTTCGCTTTGGCGGCTTGCTGGTGCAGGCCGTTGCAGCTTTTGGCGCCTGCCTGTTTCCTATATTTGCGATCGCAATTTTTCTGCTCTTGATCTTTTTGTTGAAGCAAGGTAGCCGCGTCTGGCTACGTTATGTTCGCGCCGGTCGAAAAATACTCAACAAACCGATAGTCATCACACTCGCGCTTCCGCTGCTTCTTGTTTTGCTACCTAAGTCAGACGCCACAATTCTTCGTTCATGGGCGCCGTACATCGATCCTGCACCCACTCAGCGCGGACTTACATTCTTCGGCAAAAACCAAAATACGTATGTGCTAGACAGACTTGGCCGCGCCACGGAAGTCAATCTGCGAAACGGAAGCGTGAGCAATCTAAAGGATTTGCCCAATTTGGAAAACTTGTCGTCACTCGAGACGTTGGACGTGCAGGGAGTACCTTTGCAAGGCGTTCAGGATGTCTCGCAACTGAAATCGCTTCGCGTACTTCGCCTCTCTCGCACGCACTTGGAAGGATTGATCGGTCTTTCAGCGTTGCCAAAGTTAGAGGAACTGCATGTAGATAATGTAGATATTGCTAAGCTCGGCGATCTCAACAATCTGTCCAGCCTCAAGAAGCTGTCGTTGATTGACTGCAAGATTGAGAATCTTTCCGCCATTGGCGAGTTGAACAATCTGGAGAGCCTGGAATTGGACGGTGCAAACCTTCACGACCTCTCTCCCCTCTCAAATCTGAATAAACTCACGCTCCTGTCGATCGCCGGTACTAATGTTGCGGATTTGAGCCCCGTGCGGAAACTGCCAATCGTTTTTCTTAACGTAACTGACACAAGCATAAAGCGCGAGGATTTAACTACCACGTTTACTCATCCCGTATTGGTGGTGAACAGAAGAGTAGGTATTGATGACGGTCTGTTGACGGTAACCGAAAGATTCATTCCATCGCCCATCAAGGTGCTGCGCAACCGCATACTGATCGGCATTTGCGCGCTGACGATAGGTCTTCTTATCTGGCAATTGTATCCACGTAAGTCGCGACTGTTTCTCATGTGTTGGCTGATATATCGGAAGACGATCTTCGGAGTCTTGCTTGTACTCTTGCTTATCACGCTCGCACACATCCAACTACCGATATATATCGTTTCTAATGTAGGAATTCCTGATGTTTCAGGACTGCTCATGCGTTGGGCCACCATCATCGCGATTTGCTGGCTTGGCCTTCGCCCTTTGTTGATACTTGGGTTGGAAACGCTGTGGCTAAACTCCTCGGCTTGGTCAGTAGTAGCTAGTGCTTTTGCGCGGTTTATGCCCGCCGTAGCGGTAGTTGGACCAATAAGTTACTCAAGTCTTAAGGCCTCGTTCCCGAGTGGGCCTTCGTTCGTGAATGTTATCGGTTTCGGCCTATATGCATTGATATTTGGTGTCCCCTGGTTGGTAGCTGGTTTTTTTCTCCTGATGGGTGTTCAGAACTGGCGGAATCGGTTGCGAACTCTAAATTCACAAGGGTTGGCGGGGGCCATCATTGAAATTCCGTTTGGTCCCTTGAGCACGATATTGAATAACGGCGGCACCAAAAGCGTGAGTTTGTCGTTAACGGAAAACGGCGGCCGGCCCAGTGTGTTAACAAGCCGGCTCGTAATCACCACAACTACGACGGCGGCTTTGTCCCGCGTGTCTCCAATGCGCTCTTACGATGCGGTGGGCTCCGTAATAACTCTGAAGCAAGCTGATTTGTTGAGACTGCGAAAATGGGAAATACGTTTGGTTAGTGATTGGATTAGGAGCCTGTATGAGCGGACCTGGTATCCGATTTGGATTGTCAGTGATTGGGTCGAGAAACCCCGATCAGGATCGTATTCCGTGCGGAAACTGCGGGCTATCGACGGGTTGTTTCCCTATTTAAGCGGAATGGAGCATCGCTTCAAAATTGGATCGACGATCTTTCCACTCGAAAGTAAAGAGACCATTCAACAATGTCTCACGGCCAATGAATTGGTCTCAGCCGAAATACTGCGTGGGATGGCGATTGATTTGGTGTTGAGAGATGCCTACACGCCAGCGGCGGTTTTATGTCGTAGCATATTCGGTCAGCCACAGATCGCAGATCGGCTTGATGTGCTTACGCGCGCAACGGAAGTGGCAGTTGCTTTTTTCGCACTGGTGCTGACTGCTGAGTACGATTCCCAACGCGAGGCTTTGCCGCTGAAGGATCGGAACAAAATTGAAGGGGCTCTTACTTGGACCTTCAGCAGTCCACCTGAGTTCGGCGCGTGGGTTACGTTACTGCTGACCTTTACTCGCAGGGCCGGGAGTGAACTATCTTCACATTTGAAAAACTCACTGCAGGAAGCGCCGCCGCCAGCGGCGAATGAGCTGCGAGTATTACTTGAACAGGCGACCGGTGCCAGCTTGCCGCTCGGTCAAAGTGTGAAGACCAGAAGCCAGTCGCTCATACTCTTACAGCACGTTCGTAATTTGCTTACGGCGCATGGACCGGTAATCGAACGTGCTTCCGCCGAACTCTACACTAAGACCTTACTAATAACGATCGACTTATTGGCCGCCTTGCCCTGGGCTGGGGCGGTGGCGTGCCAGTTTAATGATGAGAGCACGCTGACGTATCAGGGAGTACGAGTGCAAGAAGTCAGGCCTGAAATATCGCATTCGGCGAACGGAATGTTTATTCGGACAGCAGGGAGCGGCGGATTGGACTTCGTCGACGCAAGAAAATACTTTCGCAGCGTAAATGGCTCGGTGGCGATGAACATCGGTGAGACAGGGTTTTTTGATCCGTTAACTGGTTTGCGTGTGTAGACATGTTACTGCTTTTGGAGGAAATATTTACTTTTGCTTCGCTGGTCATGACCTTTGTCTACGTGCGATGTGCGGGCGCCGTACTGCGCTCGCTTCTGCCGGGCATTCGCATGGCCGACGTGCCTGTGTTAGTGAGGGCTGTGCTCTACGTGAGTCCGACAAGTTTCGTCGCTGCAGTGCTATACGTCTTACATGTTCAACGAGGGCTAATCTGGATCTCGCTCACCGCAATCTATATCAGTTGGGCGCAAGACCTTCTTTATGTCATTGGCGCTATCTACTATTACTTTGTGCTGCGCCGTCTTCGCCGACTGCCCGCCTCATCTGAGTTCTCAATTCGCCTTCAAGACTATGCTGACTGGCCCAGCAGTGATGTGGTGCGCAAGCCACTCGACTATCTTCTCCAACGGCTCCCGGTGGTAAAGCGTTGGCGAACTGCCAGCGTGCTTATTAGGCCGGTCGATTTTCAAAGGTTCCTCCGAAGCGATCTTCGATTGCTAGATGAGGCAGAGCCCGCACTGCTCGATTTCTCGTACGAAGATTTTTGCGCAGTGCCCCACTTTCCATTCCCGTCCCTTTCCGCGAGTCACGAAAGGAAAACAATCGCGGGCGCGCAGGGTTCAAATTCCAGCGACCCAAATTCGGCATTACTGCCGACGCTGTTTCCGCAGCTTGCTAAGGTTAAACACGCGCTGCAAGTCGGGCCACAGAGTTTGGAGGCGAAGAGGCTACAGCGCTTTCACAAAGACCGCCGAAAACATGAGTCAAAATCGAATGTACCCCAACACTATTTGATGAACCGTGCCCTGAACTGCGATCTAACCGAAAGTCTTTGGAATACTTCGACATTGATCTGTCGGACTCTGCCCTCGGTTGTGGCGCGAACGTGGAAGACGTTTCACTTTCAGGAAAGTTTGCGGTTGCGTTTTGTCGCTCTATTCAATGCAGCCGATTTGATACAACGACTTCTGGGGGCAATTGTTCTTTGCCGCTTGCGCGATAGCGGGAATCTGATTGAAGAAAAGCTCGCGGGTGAGGATTTTCAAATCCCACTTTCCACGAGAAAATGGTCGGAAACACTGGAGTTCGCGCTTAAATCGAGCGATTCAAAAATGCAGGACTTGCAGCGGCTTCTTGAGCCTCGCGACGATTACGAGATCTGGCAAAGTCGGCTGGAGCCGCTTGTTCCTCTCCTGGGCGGCCCAATTGTGTTTTCCAAACACAATCGGCATACACTCGCAGGCTTGAGAGTCTTGGCGGTGCTGCGAAACAAGATCATTGGCCATGGCGGCGTTGGCACGCATTTGAGAATGCGACCACTCTTTTACCTGTCGGCAGTTCATTATTTCTTCCTTAGTTTGATGGCAGGCATTATTGAATGTGATGTTGCCATTTTTGCCGGAACTGATTCCGAAGGTCAGCGTCTCATCATAGATCGTGGACTTGGCGCAAAAGAACATGATGCCAACAGGGATCGCGCCTACGCGCGCGTCCAGGGTAAGCCTTTCGAGCCGCTTTATCCGTATCTTCGATACCATGAGGGCCGACTCTTGTTTCAGAGTCGCGTGTCAAAAGCAAGAAATTGGACGGAGTATGTTGACTACAACGTGGCCCGTAGTCTCGAACCGTCGCTCGTTCGATTGGAGACAGACTGGAACGATTATATTAAGCCGCGCTCGTAGTCACGTTGGAGTTTGAATTCTCTTTCAAAGGAGCACGCAAATGCGCGAGCAAACCTCTCTGACTAGTAACCGCACTTTTAGTGACACTCGCGAATATTTCCAGAACAGCTTTTTTCCTAAACTCAAGCCCTTCGGTATTCCCAAAGCGATTGCCCGTCACTATGACGAAGAGGAAAACCCGAGGACTGACGGACTTCTTCCTTTTGAACCGACCGTCGAAACGGACACCCCGGGCCATTATGTGGTGGTAAAAAGCATGGGAAACCGAATGTTCGTTCGCGTTGACGTTCAGGAGGACGCCAAAAATGTTGTGTTGGTTACTGCGGAGTGCGAGGCCCACTTGAGAAGCAGCGGTATTGTTGGCGGCATCGTGTTAAGCGGATTAACCTGCGGTCTCTGGGCGCTGATTTGGCTACCAATGCTTTTGTTTCGACATTTTAGTTGCCAAAAATATGCGCGGTCGGTGGCGGACACGCTTCAGGCAGACTTAGGCACAGCTCGTTAGATTCTTACGCTCTTCTGTGTGTAACAAGTCAGACACTTCCAGCCCGCACCGCTTGTTGGCGAATCTCGCCGGAAGCCTGAAACAGCGCTTCTTTCCTACTTTGCTATAGGAGGACACTTCGGAGGCCCACAACTTAGAACCTAAGATAGCTTTCTTATGGAACGGAAAACCAACCTTAGCTGATTATCTCCGAGATGATCATTTACACAAAACTATTTACACCCTCTCAAGGGTGGGGACAGATGAGTGAATCTAAACTACTCCTCTATGAACTTCGCCAACTGACCAGGCCCATCGCTCGACAGGTGGACTGATTTCGCTCCCGCCTGTTTGAAGTATTCCGTCCAGAAGGTCTCTACCGCTTCGCGTCGTTGAGGCGACATGCTCTTTAGATCAGTGCTGCGCAGCAAGCCAATATAGACATCAGTGGCGTTGAACAACTTGCCGTCGGTCGATGCCATCTCTTTGGCGGCCTTACTTGCGTTGCCCTTGTTTGCGACAATCGATGCGCTCTTAAAACTCATCTGCTTTACGTCTTGGACACAATCGCTCAGAATTACCAATAGCCTTCGAACGTCCGGCTTGTCCGTTGAGAATTCTTCGCCTGCTATCCTGACCGCTCCGATAATGTCGCTATACGGGTAAGGATTAGCTTCCGCGTTCTTTTGCATCTTGCCGAGTTCTTCTATAACTCGGTCGCTCAAATTTTGAAGGTCCTGGTCATAGACCTCACGATCGGTCGGCAGATCGAATCGCAAAATCGCCCCTTGACTCTCGATCAGAGCGTCGCTGGTTATCGGAATCACTGCCACGGAATCGCCGCGCTTGAGCAACCCTTTATCAAAAGGTTCCTTGATGCCAGCGAAAGCTTTCGCGCGCGCCTCTTCCAATGTACTCGCGGTCAAATCCACGATGTAAATGGCGTGCAGTCTGGTCGGCCCAGTTCGTTTACAACTCACCAACAACGCGACAGACAACACAGTTATTAACACTACTCTGATTTTCAAGAACATCGTTGTGCTCACCTCAGTTCACCAGATTATTAAGCGACGGCCTGTACCCTGTCGGCCGGATGGACCGCATCTATCGGCGGAGCTGTCGCCTTCTTACCGTTAGCGCTTTCGGGTAACGCCGGCTGGATTAGGCTTGGCGCCTCACGCCAAATCGTTGCCCTTTGTTTAAGAAGTTGTTTCGCGTTCGGTCGATCCCACGCCTTAATCGCGTGCGCCGCATACAATCCACCGAAGCCAAAAGTCACCAGTGCGTAGATAAACAGACGCGCGGCCTCAGAAACAATGTAAGCAGAGATCAACGGGTCGAGCAGGAAGCACAATGCCGCGAGTATGAAAACGACCGCCGCGATTTTTAGAATGACTCGCCACAGTGGAGCCTTCCACGCTCCTATCTGCTTACCCATCGCATGATGGTGCTCGTAACCGCTTTTCCATTCGTCGCACGTTTTGTCTAGTTCAGCGAGCTTGCTGTCGCGAGCTTCGTTTTCTGATTCAAGTTTCTTTTCGGTGCTGTTCAGAAGTTTCCCGAATCTCCGCACCTGGTGCCGGGCCTTTCGCCATTCCCACGCGAGCCGCAATCCGTCGAGTCCCCAATCAAAAACAATAGCGACAAAGATCGGCAATCCAGTCGTAAGTAGCACTACCACGGCGCGTGTCAGTCCAGGATTGTCTGCCATGAACTGCTTCCATGCGCCCGTATGCTGAAGTGAAGCCGCAAAGATCATCTGCTCGGCTCTCCACCAACCAAGGAAGAAAACAAACGTGAGTGAAATGAGAGTCAGGAATATCAGTAAAGCGGCTTTCAGATAACGACCAAATCCTCCTCTGCGCGGCGTCGTATCTCTAGGAGCTTCGTGCTCTGGGTATTCCGTCGTATGAGACAGAAGTTGGCGTTTCGTTATTTTGACTAAGCCACTAGTCACCATGACGATAACGCTAGCGAATAGCATTTGCGCCGTACGATCAGCAATGCCAAGCGCGTCCATTACCGGGGCTAGAAAGAAGCCTTCGCCTGTTACCACCAGAAGAGCCACAGACACCGCGCAAAGTGGCAGTACTATTGCCGGCGGCATGCCGTCGGTCTGAATCTGAAAATCAGACCAGCGCTCTTCCGCGTCTTGAAGGCGCCCCTTGAGCGTTTGGATGGCAGCTTCGAGCTGCTTGATTCGGTCAGTAGCTTCTTGCTTAACACGCTCCTTGAGTCGCGCGAAACCCGATTCGATCTCCTTGAGTTGCGCTTCCGGTTCTACTCCCTGCGTACCGGCCTGAAAACCTTCAGCTTCGATGTTGCGCGTTTTGAGATCTCTTAGTTCCGTCATTGCTCTTTACCTCCGAATCGTTACTAACTTCGTTTTTCGACTAGGCCGCCATCGTCTCTTCCGATTGTTGCTCTGGATTAATAAACAAACCCAACTCAAATTCCCGTCCTTGTGTCGCTATACTTTCAGGAGTAAGCGGCGTGTAAAATGCGATGTCGATCGCGTCCGTGCTCGCTTCACTGATAACACTCGAAAGCTTGTCGCGATTGGCCTCCAACCATTCGCGCGCTTCGCGATTGTTTCGGTATTCGAGCATGAGCGCGCTCAGACCTCGCGGTCTTTTTAGCGCGTAACGGTTTCCGGTGGGCGCACCCTTGCCTCCACGATTACCACGATTGAGTCGCGGACGCGGATTCCCACGATTTCCTTTTGCGTTTTGATTGCCGGGCTGTGCGCCTCGACGTCGTTTGGTTGGTGTGTTTTCCGTCACCCTTCCACTCCCATGACTTCCAGAACACTCGGCGCGAGTACCCGCGCGCCCTTCTTAGGCGCGTGCGCTCGTTGAATCGAGTACGTTCTGTTATTGCCCGCCGATAAGTCGTGCGGGGAATTGCCAGCTTCCTAGGGAAGCCAGCTAGTCATGGGTGAAGCGCTCAACTGGCGTTGTTCGCCTCTATTCAGAGCGTCGGTCCGTCGCGCCCTCTTTTTCGGGCCGGTAGCGACACTAACTGTGGGAAAGAACTCTCATAGTGTAATCGGACTCAACTCGAAAGCCCAAACGAACTCGGACTCGAAAAGGCCCTCGCTTCGTTTCCGACTACGCACCACCGCTTAGATTACGTTTTGGGACAGCTTCGTTGTCCGGTGATGAAGAGCAGGGCACAAAGATGCGCCCCACCTTGCTTGGAGCCAATCTTGACCAGTGATGCCGTTTCTTCGAGTTGAGTTCGACTAAAAGTTGAATCCCGCGTGTTTCTGGGTTGAGGAAATTTCTGACTCTAAGTTTAGCGAACGCTATGCAGAGTGCTATTGGGCTTGACAATGGTTTGTCCACCAAAATACAGTATGCGCCGCGCCTTACGTTCTCTAGCCACGACTCAGCGGAACAGCGGAGAAGGCGCGGTCGCTCGCAGTGACACCGCTGGACCAGTCAGTCATATTCGTAAATAGAACTTGCAGTCTAAATCGCCTGGCTCTTGAGTCGAGTTAAGCAGGGCAGAGGGTCTTCTTACTCGTGAACGTGCTCAGACGGCGAGCCCCCTCCAAATGGAAGACACAATTGCTCAAGTACCACAAAGTTCCCGCCATTTCGGGCATCCGGCTGCCCCTTTGCCTCTCCGAATTGGACTGTTTGCTCCGCCGCTTGTAGAGCCTTTCCAACCTTCGCTTTCACTTCCTTATCTAGCTGCCCAACTTCGTACGAATGGTCTATCTCCGGTCTGCCATAATCTAAGTAGCCTTTTTTATATTTGGCTGTTCCGTCGCGTTCGCATGGAATCAATGGATCGGTATCGCGTTCTGAGCGACGCGATCGCCGTTTTGCGGGATTCTGAGCGCTTCTTTGATTCTGTGCTATACCACGATTCACTAGAGACGCTTGAGGAGTTCGTTCTTTCGGTCGCTGAGCGAGACGGCCTTCCCTACACCCTGTACCCTGAGTCGCGCCCATCAGCCATAGTAGCGAGTGCCGATTACCGCGCTCTAGTACGCGCGATGGAAGGCACTCTATTAGAAAGATTCCTACAAGACTACATCGGCTTTACGCTGCGTCTAGAGTTGTATGACGTGATTGCTTTTTCAGCCACGAACTCTTTTCAATTGGCTTCTTCCTTGTTTATTGCAAAAGCGCTAAAGAGAGCCGGTGTGCGAGCCCACTTAGTTCTTGGTGGTCACGCTGTTTCGCTTGCTGGACCCGCATTAGTTGAGGATAAAGAACTATCGGGTTGCATCGACTCAATTGTTCTCCAGGGCGGCGCGGACGTTTTTTCCAGAGTTTGCCGCGATGTGACCACTTTGCGGGCTCGGCCCGTCTATTCGTCTCATGACATTCAAATTGGATTCGATGACAAGGGTTTTCTCACGGATAAACCGTATGAACTCGTCCTCCAGCAAGACATCGAGGATCTCTATCTATCGCCTGGCCAGGTTTTCTCGATTTACTCGGCCTTGGGTTGTAGTTATGGCGCGTGCACGTTCTGCGGTAGCAATCGGGAGAATGCTGATTACGTACCGCGACAAATATCTGTAATGCTCGACGAAATGCAGTCGTTAAAGCAGCGTTACGGAATTGATCGATTCAATATCTGCGACAATAACTTTGATCCGGTCCGGGCTAAGTACTTTTGCGACGAACTTGAACTTCGACAAGAGAATGTTTTTTGGCAGTGTACCTCCAGAGTCTATAACACGCTTGATCCTCCCTTGCTTCGGCGGATGCGGAAGAATGGCTGCGTCCTCATGAATGTCGGGCTAGAGTCAGCCAACGATCGCATCCTGCGACTGATGCGAAAGGGTTACACCGTAGATGATGCGGAACAAATGATGCGCCACATGCAAAAGGCAGGTATGCGCGTACACACCTACGTCATATGCGGTTTCCCGTCAGAGACCGAAGCGGAAAGCGAGAATACGCTGGGCTTTCTGAAAAATAACATCCAGTGTTGTCATAGCGTCTACTTCCAGGATTATGAGGCACAGCTTGCGACGAAAGTTTTCGCTGACGCTTTAGGAACTACAACACAAGGCTATCCCGCGACACGGCTGATCGAGTTGTTGTGGGAAGATCCTTCAATCAGGCGGGACTTTGAGGCGAATGGCAATTTGCTACGTCGCAGAGGTTACCCATTCATCGAGGATCATAACTTTCTGTACCTTGTCCACGAAGATGGATCGCACGAAGAGGCTGCTGATGAAAACCGGCAAATATAAGATTGTATTCGCGGTTCTGATCTGTGTGTTGTCAATTGGGGGCTGTCGGTCCAATAAGAGCGGGAGTCTGGCGACAGTCAAGGTCGCCATAAATACGTGGCCCGGATTGGGCCCATATTATGTTGCTAAAGCTAAGGGCTTTGATAAGGAAGAAGGAATCCAACTCGATGTCATCATGAACGAGGACACCGTTGGGCGCCATAGTTCCCTCGCGGCGGGCGAGGTCGATCTGGTTGGAATCACTCTCGACTCCGTTATCATAGCGCGTTCGCGCGGAGTGCCGATGACGGTTATCGGTCAGTCTGATTTTTCGTTCGGTGGTGACGGCATTATAGCGAACAAAGACATAAAAACAGTCACCGATCTCAAAGGGAAGAAAATTGCGTGCGCGGAAGGTCTGCCCAGCCATTTTTTTCTGCTGGTAGTGCTGCGTAAATACGGGTTGGGTCCGAACGACTTCACGTTCATTCCGGCCGACGACGGCAGTCAAGCGGCCCAGTTGTTCACTTCGGGACGAGTCGATGCTGCTGTTACCTGGGACCCATGGATTAGTAAAGCCGAGAGTCTAACCAATGGACACGTCCTCATTACGACGCGCGAAACTCCCGAGGTATTGCTAGGAATAGTCGCCGCCAACAGCGAATTGCTTCCGCAACGCAAGGACCTGATAGTCCGTTCGCAGAAGGCGTGGTTGAAAGCAGTTGTTTTTTGTCAGCAGCATCCCGACGAGGCAGCGCAGATCATGGCCAAAGAATTCAATGTTCCGGTCGACGAGTTCAAGCGTATGGCCACGGGCGCGCAACTAGCCGATTTGAAGGAAGAGCTAAAGGTTTTTGGCACAGCTCAGCAGCCTGGCCCGATCGTTCAGCTCGCCAAGGACGCGAACGACCTTTGGCTGCAAGCTGGTGCGATTAAGAAACCTGTCGATCCCAAAGATGTGATCGATTGGAGCATCGTGGACGAGCTGAGGAAGATGGAGAAGTGATCTGATGCCAGAACAAAGTGCACTTGAGCAAAACTTGGCGCCAATAAGGAAACACGTTCTGGACGCGGTTAAGGTGATGTTTGATCGCGTCGCATTAGATCCACATCCACTTGCAAATAAAGATAGCAGGGAGACCCTGCAGGACTGTGAATTCGGAATGATCCTGCTACTTGTCAACAAGTGGTTTAGGTCTCAATCTCTCGAAACTGAGTTTTTTGCGGCAATAGACAACCCGAACTATGAGCGCGTGGTATTAGATCTTGTCAGAAGAGTCGTGACTAGAGTCGTCATCCCAACACAAGATAAGGATGGCGGTGAGGGTAATGGAATCTGTTTCTTCACAGGCGAGCCCTATACAGCATTCGAGATAAGGAAAGTCCCTAGGTACTCAGCGCATCTGGACGCGGCGATGATCACGTTGGCGTTTCTAGCTTTCGCCGTCGAGCAGTTCAACGATCAGCTTACCAAACTGGAGCACGAATTGGTCGTTGTGGGACTTCCTGGTTGGGTTGCCAATTTGCGGGATGCGGCATTGTTCGTGATGTCAGAGGGCTTGTCGTACGGCAAAGATTGTCGCGTTAACCACAATAATAGATTCGTAGGGTTTACATCGGACCCAGAAAGCAATAAAGCTCATCCTGATACGGGAGGGCTGGAAAAGGAAGATGACCGAAGCCAGGGGATAGATCGAGATTATGATCGGCTGTTTTTTGCGTGGACCGCAGCCGAAACCATAAACGACATCAAGGAATGGCGAAAATATTACCTGGACGACCTGGACGAGCGAGTTTCAATTCCGCCCCCGGAGAAAGCAGCTAACGAACTTAGGTCTGGAATTAAGGAACTTGATGGATCGCTTGTCGATGCCGCAGTGTGGTGCGAAGAGCGGTTTTTTCGGGATTTCGAAAAATTCAAAATAGAAGACTTCGGAGAACTGGTTAGCGAAATAGAATCAAAAGAAGGGGCAGTGTTGGGTGATCAATTAGAGCAGCAAATGGAAAAGGTGAGACCCGCGGTCCAGCATGTGTATCATTTTTCGCAATATGCTGCCATTCGATCGCTCGTTCCAAAGCTTCTCTCTCTCAAGGAAGTTGAGACTATTGTAGACAAACTAGAGCGCCTCGTCACGACGTCCATTATGAATAGCGGTCTGGACAGGTCTAAACAACCAGATCTTTACCTCACGCTCACGCGAGAATACTCTTTGGGGGATTCAAATCCCAATGACTATACGGATGATGCATGGTATCCACTCGTTGTGCGCTCACTTTCCGGGTTGCTAACGCGTACTCTCAGCGATTTTACAGGAAGGTATGCCCGCGCTGAGGTCGAGAAGTTGACGTTTAGCTTCAAGCGGTCTCTTGAGATTCACGTGAATTATTTGATTGCCAGGCGTCCTTTGGCAAAAGATCCCGGGGACGAGAAGCTGTGGGCTTTTGCAAAGGATCAGCCGTACGCTCTGTACGCCACGCAGAGGACCGTCTTTGCCTTAATGCAATATGCCGATTTTCTCAAAGAAGTAGATCGCTTCCAGAACGAAAAACCCGAAGTTGATGAACTCGAAAAAGAATGGTGCACTACAGCAGGTCGGAGGTTTGCGGAAGAATACTTTCTACCGATCATTAGAGAAATGCGGGCACAGTTGGCCCCTGCGGCGACTGCTGCAACCTCGGTGGTCAACACTCAACCGGAGATATCGGTTCCAGAAGAGGCTTGGGCCGCCGATGCCATCAGAAGTGTCTTTAGCCGGCTGACTCAAGCTTCAAAGGATTTCAAGGATTCTCGAGTTGCCCAAACGCTTAAGGCAAGGGCCGGCCATCTTACGCTCGTCAGAGAGACCGTCGTCAGCACTCCCTCAACAGAGGACGACGTAGAGAAAATGGATGACAAGAAGAAACGGTACTTTCAGGCTTTTAAGGACAAATGGGACAGAATTCTCGAACTTGGTCAGACCGGCGAGAAGCTTGCACAGTTACACACATCAGAAAGTTGGGAATCCGAAGCAGTGACCGAAATCCTCTTTCAAGACTTGCTCGCAGCGTATTTGAGACGCCCTACTGGTTCTTTCCTTGAGTTGCTTAAGAACGACAACCCGTCAGGACTTTTCGGGTTAATTGAACAGGCAAAGATTAATGAGGAAAGCTTCAGGAAGGCCAAGGGAGCCAAAGCTTCATGAAAGTTATATGCTTTTCATATAAGGGCGGGGCAGCCCGAACGACCGCAGCGGCGAACATAGCCGCCGCCTTGTCTTCGATACAGAAAGACATTGGTAGCATCAAATCGCCAATGAACAGAAAAGTAGCGTTGATCGACCTCGACGTGTTTTCGGCCGGCACACACCGGGTTTTCGATATAGAAAAGGAGGATATAGAGGAGATAAAGGAATTTCCGTTCATTCAGGATTATTTGCGTGAGCAAATGACGCCACACGCGTACGTGGATAAAGGCGGAGTCACGTTAAGACATCCGCTGATGAAAAAATTCCGCTTGAAGCGTGGAGCCGAGAATAATTGTCATCCCGATTTCACGCTATTCCCGGCAAAGCCTGATCCGGGAGTTCGGTTTGTCGTGCAGAAGCAACACGAGAATGTCTTGATTGAATTACTCATGGAATTGGAAGGCCGGGCCTACGACTATGTCATTTTAGACGGTGAGTCTGGCACGCGCCAGATGGCTGACATTGGTCTGCGTTTAGCTGACATAGTTCTTGTTTTCTTTCGACTAACCTGGCAACACATCGACGGAACTTTAATCACCGCTAGAAAGGAGTTTGAGGAGAATCCGCAGAATCCGCGCGGAAAAACATTCTACCTGATTCCCACGTGCGTTCCGCTGGTCGACGCAGAAGACAAAGTGTACGTTGAAGGCGCGGTAGGTTTGGCTGAACTAAGAGGTCTTACAGAACGAATACCGGAGCTATCTGATCTAAATGATTTCGCAAGGGAACGTCCTGAGAGCGCCGGTCTTTTTTGGGCCGGCATAGCTGGCGGCGAGCGTTTGTGTATACACGAGAGCCTGTGCTTAAAAGGAGAGGAGCGCGTGATCGTCTTTGATGACGACGCTCATGATGACCGTGCTGCCACCGACTTTTACAAAATCGCTGCCGAAATTAGTCAGCGACATCCGCCCGAGTGACCTCTGAATGGTAAGGCAGTAGTGACGTGAAATGAGAACCGAAACCCCATCAAATGTATTGTTAGTCCTGCTCAGACTGGACTTGAAAGCTCCTCAGCAGTTCATTACAACTGCCGGTCAACAACGAGACTCCGTTCAGTATCTAGTAGAAGGTAAGCAGTACCACCTTCTGGCAGGGGTGCTCGACCCTACGAACCGATCTACAGGCGCGCCGGTGACCTTGATGGAACTGACCGGTGACAAGCTTAAGACCTACAACGGAATATTGAGGGACTTCCAAAAAATATCGGAGAAATTCTACGGCGAAGACGGCTTCATCGCCAAACCGGAGTCATACACCGGCGAAAAGCAAGAAGAGGTATATGAGAGCCTATCTGACCTCGGATGTCATATTTGCCAGCTTTTCGAAGACGAAGATCCCAGAATGAAAGAAAGAAGACCGATCCGAGACTGGCTGAGCAAGATCTTGTACTCAAGCGACGCCGATACAGATTTCCGACCGGTTACCATAGTTACAAATGACCTTAACGTTCCGTGGTTTTGGCTCAAGAAGGTGAAGTTCGGCCCTTTCCTCTGCGAAAAATGCCCTTTAGGTTTGCTGCAACTCTCGGCTGGCTCCGGAATCGAGATTCCAGAATACCCGAAAACTGACACTTATAACGCATTGTTAATCGATGGTGCGACGACTCTTCCTTTTGCTTCTGCTTCCCTAGATGCCATTAGCGGCTTCCTAGGAGACCCCCTTTATAAGCTGAAACGTTTCCAACCGCATCGCGTCACCGGATTAGATGAGATTCGAAATCTTCGTAAGACGTATCGGAAAGAACAATTGCTAAGTGACTTTCGCATCATCCACTTTAGCGGACAATACGATCGCGAAACCATGCTTCTTAATGGAGAGAGTGTGGATTGGGATGATCTTTCTAACCTGAACCTGTTAAGCAGTTCCCTCCTCGTATTGGACGGCGCTAGTCGGGTGGCGGGTTTCGGTGCGTGGACAGATGCGCAGTCATTGACCTCAGCTCTTCTCAACCAACAACAGGCTCTAGGGTGCGTCGTGAACGTACTTCCCGTTAAGGACGACCCGATCGTTAGCCAAATTCTGTGGGGGAACTTTTACCGAGAGTTACGACAACCTGCGGGGACAATTGCGCAGGCTCTGTTCAAAGCACGGAAAAAGTTGCGCGAACACTTTGAAGAGATCGGATCAAAAAACCCTGCGTGGGCGTTTTATCAATTAATGGGAAGCGCGTCAGTCCAACTGTGCCAAGAAAAGGAAGATCGGGATGTATGAGCCGAGCGACGGTAAGCGCCTTCATAAACAAGCAGTCAGACTTCGCCGACTAAACAAGGTGTTTCCTTCGCAGGGTGGCTCAATACTAGCCCTCAAAGATTTCAGTTGCGACATAGCTGATGGAGAATTTGCAGTAATCCTTGGGCCTTCAGGTTGTGGTAAGAGCACCATCATTCGAATCATCGCGGGCCTTGAAAAGTCGAGCTCAGGCACAGTAATAGTCGATGGCAGTACAGTAACTGCCCCAGGGAAAACCTGTAGCATGGTTTTTCAATCCTACACTTCCTTCCCGTGGCTTACGGTTCTGGAAAACATAGTCTTCGCTTTGCGATATACGTCTAACGGTACTAAGAAAGCCCGGAAGCAAAAGGCCAAAGAGTTCGCCGCGATGGTAGGGTTGAGCGAGTTCGAGAATGCTTACATAAATCAGCTCAGCGGCGGCATGAGACAACGCGTCGCCATCGCGAGTGCGCTAGCTACCGACCCCAAAATACTCTTGATGGACGAGCCTTTTGGTGCTTTAGACTCTCAAACTCGGATGGCGATGCAAGAGCAGTTACTCCTAATTACGGAACAATCAAACAAGACTGTGGTTCTTGTGACTCACGATATCGAGGAAGCGCTCTTGTTGGGAGATCGCATCTATGTTTGCACTGCACGCCCTGCAAGTATACTGGCTGAATTGGACGTACCATTTGGCCATCCGCGTACTCCTTCAGTTCGGAATCACAAAGACTTTGTGCGCATGAAGTACGAGATATTCCATCTATTAAGAGATCATGCAT
>WNFJ01002236.1_pt1 | contig 21143 bp, 21 predicted proteins | sample 5400461 | NCBI WGS metagenome assembly WNFJ01 (sample SAMN13153349, study PRJNA577476) | soil metagenome | isolation source: 115 cm saprolite on Douglas fir-dominated hillslope | place: USA:California | collected 2013-09-17
ATCGCCGTCGCTTTTTCACGGACCATCTTCGCACCGTTGTATTGTTTTGGATTATGCGAGGCGGAAACGACAATGCCGCCTGAGTAATCAGAGGAACCGACGGCGTAGTAGAGCATGTCCGTGGTGATTCCGCCGATATCGACAACGTTGACGCCGGCGTCGACGAATCCTGAGGTGAGGGCGGCTTTCAACGGTGGCGACGAGGCGCGCGCATCCATGCCTACTACCATCGTCGAAGGATGAAAGAGATACGTATAGGCTTTTGCAATCCTATAGTAGGCTTCCTCATCGATGTCGGTCGGATAGACGCCGCGGATATCGTACGCGCGAAAAATGTCCCAGTTCACGATCTTGATCCTTTCCCCGTTTGGAGTACCGACTTTAGTGGAAAGTCGTTCGCAAGAGTCAGCCGACTAAAGTCGGTACTCCAAAACGTACGACTTCCAAGGTGCAACTATGCGCAGGTCCTGGTGTAGTCCGTGAGCGAGGTTTTGTCCCCGAGTACGGCTCCCGGCCCAACCAGCGTCGACCGGCCAATGTGACTGCCGCGACCAACAATCGCGTCCTGGACCAGGGCCGCGGTGCCGACGCGCGTGTGACTCCAGATCACGGAGTTTTCAATCCGCGCGCGCTCTTCAATATAACAACCACGCCCCAAAATCGAGTTGACTATTTCGACGCCCGGTTTGATCGTGCATTCGTCCGCGATTATTGACAGCTCGTCGATTGTCGAATGCGTCGCTGCGTCGAACTTGCCGCGCCGGTCCTTGATATGAATTCGCGAAACTCGATTGGCGAGCAGGTCGTGATGCGCCTGCAAATACCGGGACGGCGTGCCGATGTCCATCCAATAAGTCCGCTGCGGGAGGTGAGCAAAGAATGCTTCACCATCTTCCAGCAGCCGAGGAAACAGACCATATTCAAACGAATGATTTTCACCTCGCGGAATCAGATCGAGCACCTGCGGCTCGAGCACGTAGGTACCGGCGTTGATGTTCTTGCAAGTGCTCTCGTCAGGCTTCGGTTTTTCCAGAAACCGCCGTACGCGCCCGTCATCTTCCGTCTCAACGACTCCATAAGCACTGGGGTCTTCGACGGGCGTCAGCACTATGGTGGCCACTGCCTTGCGCTCCTTATGCTGGCGAATGACGGTTTTAAGATCGAGATCGGTAAGGATGTCCCCATTGAAAACCACCGTCGGCTCGCGAATAAGATCTTCGGCGAACTTGTAGGCGCCCGCGGTGCCCATCGGCTGTGGCTCGACCGTGTACTTTAGCTTGACGCCAAAATTGGAACCGTCGCCAAGTTGCTGTTCGATCTTCTCTGGCTGATAAGAAAGCGAAAGCGTTATGTCAGTCACACCGGCGCGGCGCAGCGTATCGATCTGGTAAAGCAAGAAAGGCCGGTTACAGATCGGCACGATTGGCTTGGGAGTATAAACCGTTAATGGGCGCAGCCGTGTGCCTTTTCCTCCAGCCAGAATCAATGCCTGCATGATTAGTTGGTTCGGTAAATCAGAACGATTAAAGAGTTGAATTTCAAGCGCCGAGTCTAACACTCGCGCGCAATGGTTTTCAATTTGAGGTGAACCATGCAGTGTGAACACGCAGTCTCATTAGCACCTCGCTTCAGCGAGGTGACAACGAAGGAATGCGGAGCTAGCCGGATAACCATTTCAGTGGTTTGCAAGCCGTTGAAACGGCTGCGAGATCATGCATTTCGCTTCCGACACCTCGCTGAAGCGAGGTGCTAATGAGAAGGCGTTTGGTTCGCTTCCTTGACTGATCCGACATTGCCAAAGAGACTACGTTAGCGAGCGGGACAGTCACCGAGGTTTGAATGTTTTCATGACCGCAATTAAAAAACACTGCGCTTTTTTCATCTTGATCGCATTCGCGGCGACATTGTTTCTCAGTGACATCTGGGTCTACAAGGAATTCGTGCGCGCGGAAAGTTATTTTGCGCTGGGCGCTCGCTCGATGGTCGAACGCAACCAGTGGTTGACGCCGCATGCTCCCGACGAGTTGCAACTCAACAAGCCTCCGCTCACTTACTGGTTGATTGGGGCGTCATACAAGTTGTCCGGCGCAAGTTACGGCGCGGCCAGACTTCCATCGGTGCTGGCGGCGATGGGAGTGCTCGCGATCGTTTACCTGCTGGGGACGTGGCGCTATGGGAATCGAGCCGGTCTGATATCCGCCGCGACGCTCGCCTCCAGCTATCTATTTGTTAGTTTCGCACGCATGGCCATGAGCGACATGCTGCTGACATTTTTCGTGACGGCAGCCTTCGCCTGCTTCATCGCAGCATTAACGGAAGAGACACCTCGATCGCGAAAGCTGGTCTTTGTTGGATATGTGGCGCTCGCGCTAGGTGTGCTAACGAAAGGGCCGGTGGCGTTGGCGCTGGTGGCGATTCCGATCGGTTTGGAGCTGATCGTCCGCCGGGATCGCGCGAACTTCAAACGACTTCGGATATTGCCCGGCCTCGGTGTCGTCCTGGCTATTGCGGCGCCGTATTTCTTTCTCGTCTATGCGCGTGTCGGCCTCGGGCCGCTGCGATTCTTCTTTTTAGGAGAAAATCTTCAGCGCTTCACGGGCCAAATCTACGAAAGCGGGAGCCGGCCTTTTTGGTATGAGTTAGCGGCCTTCTTCAGTGATTTTGCGCCGTGGTCCTTGCTGCTAATCCTGGCGGCTTGGTTTGATTGGCGGCGGGCGGAGAGGGAACGAACCTCGCGAGGGGTCACGCGCATTCTTTATCTTTGGTTGGTGTACACAGTCATCCTGTTTTCGCTTGCCAGTTTCAAACGCGATTATTATCTGCTGCCGGCGATGCCCGCAGCCGCTCTAATTGTCGGGCCGCTACTCGCAAACGCCGAGAGCCTGCCGAAATTTACCCGGCGCATTGTGGCCGGCTTTCTTGTTATTTGTGCCGTGGTGTTACTCGCAATCGCATTACTAACGCTGCGAGCCGCCGTACTCTTGTCGGTCCAGAGCTTTTTGCGTTTTTTGCCGGCGCTAATAGCGTCGGTTGGACTGTTATTGATTTTTACCTGGATCAGGCGACGAAAGACCTGGCAGGCATCTTTGATACTGGCAGTGACAATCTGGGCGACAATAATGAGCATGCAATTGATCCTATTGCCGGCTTTTCTGCGCTACCAGCCGACACCGCAGCTTGCCGCCCGCATACCGGCCGGTCGCGTTGTCTATACATCACGCGCCGCGGACGAGTGGGCGTCCGGTGTGGCCTTCAATCTTCCAGCGCCCCACGCCGTCGAACGCCTGATCGGAGACATAGACGATCAAAAGCTGCTCGATGTTTTGAAAAGCGATCCGCGCGCAGTGGCGATCATTTGGGAGCGTGAATATGCCAGCCTGGTGAAAACCGATCCGGCCTTGAAGGTCTTAGCGGACATCGAAACCTATGGCCACGGAGGTTTGAGTCTCAATCTGATCCGCAATCCCGCGCGCCAACACCTTTACCTTGTCGGTCACGATCACTAATCGCGGTAACACTGCCAGAAGTCCGCGCGTAATCAAAGGCTTCCGGGTTTACCGGGCCCTCCCTGACGGTCGGGCTTCTGACACGTTGGCTCGCTTGACACTGTTTGGAATTAGCGGTCATGCTAATTCGTAACGAGAAGTAATTGATTATGTCGACAATAAAAGAAGCAGTAATCATCAGCGCCGTGCGCACGCCGGTGGGAAAATTTCTCGGCGCTCTCAAGAGTTTCAAAGCAACTGACCTGGGCGCGATCGTGGTGCGCGAAGCAGTGAAGCGCGCCGGCGTCGCTCCGGCAGACGTTGACGAAGTGATTATGGGTTGCGTAATTCAAGCCGGGCTCGGTCAAAACCCCGCGCGTCAGGCTGCATTAAAAGGCGGACTTCCAGACACGGTGTCCGCCGTGACAGTCAACAAGGTTTGCGGCTCAGGATTGAAAGCCGTGATGATGGCGGCGCAGGGCGTTCAGCTTGGAGATACCGAAATCGTTGTTGCCGGCGGCATGGAATCGATGTCCAACGCGCCTTATCTGCTTCCAAAGGCACGCGAAGGTTACCGCCTCGGCCACGGCACGATTGTCGATTCGGCGATCAATGATGGCCTCTGGTGCGCGTTTGACGACCAGCATATGGGCTGCACCGGCGAAGTGGTCTCAGAGCGCTTTCAGGTGTCGCGGCAGGAACAGGATGAGTACTCGTTGAACTCTCATCACAAGGCCGCCGCGGCGATCAAGTCGGGAAAATTCAAGGAAGAAATCGTCTCGGTTGAAATTCCGCAAAAGAAGGGCGCGCCAGTTGTTTTCGATACCGACGAGCCGGTGCGTGAAGATACGTCGCTGGAAGCGCTCGGCAAGCTAAAGCCGGCTTTCAAAGAAGGCGGCACGGTCACGGCCGGCAATGCTCCTGGCATGAACGACGGGGCTTCCGCATTGGTGGTTTCCTCAGCCGAACGTGCTCGCGCGCTCGGCGTCGAGCCGTTAGCTCGCATTGTTGGGCAAGCGACCTCGGGCATTGAGCCGAAGCTGGTGATGATGGCGCCGGTTGAGGCGATTAAGAAGCTTTTGAAAAAAACCGGCTGGTCGCTGAACGACGTCGATCTGATCGAATTGAACGAAGCCTTCGCAGTTCAGGCTGTGGCGATCACGCGTGAACTTGGTTTGGACCCCGAGAAGCTCAACGTCAATGGCGGGGCAGTTGCGCTCGGCCATGCGATTGGACAATCCGGCTCGCGTATTCTGACGACGATGCTCTATGAAATGAAGCGGCGCGATGCGCATCGCGGCATCTCGGCGCTTTGTCTGGGCGGCGGGAACGCAGTGGCAATGGCGGTAGAGCGGTAGCTCAACCCATGACACCTCAAGAACACAACAAGTTCGTCGGCTTGGCGCAGCTGGGGTACGCCGGACTTCACCTGTTGATGATCATCTTGTTGATGGGTGTTGAGGGTTACATGTTTGAGAACATCTACAGTCGGTCACAAGAGATGGGTCGCCCTCCTCCTCCGCCATTCGTCGGTCTGATATTTGTTTTTGTCGGCGTCTTTAGTGTTGCGATGACTATTCCTTCAGTCGTCGCAGGATACGCTTTGCTGAAGCGCCGGCCATGGGCAAAGGTCGCCGGGATCGTTGGAGGCGTGGTTGCAGCGATGAGCTTTCCCATCGGAACTGCGATTGCCGTCTACACCTTCTGGTTTCTGTTCGGCGATGTTGGCAAACAAGTGTACGGCGTCAAGAAAAAGGAACTGCCACCGCCGCCTCCAAGCGAATGGCAACAAACTGGCCGTTATTCGGCGGATGACGGATGGGTGAGTTACACACCGCCGCCCGACTGGCATTGAGTTCGCATGACAACCTACGATTAGAAGAAGGACCAGGTACACAACAACTCCGATCGCGGCCAAACGCGGCGAGATGAGATCGCCGGCCGCCGATCTCATCTCGCCGCGTTTGGCCGCGATCGGAGTTGTTGTGTTCCTGGTCCTTCTTCTAATCGTAGGTTTGTTTCCGTTGCTGATTGGCTACGGGTTTCTTAAACGAAAGTCCTGGGTTAAGCCTCTGGCCTTAACGGTGGCAATTATTTCGCTCGTCAATATTCCGATAGGCACGGCGCTCGGAATTTACACCTTCAAGTTCTTCAGGACCGATGGCGGAATCAAACTTTACGGCGGAAAAGCATCAATGGCCAGCGAAATTGAATTGCAGGACGCTTTGCCGGGCGCTCAGCCACTGATGGATTTGGCAAAGCGATTTAGGCGATAAGCATGAGTGAAATCTTCGGCGTAGTTGGATCGGGCACGATGGGCGCGGGCATCGCTCAGGCAGCAGCGCGTGCCGGATTTGACGTCGTGATGCGCGACGTGGCGCAGGAGTTTCTGGCCCGGGGCATGACTGCGATCGATAAGAGTTTGCAACGTGATGTCGACAAGGAAAGACTGAGCGCTGATGAAAAGAGCGCGATCATGACGCGCATCAGGACAACGACTGACATCGGCGCGCTGAGCGATGCCTTCATCGTAGTCGAAGCGGTCACTGAGGACTTCGGAGTTAAGACTGAAGTCTTCAAATCACTGGATGGGGTCACCAAGCCAGAGGCAATTCTCGCGTCGAACACCTCTTCAATCTCGATCACGAAATTGGGCGCGGTGACCCGGCGGCCCGACAAAGTTATCGGGATGCACTTCATGAATCCCGTGCCGGTAATGAAGCTGGTCGAGATCATTCGCGGCGCCGCAACTTCCGACCAGACGTACGAAAAGATACGCGAGTTGACCGAAAAGCTCGGCAAGGTGCCGCTGGAATGTCAGGACTCGCCCGGATTTATTTCGAACCGCGTGCTGATGCCGATGATCAACGAGGCGATATTTGCGCTTTATGAAGGGGTAGCGACACGCGAGAGCATCGATGGCATCATGAAACTCGGGATGAATCATCCGATGGGGCCGTTGACGCTGGCTGATTTCATCGGTCTGGATGTTTGCCTTGCGATCATGAACGTGCTACATGATGGATTCAGCGATTCGAAATATCGGCCCTGCCCTTTGCTGAAGCGTTACGTTGACGCAGGATGGTTGGGAAAGAAGACGGGCCGTGGATTTTATGAGTACTAGTTTTTAGAGCTTAGTTCTTCGTACTTTGCTTTTGTCTCTTTCAGTCGCTGCGGTACTTTGCCTAGAAGGCTAAGTACAAAGCACTAAGATCTAAGATCGGTTTTTCTGAGAATGCAGCAACGAACAATCCAACATTTCTGTCAGAAATGCCGCGCGGCGAATCCCCTGGGGCAGGAGTTCTGTCTGCGTTGTGGCACCAGACTAATGATTGTCGTGCAGCCGCCTTCAGTCCGCGTTGACCCGGCGGAAACCACGCCTCACGAAGAGCACTTATTGGAACGGCTAACGATGCTCGAGAACACTCTGGCCCGTCTTGCTGAGCGGCTCGAGCAGGGACTGAAGTTGTTACTTCGGCAATCCGAGACGGCTTACACCAATCATGCTCTGGTCAAAAGCCTGGTTGAAATCCTCAACGAGTGCGGCGTAGTGGACAACAGCCGGCTGGAGTCAATGTGGCGAGCAGAATGTAACAAGCTAAGCGAAAAACCTTCGGAATCCCCAAGCTCTTCGCAACCTGAAAAGAAAGCGCGCAAGGCGACGGGCAAGGCGAGCAGGAACGGTTGAGTCCCGCCCCTCGCTTTGACAGAGACCGACCCGCGGTTATAATTAGCGACTTTGCGCTCCGCCCTGATGCATTCTATGGTTACTGCGGAGTGATTCAGCTATGCGCATCGAGCTTGATAGGCTGGAAGAAGAGGGCGGTAACTTTTCGCGGACGTACGAACCGGGCGAGTTGGCACTGGATGACGACGAGGTCGGATTGGTGGAGCCGGCTGAGGTTTCCGGCCGGATTAGGCGCGACGGTAGGGAAGTCGAGTTGAGCGGAGAGTTGCGCGCCAAAATCAAGACCGCGTGCGATCGTTGTTTGCAGCCAGTCAACTTGTCGATTGGTGCCGAGTTCAAGGAAAGATTCGTCCCGGCGGTAAGCTGGCGCGCGGAACAGCAGCACGAGTTGCAGGAAGAGGACCTCAACCTGGCGGTCTTTGACGGCGAAGCCATCGAGCTGGACGATCTGGTGCGCGAGGAAATCCTGCTCGCAGTACCCGCACATGTTTTGTGTCGCGAAGACTGCAAAGGCCTGTGCCCGGTTTGCGGGATTGACAGGAACCAGAGCGGTTGTCAGTGTGAAAAGAAAGCAAATGATTCGCGCTGGCAGGGACTGGAGAATTTGCGATTTTAGATTTTTGATTTCCGATTGCGCCTAATCGTGACCGGCGCGATTGCAAATCTGAAATCCAAAATCTGAGATCTAAAATCTTTTGTGGAGTAATCATGCCAAATCCAAAACGTCGTCACTCAAAATCGCGCCGCGGTAAGCGGCGGGCGCACGATGCGCTGCGGACACCGCAAACCGTCGCCTGTCCCAATTGCCAGGAGCCTCGCATGCAGCATCGCGTCTGTCCCAAATGCGGTTACTACAAAGGCCGTGAAATCGTCCAGGTGGAGCAGAACGCCTGATAGGTTCAGACTGAATCGCGGTCGAGTGGCCGCACTCTATGGTCGCCGGGCAGGGCCAGTCCTGTTTTACTTCGCGATTATCAGGCGGCATATGTTGAGGCGCATAGCTTATCAATGTCCAACGTTAACTCAGGCATTCTTGGCACCGGCCATTCATATCCGGAAGGCATTCTGACCAATGCCGACCTGGAAAAGATCGTCGACACTTCTGACGAGTGGATTACCTCGCGCACCGGCATCAAGCAACGGCGGAAGGCCGCGCCCGGCGAATACACTTCACAGTTTGCGGTGCGCGCGGCGCGCGAAGCGATCGAGCGCGCCGGCGTCGATGCGTCTGAAATCGACCTGATACTTTGCGCGACGGTTACGCCGGATCAAATTCTGCCTTCGACTGGTTGTTTGATTCAGGCTGCGTTGGGCGCTAATAAAGCTGCAGCTCTGGATATAGTCGCAGCTTGCTCGGGCTTTCTCTATGGGCTGTCGCTGGCGGATGCCATGATTCGCGGCGGGCAAGCGAAGTATGTGCTGGTGATTGGCGCCGAGATTCTAACTCGTTATGTCGACTATACGGATCGCTCCACCTGTGTGCTGTTTGGCGATGGCGCAGGGGCAGCGATTCTAGGTCCGGTAGAAAGCGATCGCGGAATCCTGGCTGCGAAAATTCGTTCGGACGGCCGCTACGAATCACAGCTATACGCGCCCGGCGGCGGCACGAAGGGCGGTTTTACGGCCGAGACGATTGCCCGAGGCGATCATTTCTTTAAGATGAAGGGCAACGAGGTGTTCAAAGTCGCCGTGCGTTCGATGGCTGAAATTTCGCGCGACGTCCTGAATCAGGCAGGATTGAAGACCGATGATGTAAAGCTCTTCATCCCACACCAGGCGAATCAGCGAATCACCGATGCTGTGGCGGATTTGCTGGGCGTTGACAGCTCGCTCGTTTATTCCAACATTGCAATGCACGGCAACACTTCGTCTGCGTCTATACCTATCGGGCTCGATGAATGTGTGGAAGCCGGGCGGGTTCAACCTGGCGATGTGATTTTGATGGCATCGTTCGGGGGCGGGGTGACGTGGGGCGGAGTGGTAATGCGCTGGTAGTGCGCATTGCCAATTACCGATTGTTGATTTCCAATTGGTGTTTTGGACTCAGTTGGTCATTCATTTTTAGATAGAACCATCCAGGAAGATCGGCAAATTGGCAATTGGCAATCGGAAATCGGCAATAGCTTATATTTTTCCCGGCCAGGGCTCGCAATACCTGGGCATGGGAAAAGATTTGGCCGAGAAGTTCCCGGCGGCCAGACAGGTCTTTGAAGAAGCAGACAGCGCGCTCGGCTTTGAACTGTCGGAACTCTGTTTTAACGGCCCGGCTGAACAGTTGCAGTTGACCGAGAATACACAGCCGGCCATCCTGACGGTTTCAGTGGCGGCGTTGCGGGCGATGGAATCCACGGGCTTTCCTAAGCCTGACTTCGTCGCCGGACACAGCCTGGGCGAATACTCGGCCCTGGTTGCTGCCGGGTCGCTGTCACTGGCGGACGCAGTTCGAACGGTGCGGACGCGTGGTCGTTATATGCAGGAGGCTGTGCCGGTCGGCGTGGGCGCGATGGCGGCAATTCTTGGTGCTGATTTGGATGTCATCGTGGCCGCGTGCAAAGAGGCCGCCGAAGGACAGGTGTGCAGTCCGGCGAACATCAACTCGCAGAGTCAAGTGGTAATCGCCGGGGACGCAGGCGCCGTCGATCGCGCCATAGAGTTGTTGAAAGCGCGCGGCGCCAAACGAGCAGTTAAGCTGAACGTAAGCGCGCCATTTCATTGCGCTCTGATGGTGCCGGCGCAGGAGCGGCTGGGTAAGGATCTGGAAAAAATTTCTTTCGCGGATCCTGCTATGCCGATCGTTACAAACGTCGACGCAACGTCCGTAATACAAGGGGATGAGGCACGCGACGCGCTGATTCGTCAGGTGTCGCAGCCGGTCAAATGGCTCAGTTCAGTTGAATTCCTAATCAGTCAGGGTGTACAAACCCTTATTGAGACCGGACCCGGAAAAGTTTTGAGTGGGCTAATGCGCCAGATTGATCGCAGCGTAAGCTGTGTGAACATCGAGGACGAGGTCAGCCTGCGCGCTGCCCGGGACACCCTGGGAGCGTAAGATCGTTGTGAGACAAACTTTCGGTTTGTCGCGACTGAACGAAGATTTCGGATAGAGAAACTTTCGACAAGCTGAAATTTGTCGGACTTTACATAGAGGAGCTAAACGAATGCCCGATCCAGAGATTGAGCAAAAGGTAAAACAGATAATCGTGGACGAGCTGGGAGTAGACGAGAATGAAGTCACGCCCAACGCCCGATTCATTGATGACCTCGGAGCAGACTCGCTCGATACCGTCGAGTTGGTAATGCGATTTGAAGAGGAGTTTGGCATCGAGATTCCGGACGAAGACGCGGAAAAGATTCAAAGCGTGCGCGACGCTTATAACTATATCGACCAGCACAAGGCAAAGTGACGGCGGAAATGTGGGCGATGGCCTGGGCTATGCGCTGCCGGTCATTCGCCGCTGCTACGTCGTCATAGGAGGGTTCTGACTTTGAATCGTCGCGTCGTTGTTACCGGTCTCGGTCTGGTCACGCCTGTCGGCAACTCGGTCGAGACTACCTGGACCGCGTTGATGGAAGGCCGGAGCGGCGCGGACTTTATCAAAAAGTTCGACGCCGCCAGGTTCGCGGCCCGGTTCGCCTGCGAAGTAAAGAATTTCGATCCGCTCGATTACGTCGAAAAAAAGGAAGCGCGCAAAATGGGCGCGTTTATTCAGTACGCTATCGCCGCTTCGCAGGAAGCGGTGAACGATAGCGGGCTGGAGATTACCGATGACGTTGCCGAGGGAGTGGGAACTTACATCAGCAGCGGCATCGGTGACTTCTGGGCCATCGAGCGTGAGCATGAAAAGCTCTTGAAGGACGGCCCCGGCCGCGTTTCGCCTTTCTTTATTCCCTCTGCCATCGTCAACCTCGCTTCTGGACAGGTTTCGATTCGCCACAATGCCAAGGGACCCAACTCGGCGACGGCTACAGCGTGTTCCGCAGGGGCACACGCGATCGGCGACAGCTTCAAAATCATCGCGCGCGGCGACGCCGAAGCAATGATTTGCGGCGGAGCTGAATCGGCAATCACTCCGATGAGCGTGGCCGGCTTTGCGGCCCTGCGAGCTCTTTCAACACGCAACGACGATCCGGTGCACGCTTCGCGGCCCTTCGAAGCGGGCCGCGATGGCTTCGTAATTGGCGAGGGCGCCGGGATCATGATCCTGGAAGAATTGGAGTTTGCGCGGCGCCGCGGCGCGCGGATTTATGCCGAGATCGTAGGCTATGGGATGAGCGGAGACGCTTTTCACATCACGATGCCTGACGCCAGCGGCTCAGGCGCGGTGCGCGTGATGCAAAAAGCATTGAAAGACGGAAACGTGCAGGCGGAACAGATCGGCTATATCAACGCGCACGGAACTTCGACTCCCTACAACGACAAGTTTGAGACGATGGCGATCAAGAAGACTTTCGGAGACTATGCCTACAAGGTGGCCATCAGCTCAACCAAATCGATGACCGGGCACTTGTTGGGCGCCGCTGGTGGCGTCGAAGCCATCTTCTCGGTGTTGACTATTACTCGCGGCATGATACCGCCGACGATAAACTACGTAAGCCCGGATCCCGATTGTGATCTTGATTACGTGCCCAACCACCCGCGGGAAGCGGTCATCGATTATGCTTTGTCGAACAGCTTCGGCTTTGGCGGCACGAACGCGGCGCTGCTGTTCAAGAGATATGAAGAATAAGGACGGTCTTTGACCTTTGTACTTTGACCTTCGGTTGGAAGCACAGCTTCAATGGACACGTCAAAGATCAAAGTTCAAAGTTCAAAGATCGATACTCGCCACTTCGCGATGAAGATACTAGTTCTAATGAAGCAGGTCGTGAACAAAGACGCGATCCTGCGCATCAACAAAGACTCAACCTGGATTGAAGAAGCGGATCTCTCGTTTGAAGTAAACGAGTCGGACGGCTACGCCCTGGAAGAGGCTTTGCGGATCAAAGAGAAAGTCGGCGGCGGCGAGGTCATCGTCTGTTCGATGGGGCCACAGCGCGCCAAGAGCGTGATCAAAGATGCGCTGGCTCGCGGAGCTGATCGCGCGATTCACGTGGTCGGCGACACTGTCGTACATCTGTCGCCGTTCGCGGCGGCCAGTGTGCTGGCCGAAGCGATTCGCGATGAAAAGCCCGACCTGATCATGACTGGCCTGCAATCAGACGACTACGGCTATGCGCAGACCGGAGTAATTCTTGCCGAGCTTCTCAGTCTGCCGCACGCGACGATTGTGATCGAGGTTGATGCGACCGGTGAACAGTTGCGAGTCAAACGCGAACTGGAAAGCGGTTGGTATCAGTGGTACACGATGCCGAAGCCCGCGCTGCTGACAATTCAGTCAGGCATCAGCCAGATTCGTTATGCAACTCTGAAAGGCATCATGGCCGCCAAGAAAAAGGAAATTAAGGAAGTGACGCCGGCGGCTGAGATTGTGAATAAACAAGCGCATCAGCGCATCGAGAAGATCTACCTGCCGACAAAATCCAAACAGACGCAGTTCCTTGGTGGTGGTGATGCCAAGAAGGGCGCGGCGGAGTTAGCGGAGAAGCTACGGACAGAGGCGCGGGTGATCTAAGGATTGGTCGGTAGATTTCCCTCTTCCTTTGGGAGAGGGTTAGGGTGAGGGCCTAAGCGACGAGCGATACGATCTCCACGCTCAGCTTCGCCCCTCACCCCGGCCCTCTCCCAAAGGGAGAGGGAGCAGGACAGATACGAAGTCTCTGCACACGGTAATCATGAGCAACGGCATCTTAGTTTTCATTGAGCACAAAGCGGGGGCGCTTAACAAAACGTCTCTGGAGGCGATTGCCGCGGCGCAGCAACTGGCGACGAGCTCCGGAGAGAAGCCGGCGGCCGTTATCCTGGGTTCCGGGACTGAGTCACTGGCGCAAGAGATTTCCGCTTACGATCTGGCCAGAGTCATTCACGTCGACGATCCAAAGCTGGCCGATTACACTCCCGACGCTTACGCGGCCGCGATGGAGCAGGTCGTGCGCGCCGTCGCTCCGCAGTACGTGATCATGTCCCACACTTATCTGGCGCGTGACTTTGCCCCTAAGCTGGCCGCGCGTTTCGGCAAAGGTATGATCAGCGATTGCATTCGCATGACGAGCGATGGCGGAAAGACGACATTCACGCGACGCATCTTCCTTGGCAAAGTGGATGCGGACATAGTCTCAGACGGCGAAGCCCCGGTGTTCGTCACCTTTCAGTCCGGTGCGTTTCGAGGCGATCAGGCCGTGAAGGGAAATGGAGTGGCAATAGAGAAAATGCCGGTCGATATCGGTGAGGTCCGCATGACACCGGAAGCGCCTTTCCAGGAAGTTAAACAGGCGGTGGACCTGAGCAAGGCCGACGTGATCGTCGCCGTAGGGCGTGGTATTAAAAGTAAAGATAACATCGCGCTGGCGGAAAAACTGGCCGAGGCTCTTGGCGGCGATCTGGCCGCCTCGCGACCGATCTGCGACGCCGAATGGTTGCCCATCGATCGCCAGATTGGATCGTCAGGCCAAACCGTGGCGCCAAAGCTTTATGTGGCCATCGGCATCTCTGGCGCGATCCAGCACCTGGTGGGTATGAAGAACTCGCAGACCATCGTGGCCATCAACAAAGATCCTGAAGCTCCCATTTTCGACATTGCCGACTATGGCATTGTCGGCGATCTATTCGAAGTCCTGCCCGTGCTAACCGAAGAAATCAAGAAGCTGAAAAGTTGACCGCGGCTGGCGCTGGTGACAGAACCGGGAGCGGTAGCGACCGGGTCCTACATTCAACTTCTGATCTTGATGTGCCGCGAAAAAAACTTTGGACTAAGTTGAGCGCTTGCATCCGGTCGCGACCGCTCCCGGTTCTGTAACCACTCGCCAACCCCTGAGTATTGCCAAAGCTAGCATCCCGCTTGCAAGAATCGTTGGATTGAAATTTTCTGTTAACGTGCTAGCATGAGTTCAGAAAGAGCACAGTGAGCGAAGATTTCACAAAAGAATTACTGGGGGCCACTCCCTTTGAGAAGCGAGTGCTGGCTGAACTCGCCGCGCTTCGGGGGGAAGTGAAGGAAATCCGCAGCGACGTCACGGATCTGCGCAGGGAAGTTACCGAGCTCCGCATCCACCAAACGGCAATGGCCAAGAACATTGCAGCTCTGGATCAGCGCCTGACGTCACTGGAAGAGAAGGTCGACAGCCGGCTTCAGGAAACTCGGCCAATTTGGGATGCCGTTAAGGCTCAAATCGAGAAGCTAGACGAGAAATTTAGTATCTTCATTCGCGATCTATACGATATTCGGGGTGACCTCAGCCTCCACAACAAGGGTTTAGGTGTGCTTGAGAGCCGCGTTCTACCTTGAGAACACCACCACCTATCATGTAGCGCGTTTTTGCTTTTTCACTCCTGAAGTCATAAGATTCCGCGCGTTCCCTCTCAAATTAGATCGTTACCGAATCCTGAGGAGGTTTCCCTATGAGTCTGTTTTGTCGTCGCGCGTTTGTTTTCCTGCTCGCCTTGTCGTTAATCGCAATCGCTGTCAGTATCGGCAGAAAAAGTCGCGCAGCTTCCGCTCCGGATGCTCGTCCAACCAAATTCGTCGCCGATGCAAATGGCTCACCCGGTGCTTTGGAAAATTTGACGATAAACGCCGACGACCCGCAGAAGAGCATGATCGCCGGCTTTGACTTTTCCAATCTCGATCGCAACGCCCAGGCCTGCCAGGATTTCAATCAATTCGCTAACGGTGGATGGATGGCGAAGAATCCGATCCCCGGCGCCTATTCGGTCTGGGGCCGGTTTACCCAACTTGACGAGCAGAATATCGAAGTCCTGCATCAGATTCTTGAAGGACTGCTGAAGAAGAAGACGCTGGCCAAAGGGAACGAGCAAAAGATTGCCGATTTTTACGGCGCGTGCATGGACGAGCAGAAGATTGAAGCCGAAGGCATCAAGCCGCTTGAGCCTGAGTTGCAACGCATCGATCAAATGACGGACCTCCTTAGTTTGGAAGACGAGATTGGGCGTTTTCATCAACATCGAATCCCCGCCGTGTTCGGCTTTGGCGCGGCCCAGGATTACAAAGACTCGACCACGATTATTGCTCAGGCAGTACAGGGTGGATTGGGATTGCCTGACCGTGACTATTACCTCAGCGACGATCAGAAGATGAAGCAGACGCGCGATGAATACGCTAAGCACGTCGCGCGCACGTTCGAACTAATGGGTGATTCGCCGGAACGCGCGGCCGCGGAAGCCGCAAGCGTTTTGAAGATCGAAACCAGGCTGGCGGAAAACTCGTCCACGCGCATTCAAAGACGAAAGCCGGAAGCCAACTATCATCCGATGATCAAGACTCAGTTGCTTGAGATGACGCCGGACTTTGACTGGAGCCGTTACTTCCGGGGCATTGGTCTGCCTGAGATCGCTAAAGTCAACGTGGGCCAGCCTGACTTTTTCAAAGGCGCCGACAAGCTGCTGGTCAGCATTCCTGTCAACGACTGGAAGAGTTATCTGCGCTGGCACCTGGTGAACGCAGCCTCGAGTACGCTCTCTTCAAAATTTGTCGAAGAAAGTTTCAACTTCAACGGAAAGTACTTACAGGGCACGAAAGAGATGCTGCCGCGTTGGAAGCGTTGCGTCGCCAGTACGGACCGCGCGCTGGGCGAAGCGCTCGGCCAACTTTACGTTTCGAAGACCTTCACGCCAAAGGCCAAGCTGCGCGCACAGGCCATGGTCAAAAACCTGATCGAAGCGCTGCGCGACGATCTCACAACCTTGAGTTGGATGAGTAACGAAACGCGCCAGCGGGCAATTGGCAAGCTCGACGCGTTCATGCGCAAAATCGGGTTTCCTGACAAGTGGCGTAACTATGAAGCATTGCAGGTCAGCCGCGGCGGTGCTTATTACAACAATGCCGTCTCTGCCGGCGAGTTTGAGTTCAAACGCAATCTGGGGAAGATCGGCAAGCCGGTCGACCGAACGGAATGGGGCATGTCCCCGCCGACCGTGAACGCTTACTACAACCCTTCGATGAACGAAATAGTTTTTCCCGCGGGCATCCTCCAGCCGCCATTTTATGATCCGAAAGCCGACGACGCCTTTAACTATGGCGGGATCGGGGCGGTGATTGGTCACGAGATGACCCACGGCTTTGACGATCAGGGAGCAAAGTTTGACGCCAATGGCAACCTCGTCTTGTGGTGGACGCCGGACGATCTCAAGAAGTTTCAGGAAAGAACTGGTTGCGTAGTAAAGCAGTTCGACTCTTATGAAGTTGAACCGGGTCTGCACCAGAAAGGCGAATTGGTAGTCGGCGAATCCGTAGCGGACCTGGGCGGATTAACCGTGGCATATGCTGCGTATCAGAAATCTCTACAAGGCAAACCGCGCCCGAAGAACATCAATGGGTTTACACCCGAGCAGCGGTTTTTTCTCGGTTGGGCCCAGGTTTGGGCGCAGAATATTCGGCCGGAGGCGGCACGGCTGCGAAATGGAACGGACCCGCATCCGCTGGCGCGCTTTCGCGTGAACGGCCCGCTGTCGAACATGCCTACGTTCGCGGCAGCGTACGCATGTAAGGAAGGCGACGCGATGGTGCGGCCGCCGGATAAGCGTTGTCAGATTTGGTAGAGAAAAAGCCGCGGATTTACGCAGATAAACGCGGATTATTCAAGGGCAGAAAAGTTTTTCTAATCCGTGTCATCTGCGTTTATCTGTGGCCGCATTTGTGGCGAGAGTTCTTAAGTCGCTGAGGACTTCTTCCGGCTTCCACTCATTACCTCGATACAGCTTCACCAGTTTCCCTTCAGGACTAATGACCGCAGTCCGCAGCGAGTGAATCACCTGATCCTGTCCCGATTCAGTGTCGTGATAATAACGCATTCCGAAGAACTGCGCGATTCCTTTCACTTCGTCCGAGCTGCCGGTGGCGAACTCCCAGTGCTGAAAAACTTCATCGGCGTAGCGTTCGGTGTGGGATGCGCCATAACTCCGCAGAACTTTTGGCGTGTCATAGTCAGGATCAAAACTGATACTGAGCAGATGAGTCTTCTGATAAACCTCGGGCTGCTTCTGCAATTCACGATCGATCATGGCAAAGTTGCTGCTCATCAAAGTGCATTGATCGGGCTGAGGGCAACGCGTGTAGATGAAAGTCAGCGCCAATGTCTGCCCGCGATACTGCGCGAGATGAATCCGTTTTCCATCCTGATTGGTGAGCGCGAAATCCGGAACCTCGTCGCCGGGTTTGGGCTCGCCGGGCACCGCCGCGGTGGGCGAAAGCGGCGAGCCTCCTTCGCTAATCGTGGAAATCTCGACCCACGATGAAATGTCGTCAACCACCAATGTGCCGGTAACTTCGTCGCCGGGCGCCAACATCTCCAGATCGGCGTCATTCTTGATTTTGAAGGGCATGGTCATCGCCGGCATGTAGCCCGCGATGTCCTGATGAGAGATGGTCGCGGTCCGGCCGGTCTTGTCTACCGCCACGACTTTACCCTTCAGCTCGTAACGCTTTTCGTTGGCCGAACGGCGCGGTCGACAGGCGAGACTCGTTGCGAAAATGCTAAGGCAGAGAAATAGAAGAAAGCGGGAATGTGCGCTGCTGATTCCAGCTGGCTTATTTAATATCAAGGTTCTACTCCGAAGTCTCAAATGATTAGAGAAGCAGGTTAGCGGCTTTGGGCGAAGCGCTCAAGTTGGCGACTAAATCGTAACCAGAGGCACGCCGTTTATATGTTACGATTAGCGGCAATGGTTTCAGTGGAACAAAGGCGTGCAGAGGTTCTCGACGGGCGGACCCTCGCCGAACAAATCAAACGTGAAGTTGCCGAAGAAGTGCGTCGAGCGGGAATAAAGCCCTGTCTGGCGGCAGTGCTTGTTGGCGACGACGCGGCTTCCGCGGTCTACGTACGGAACAAAGTGCGTGCTTGCGCGGAAGTGGGAATTGATTCAGATCAACGCGTCCTGCCGGCGCCAACTTCGACTGAAGAATTGCTCGCTCTGATTGACGAGTTGAATCGCCGCAAAGACGTCGACGGCATTTTGGTGCAGTTGCCGCTGCCAAAACAAGTCGACGAGTCCTTGATTATCGAAGCGGTCGACCCGCGGAAAGATGTGGACGGCTTTCATCCGACGAATGTTGGGTTGCTCGCCATTGGTCGGCCGCGATTTGTGCCTTGCACGCCGGCGGGGATCATCGAACTGCTCGACCGAAATAAGATTGAAATCGCGGGCGCGAATGCCTGTGTCGTCGGACGTAGCCAGATCGTCGGCCGGCCGGTTGCCGGTCTCTTACTGCAAAGGCACGCCACCGTCACCATCTGTCATTCACGCACGCGTGACCTGCCGTCAGTAACTCGGCAAGCCGATATTCTGATCGCCGCGATCGGCCGCCCTGCGTTCATTCGCCGGGATTACATCAAGCCGGGCGCCACTGTCATCGATGTCGGGGTAAACAAGGTTACTGATGCCAATGAAGCCCGCGCGATGTTTGCAGATGAAGCTGACAAGCGTCTGGAAGCGATCAAGCAACGCGGGTACACGCTGGTCGGCGACGTTCATCCGGCAGAGGCTGATCAGATTGCGGGTAGACGCACACCGGTCCCCGGCGGAGTCGGATTGCTGACCGTGGCTATGTTGATGCGAAACACACTGCAGGCGGCGAAAGCGCGGAGAGGTGTTTAGAGTTCAACCTTCAGGTTGCTGATTGCACACAAGCTGAAGCCTGAACTCTGAACCATGCTGAAAGTTGGACTCACCGGATCGATTGCCGTAGGTAAGTCGTTCGTACTTGGCGTCCTGGCCGAACTGGGTTGTCGGGTCCTCAACGCCGACGTGACGGCGCGCGAGGTAGTCGCTCCGGAATCGCCGGGTTTGCAAGCGGCCGTAGACGCTTTTGGAACAGAGATTCTGCTGCCCGACGGCGGGCTCGATCGGGCAAGACTCGGCTCGCTCATTTTTGCTGACGAGCAGAAACGTTTGCGCCTCAACTCGATCCTGCATCCCTTCATCATCGCAAAGCAGGATGAACAGATGCGGAAATGGGAAAGCGAGGATCCGAAAGGCATTGCCGTAATCGATGCGGCCCTGATGATTGAATCGGGAGGATATCGGCGGTTTGATAAGTTAATCGTCGTCCACTGCCGCCCCGAAGTTCAATTGCAACGCTTGATGTCGCGTGATGGTCTCGATCGCGAGCAGGCCGAGCAAAGAATTAAAGCCCAGATGCCACAGGAAGAAAAAAAGAAGTTCGCGGACTTTTTGATCGACACGTCGGATGGCTTTGAAAGCGCTCAAGAGCAAACTGAAACCGTGTATCAGCAACTTCGCGAACCAGACGAAGCGGAATGTTAAGTGGGTTATCGCGAAAGGAAGTTCTCTGCGGGTCCTTTGCGCGCTCTGCGTCTCTACGCTGAGTGGTTGAAGCCGTTATTCACCGCTGAGGCGCAGAGGACGCTCCGGACTGCGCAGAGAGGCGCTTGAAATCATTAAGTGATTGCTCGCGTATGGATCGCGTGGTAATTTCTTGCCTGGTTGAACGCGGAAGCCAATAGATGGATCATCGCAACCAAAACAGGATAGACGTGGGGCATTCCTCGCAGCTCGGTATCGCTGCTTTCATTGTCGCGCTAAGCCTGATTAGCGCGGGTTGCAGTGCGTCGGCAAAAAATTCGGTCTTCTTTGGTAAAACTGATCCGCCTCGCGATAACGTCTTGCGTTACGTTTCGGGCTCCGAACCGGAATCGTTGGATCCGCAAATTTCGGATGGTCAGCCGGAAGCGAGAATTTATATGGCGCTTTTCGAAGGCCTGGTCGAGTACGATCCGAAAACGACTGCGCCTATTCCCGCTCTGGCTGAACGTTGGGAAATAAATAACGACTCGTCGGAATTCACTTTTCATCTTCGTCGCAACGGACGCTTCTCAAACGGCGACCCGATTACCGCGCGGGATTTTGTTTACACGATTCGCCGGGGGATGTCGCCAAAGCTCGCCTCGCGTAATGCGGGGCTGGCTTACTATATCAAGTACGCCAAGGCTTACAACGCAGGGGAGCTGTTTGTTTTGGATCCGGTGAGCCAGTCGTTTCTGCTGGAAAAGGATTCTGAGGAAGCCAGGGTTCAGCCGGCGAAACTTCCGCTAAGTTCGCAAGCGCTGGGCTCGGTTACGGCTGAGTATCCGCCGGTGCCGGAAGATAAGACTCCCGACGCCGACACTCCATTCCACCAATTCATGCACTCGCCGCCGCGAGTTGTTTTGCCCGCCGATGAAAAGAAACGGAACGCAATCCTTGATGCGGATCCGAAGTTGAAAGCCGCGGTCGCCGGGAAACAATTAGTGACGGTAACCGCAGAAAACATCGGCGTCGAAGCGGTTGACGATTACACGCTGCGGATCTCGCTGGCTCAGCCTGCGCCTTTCTTTCTCAGTCTAATGCCGCATCAATTCTTTCGGGTAATTCACCAAAAAACGGTTGAGAAATTCGGCGCTGCCTGGACCGACGCGCGAAATATCGTAACCAGCGGACCATTCACCCTGGAAGCATGGAAGCACTATGACCGCGTGGTGGTGAAGCGCGATCCGATGTACTGGGACGCGGCGAATGTACACCTGGACGGCATTGTCTTTTATGCGGTGGTTGAGAGCACCACGATGATGAATCTTTATAAAGCGGGAGAGATCGATGCGATGCTCAATCATGCCGTGCCGGCTGCGTGGCTCGATATGATTGCGCCCATGAAGGATTACATGGACGCGCCGGAAGCAACCATCGAGTACTACCAGTTCAACTGTAAGCGGCCGCCGACAAGCGACGTGCGCATCAGGAAAGCTCTAAACATGGGCGTGGACAAAAAAGCCCTGGGCGCCTGGCGGCATGCGCAGCCTTTGACCGCGATAACTCCCGAAGGAATGTTCCCTGGTTATCCGCAACCAAAAGGCGATCCGTT
>WNFJ01357450.1_pt1 | contig 21127 bp, 15 predicted proteins | sample 5400461 | NCBI WGS metagenome assembly WNFJ01 (sample SAMN13153349, study PRJNA577476) | soil metagenome | isolation source: 115 cm saprolite on Douglas fir-dominated hillslope | place: USA:California | collected 2013-09-17
TGCTTGTCGCTTACGGCGCCGATGCTCTGCACGGTGGTAAAGCCGCCTTGCAGCGTCTTCCACGCCATACCCTGGGTGCGTAAACTCAATTCCGCGGGGTCCTCACTGCGGGTGTCGGCGCGACCTTGCTTATTGAAGTGTCCGTTCAGGTGGATGTGGGTATCGATCCAGCCCGGCATCACCGTGAGGCTGGTCAGGTCGTAGTTCACGGCGCCCGGTCCGCCAGGCTCTGCTCGCAGAATTCGGGACCCATGGATGGTGATGCGGACATTCTTTTGAATGCCGCCCTTGCCGTCCAGCACCGTGCCCGCGCGAATCGCGATCGTCTGCCCCGAGATTACCCCCGCCAACCAGAGGCCCGTCAGGAATGAGCGCAGCATGGTTCAGAACCTGATCTTCAGCCCGAACTGGAGTTGTCGCGCCGCCTCCGCCTGTTGGATGGAGCCGAAGCTCGATGTGTCGAAGGTCTGAACCGGAGCGTCCAGATTCGGGTGATTGAAAGCGTTGAACGCTTCGGCGCGGAACTGAATCGCCAGCCGTTCGCGGACCGGGAACAGGCGGCTCACGGCCACGTCCAGGTTTTTGAAGGGCGGCGCAATCAGGTTGTTGCGGCCGCCGTTACCGAAAGTTCCCGCCGGCGCCAAGGCGAACGCCCCGATATTGATCCACTGCTGCACGGTCTGCGGCCCCGCATTGCCGTCGCCGATGATATTCGGACGGTCCACACTGCCCAGCACGTTGGCATTGTCCTTGCTCACCAGCGCCGTGAACGGGCGCCCGTTCTGCAGCGTCAGGATGCCGGAAACCGCCCACCCGCCGGCAATCGCACTCGCCAGCTTATTTTGGCTCAGGTACTTCCTACCCTTGCCGAAAGGCAGCTCGCAAACCGGGCTGATGACCAGCCGGTTGCGGATATCGAAGCCCGAGAGGCCGCGCTCCCGCCAGAAATTCGTCGGGTCCTCTGCCGACGAGCGCGATGGCGTGACGTTGTACGGCGTGCCCGGCGTGTCGTCGATCGACTTACCGTGCATGTAGGCGAGCAGGAAGGAGACTCCGTAAGACAGGCGCTGCTCCAGTCGCGCGATCAGGCCGTTAAAGTTCGAATCGCCGCGCGAGGTCAGGTAATTGATGTTACCGAACTGGGGATACGGACGCAGTGCCTGCTTCTGGGCCACCGTGCCGAGTCCCGGCGGCGGCTGATTCAGGTTGTATAGCAGCGGGAGATGGGTCCCCTTCGCGCCCTGGTAGCCAATTTCGAGCACCAGCGAATGGGTCAGCTCGCGTTGCACGTTCAGGCTCCACTGCTGGGCCATTGCATCCTGCAGATTCCGGTTAATGGCGGAAAGCGTCAGCGTTCCGGCGCCCGCGTTCGCACTCGGGAAGGGATTATTCAGCGTGATGGGAGCGGCCAGGCTCGAATTGAACGTCTGCGCCGAAACGAAGGGCGCGTTGCTCTGTTGGGGTCCGCTGTTCACATTGTTCAGTGCCGGAGCGTTGTAGAAAATTCCGTACCCGCCGCGCACCACCGTCTTCGCCGAAGAGCCGAAAGGCTGCCACGAAAAACCGAAGCGGGGCTCGAAGTCTTTGTTGTTCGCATCCCAAACCGCTCTGGGAACCCCGCTCGTGCCCGCCAGATCGATCTGGCCGGTGGCGGGATTGAAATTGCTGAGCAGGTTGCGGTGGTCGTAGATCGGAATGTTGTATTCGTATCGTAGTCCGAAATTGAGCGTCAGCCGCGGGCTGACTTTCCAGTCGTCCTGCGCGAAGCCGGCGTACAGCCCTGTGCGGTCGTAGAAGCGCGGGCTGTACGGGCTGCGCGCGGTACTGGTCGGCAGCCCCAGCAGCAGATCGGCCAGGGAGTATCCGCTGGTGGGAGCGGTGGCTTGCGCGCTGAAGGTGAAAGACCCGCGGCCGTTGCCCACCACCGTTCCATTCGACTGAAACCGATGGAGGTCGAAGCCGAATTTGAGGGAGTGTTTCCCCTGGACAAACGTCAGGCTGTCGGCTAGCTGGTACGTCCGGTCGACGCGTCTCTGCGGGAAGTTGGTGGGCTCGCCGATCGACGCGAAGCCTTGGACGCTGGTCTGCGGAACGCCGCCGTAGGGCGGTCCATCGAGACGCGTGCCCTGTATCCCGAACTGCTCGATGAACTTGATGTTCTGGTCGTTCGTCATCCGCGGGTTTTGGAACTGCGACACCCCGGCCCTCACCTCGTTGATCAGGTTTGGCGAGAAGATATGTGTCTCCGATATCCCATACAGGCGGCTCAGCAAATCCACTGTGCAGTCGAACCCGGGAATCACGCGCGACCCGCAGACCGTGTTGTTCTGGGTGAGCTGCGAGTCTTCAAAATCGTTGTAAGTGGCGCTGAGCGTATCCTTGGTCGAAAACAAGTGATCGAAGCGCAGCGATCCCAGGTTGAGATGGTCCACCTGCGGCTGATTGAAGGTGTAATTATTCGAGGGTAGCTTGCCGGACACGATGGCCGACGTCGGCGTCGGATAATAGTTCGCCAGCGCCTGCCCGATGGGATTGATCAGGTTCGCAGGGATCTTGTTCCCAGGAAATGGCGCGTTTCCGCCCAACGGATTAGTGATGACCTGGCTGATGCCGCTGAAATCGCCCGAGAGCATCCCCGGCAGCGGCACGCTCGTCAGCGCGGTTACCTGTTGTGTGGACCGGGTGCCTTCGTAACTTGCAAAGAAGAATGTTTTGTTGTGGATGATCGGCCCCCCCACTGTGCCGCCGAACTGGTTCTGCTTGAATGCGGGAATCGCCGCATTCGCCGGCGTGAAGTAATTCTTGGCGTCCGTCACCTGGTTGCGCAGGAATTCGAACACGGTTCCATGAAACGCGTTGCCGCCGGCCTTGGTAGTCACTACAACCTGGCTGCCCGAATTTCTGCCGTACTCGGCCGGAAACACTCCGGTGAGAATCTTGAATTCCTGGATGGCGTCGACCGAAGGCCGGAAGGCGGGAGCGCTCAAGAGCTGATCGTTGTTCTCCAGCCCGTTCAGAGTGAAGTTGTTGTTCAACTCGCTGGCCCCGGCCACATTGAACCCCCCGCGGAAGCTGAGGATCGAGCCCTGTGCCGGCGGCGCCACGCCCGGCACCAACAGCGCCAGCGAATAGAACTGCCGCCCGTTGAGCGGCATCTCAGCCACCTTCTGATTGTCGATCACGGAGCCTACTGAGGAAGTCTCGGTCTGCGTCAACGGCACCTCTGCCGTGACTTGAATGCTTTCGGAGGCGGCGCCCACCTGCAATTGGAAGTCGACGCGCGCGCGTTGATCCACTTGCAGCACAATTCCGGTTTGTACATTCCTCTTGAATCCGTCTTTCACAGCGCTGATTTCGTAGGTACCTACGGGAAGCAGCGGGATTGTGTAGTTGCCTGTCTCGGCGGTCACGGTCTGGCGTTGCAGTCCGGGCTGAACATTGCGCGCCGAAACCACTGCGCCGGGAGTACCCGCTCCGGAAGGGTCGGTCGCCTGTCCAGTGATGGTGGCGGTATTCTCCTGCGCGGCAGCGGGTCTGACCAGGAACGAGGCGCAGCAAAGCGCGGCTACGAGGAGCAGTCGGGAAACAGGTGCAACAGGGTGCATTACAAAAGCAGGCAGTTTGTTCAACATCAGTCCATCTCCAGGTTTAGAACGATGGTTGCCATTAGCCAATCGATGGCAAACACGGGCATCTCGATTGGCCGGTTAAGGCGGAGAAATGTTGACGGGACCCCTCCCCGCAGAGCTTAGAATTAGCCTAGTGCAATATTTGCCAATCCGTCAATGAGAAATTAGACGGCTATCGGCCAAAGTAGTTATCGAGTGGAATAGAGCTATAGGCGCATGTGCTCCGAAGCGACGAGGCCTGTGAGGGATTGGCGTTGCTTATACCGGTCTGTATCCTGCTGATAGGCGTCGGCTATCACCAGCATCGTCTTTTCCGACCACGCAGATGGAGATCCGCTGAAAGACATCACAGCGATGCGCCGCGTCGTCTTCGTCATGAAGGGGGGTAAGATCTACAGGAATGTTCAGAGCCCTCTAGCCAATGCCACCCGCTAGTCTGCATGTCTTGTCTCGTTCGGCTGCAAATCGCAGTCGAGTTGCGATTGACCTCGCAATGCCGCCATGCAATACTCAAACACTCTCCCATGTGGGTCCCGGCCCTCCGTAGCGCCTTCTGCCAACGAAGGAGCCTAGATGCGTCGAAGAGCACTAATTGAATCGGTCCTCAAAGTTGCGGCGGCATTCCCGCTTTCTGGGATTCGGACCTGGGCCCAGACTGCTGCTTTCCCAGCGATCCATGAAAACGTTCTAAAGGAGCTGGCTGCGACGGTGCTTCCAGAGTCGCTGGGCCGCAGCGGCACTGATGCCATTGCCGAGCAGTTTGTGCGGTGGGTGCGCGAATATCGACCTGGGGCGGAGATGACGCCCGGATACGGATTCCCTCGCATACGGAAGAAAGCGGCATCGCCGGTGCCGGCCTATTTGGCGCAGCTCGACCAGCTCGCCGCAGGAGCCCTGGCTGAGCCCGATCTGGCAGGACGACGGCGCCGGCTCGCCGAGTCCATCCAATCCGCTGAGATACCGGATCTGCCGCAGCTACCCGACGGGACTCACATTGCGGTGGACCTGATGAGCTTCTACTTCCAGAGCTCCGAAGCGAATGATTTGGCTTACAGTGCGGCGATTGGACGCGACAAGTGCCGTTCGCTGAAGAATTCCGGGAATGCGCCGCCATCGCTCGGAGGAGGAAATCGTGCCGCGCTTTGAGAGCGATATCTGTATTATCGGGGGCGGAATCTCGGCGGTCTTCCTGGCTCAGAAACTGTCCGAATTGAAACCAGGAGTATCGATCGTCGTTCTGGATGCCGGCAAGCGTATGTTCGACGCGGAAAACCGGATGAATTACCGCCGCCGCTCGATGGCGTACGGAGAGAATCAATGGCCTGGCGATTTCATCGACGATCAGGGTGGCGAAGGCATCATCAGCCGCACGATGGCTGTCGGTGGTTCGGCGATGCATTGGCAGGGCCATGCCAACCGCTTCTCGGAGGAAGATCTGCGGTTGCGTTCTCTATATGGATTGGCGGTTGACTGGCCACTTTCCTGGCAGGAACTAGAGCCGTACCTTTGCGAGGCGGAGCGCAGAATCGGGGTGTCCGGCGAGGCCAGTCCGCACCCTCAAGACAAACGTTCGAAGCCCTATCCGATGCCGCCGATGCCGCTGACCTACAATCTCGCTCAAATCAAAGACTGGGCCGAGAAGCCTGGCATTCCCTACTACGGCTGCCCTCAGGCCAAGAACACCCGGCCCTATGACGGGCGCGCGGAGTGCCAGCGATGCAACACGTGCACCATCTGTCCGACGGGAGCACGGTATTCACCGGACTATACCTACAAACGGCTTTTGGCTGAAAAGAAAATCAGGTTGCACGATCAGACACTGGTTCGGCGGCTAGTGATGCACGACACCAATAACAGCATAGTCTCCGCGACCGGCGCCCACCAGGACCGTCCCAACGAAACAGTGGAGTATCGCGCGCGTGTGTTCGCCGTGGCTTCGGGTTACGCCTGGACACCGCACCTTCTCCTGATGTCCGGGAATTCGCGTTTTCCGAACGGGCTGGCGAACAGTTCCGACCTTGTAGGGCGGTACATGACGGGCCACCTTTTTCTAACAGCCCAAATTGAAGTTGACCGCAAGCTCTACGTCGGCATGAACGAGCCCTTCCCGCTGATATCCCGGCAGTTCTTACGCTGCCCGACGGACAAACCCTATGTACGCCACGACATCCAGATCTTTGAAAGCAACGCGGGACGGCGCCCGCGACTGCATTCGGATTCAGGCGAGGTTCTATTCGGCGACGCTCTGCTGGCAGACTGGCGCGCCCGGACTTCACGAGGAGTAGCTCGCGTGCGCATGTACTACGACACGCACCCCTCGCCGAACAGCCGGCTTACGCTTGATGCACAGCAGCGCAATCGTTATGGCGACCCACTTCCGAAAATCGTGCACCAACCGGACAATGCGTCGGTCGAGCGCGAACCCACGACGCGTCTCCATATTCAGAATGTCTATGAGCAGATTGCGCGGGCAAACGACTGCAAGATCCTGAACGTTTCGGCGAGCAACTATCAGGACCATCCGGCAGGCGGATGCCGCATGGGCACAGATCCTGGCGAGAGCGTGTGCGACAGCTATGGCCGTACCCACGATCATCCGAATCTTTACGTGATTGGCGCGCCTACGCTGCCCACTGGGGGGTGTACGAATGCGACCATCACGTTTGTTGGTCTGACGCTGCGTAGTGCGGATTCCATCGCGAGCCGGCTGTGAGGAAAGCCGAATCGAACACCATAGTTGACAGAATCGGCACATTGTGAAATTATCTGGAAATCGCTGAATCAGGGCTTGGGTGATCAGTCCGACGGTCGAGATCGGCCGTTATTGTCTCCGTCGAAAGTTTCTTTGGCACCACCAGGATGTGGAAGGGACCTCGGAGTCCTTAGTAGTTTTCACATCTGCCCGGGAGGTGCTTCTGTCCCAATTGGGTCGGCAAAGGTTCGCGAGTGGTCTTGGGCTCTCCGGAGCGATACTCGGTACGGGCCTCCGCTGCGGGATGGCTGCCGAAGTCGACGCCAACCAGGATCACGTTGCCGGGGAACTGCACTCGGCCATTCTCACTTACCCAATCGACACTACTCATCGCCATGCAGTGACCGATCGCGATGCGCGGACCACGCCGGCAGCTTTCCCGGAGCGCAAGCGGGATATTCTCACTCGCGACGAAGCACTGCGGGGTGCCCGGATGATCTGGTACCAGAACAACCGCAGGCTTTACAACCTGCCTACCAAGAGGCTAACCATGACATTCATCAATGCCCGACAAATTCTCGCGTGTTCCGTTTTGGCGCTTGCCACGGCAGGGCTCGCATACCCTCAGGCTACCGGAACGGTGAAGGGTCTCATCGTCGACCCCACCGGCAAATCGGTGCCTGATGCGCGGGTCAAATTGGAGAATAGGGGTACCGGACGGCAGTTTCAAACCCTGACCGCCGAATCCGGGACGTACACCTTCACGTTCCTGGACCCCGGCAGCTATCGGCTGACCGCGAGTTTGCCGGGATTCCGATCCATCGTGAGGGATTTGATCGTAGACGTCGCCGGAACAGTGACGGCGGATGCAACTCTCGAACTGGGCGAGGCTACCCAGCAGGTCAGTGTGGTCGGCGAGGTCCAGCAGGTAGAAACCAGTACAACGTCGCTCGGCCGGGTGGTGGAAGAAAAAATGCTCACGGCAGTCCCGCTTTCCAGCCGTAATTTCACCCAGATACTGGCGCTTTCGCCTGGCGTGAGTGCCGGGGTTGCGAACGCCGGTGCGTTAGGACGAAACAGCATCAACATCGCGGCAAACGGCTCGCGTCCGTTCGACAACACGGTCGTCTTGAACGGGCTCCTGGCGGAGAATCCGATGTCTCAGGGATTTGACGACGACGTGGACAAGGCCGGCGTGCCGATTCCCGCGCCCGATTCACTTATGGAAGGTGCAAACAGGACTCTACGATGCCGAATACGGGCGCCAGGCTGGTGCGGTGATAAACGTGGTTACCAAGAGCGGCACAAACAAATTCCACGGTTCGCTGTATGAGTTCCTCCGCAACGACGATCTGAATGCCAACGAGTTCTTCCGCAACAGCACCGCCCAGCCGAGGGGTGTCTTGAAACAGAACCAGTTCGGCGGCGGTGTGGGCGGCCCGGTGATCAAAGACAAATTGTTTTTCTTCTTCGCCTATCAAGGGACGCGCCAGGTGAACGGCGTGGCCTCGAATTCCACGCGCAGTTCTTTCCTGCCGCGCCTCACCAGCGACCGCTCCGCACTGGCCCTTGGCAAGATCTTCGGAGGCCAAAGGGGCGCACAGGGAGGGGCTACCATCCTGGCGGATGGCTCGAACATTAATCCCGTGGCCGTCAATATCCTGAACGCAAAGTTGGCCGACGGCAGCTACGTAATTCCTTCGCCGCAGACCATTCTTGCAAACGGGAGCGGCTTTTCAACGTACTCGATTGGCGCTCATTTTACTGAGGATCAATACATCGCCAACGGCGATTACATGATCAGTAGTGGAAACCGGCTTGCAATAAAAACATTCTATTCGCACCTGCCATCCACCATCCCCTTCTCAAACACTCCAACCGTACCAGGTTTCGGCGAGAACGATGACAAGAAGAACATCAACGATACGGTCATCATGACTAGCACGATAAGCCCTCGCGTGTTGAATGAGGTTCGCGCAGGGTACTCGCGTCTCTACGTGAATCAGCTTCCGATCGAGCCCTTGACAGACGCGCAGATCGGCATCACCCCTCCGGTGGCCGGCTGGAACGGCATTCCGCTGATTGCCGTCACCGGAGCCTTCAGCATCGGGCCGGAGCAAAACGATAACCAGACCACCATGATTCACAACTACCTGGCCAGCGACACTCTGAGCATCGCTGCGGGGCGGCACCAAATCCGCGTGGGCGGCGACGTGAACACAAATCAGGTAAACCGGACCAACGCGTTCCTGACGCGCGGACGCATCAATTTTCTGTCGTTCGCCGATTTCCTGTTAGGTATGAGCGGCGCGCAGAACGGCACGCAATTCAGCAATCTGTCGAGTACGCAGGTGGCCAACGGAATTATTCGCGCCTATCCGCGCTTTAAGAATTTCAGCCTCTTCGCTCAGGACGACTTTCGGGTCAACAGCCGGTTGAGCCTCAACATTGGGCTGCGTTACCAATTCAACGGAAACAAGCAGGACAAGAATGGGCGTATCGGGTCGTTTGACACCAATTTGGTGACTCCTTTCGCGACGCCCCCAGCCGGCGGAACGTATGCCGGATTTACAGTGGTGGCAAACTGCAATTGCACGCCGCCCGCCGGGTTTACCAAGCTAAAGACCAACACGATCGTGTACAACGAGAATTGGCTCGGGTTTGCGCCGCGCATCGGGCTGGCATTTCGACCCATTGCAAGGAACGAGAACCTGGTAATCCGCGCCGGATACGGATTGTTCTGGTCGACAGTGGCGGGTACCGTCTCCGAGCAGGCCAACTTCGACCCGTTCTATGTGTGGAATTCCGCGGGTGGCGCGGATATCAACAGCGCTACATTCCAGAATCCCTTTGTCAACCTGCCGCCTCCCACCACCGCCTTTCCACTCTACATTCCTTACACTCTGGGCAACGCGCGCTCGACTTATCCTTCGGACCCCTACATGAAACCGCCGTATACTCAGCAGTGGAGCGGCAACGTTCAGTACGGCTTCCACAGCTTTCTATTCGAGCTCGGATACGTCGGCAGCGCATCCACGCACCTGCTGGCATTTATGAATCCCAACCAACCGTGGCTCGCCAGCCCAAGCCGGCCCGTAAACGGCCTGACCGCGAACACCGTGGCTAATCGCTCTCTGCGGGTCCCCTACTTGGGCTGGTTGCCGACCGGAATTCAGGAGATCAAGGGTCTCCTGACCGCACATTATGAGGCTTTGCAATTCAGCGCAAAGCGCCGCTTTGCCAACGGGCTTTCTTTTATGGTGGGCTACACATGGAGCCACGCCATTGATACTGACAATGCGAGCACCGGGGGACGCAATCAGCCTTTGGGTGGATATACAGGCGATTTCTACAACCTGTCCACCGCGCGCGGAACCGGGAGCTTCGATCGTACCCATCGTCTGGTTGCCAGCTATGCGTACGATCTGCCGAAACTGAAAGGCAATAGCAAAGCCCTGAAGGGCCTTTTGAATGGCTGGTCACTGTCCGGAGTTACGACGATTCAGTCCGGCACACCCTTCTCCGTAACCGACAGCACATCAGGCACGATCTACGGTATCTCCACCTATGCGCAGTTCTCCGCGGGAATGACACCGGCCGACGCCAAGAAAGACGGTAGTCCTGAGTCTCGCCTGTCGGGCTACTTCAACACCAGCGCGTTCGCACCACCTCCGGCGATCGGCGATGGAACCGGCTGGGGAAATTCGGGGCGGAACATTCTCCGTGGCCCTGGGCAAATCAACTTCGATACCGGAGTTGGCCGGTCGGTTCAGGTGGGCGGTCTGAGTGAGTCGGCAAGACTGGAGATTCGTGCGGAGTCTTTTAACCTGTTAAACCATCCCCAGTTTGGCAATCCCGGTTCGAATCGTGGGTCGTCAAGCACCTTCGGTGTCATTTCCAACACGGTGGTGGCGCCTCGCATTCTGCAGTTTGCTTTGAAGTATGTGTTCTGATCTGGCGCGGCTGCGCGCTGTTCTTGAGGTGGGGATGCGTCTTCTTTCGGTAGTGCTGGCTCTTGCGCCAGCGTGTCTTCCGTCCTGGTGTGGGGTGTTGGAAGGCGGTCAGGAAGATCGGATCCAACAGATCGAGATCGCCGAAAATGCGGTTCGCAAGGCACCCGATTCCGAGGCGGAGCGGATAGCTCTCGGAACGCTCTATTTGCAACTGGGCCAGAATCGAAGGGCCTGTGAGACACTTGCCAAGTATCTAGAGGCTCACCCGAACTCCGCCAAGACGCTCCGTTTGCTTGCGGCCGGCTCGCTTCGCCAGGACGACTATGCCGTTGCGCGCGCCTATGCCGAGCGCGCGCAACGTCTGGAACCGCGCGCGGCCACCGGGATCCACCTTCTCGCCATGGCCTACCTGGGGCTCCAGGATACCGCCTCCGCCGAATATCTGTTTCGCGAAGCGCTAGCGCTCGGACCGGACTCGGTGGACTCGAATTTTCAGTTAGGCCTCCTGTACACGAAGCAGCACAAGAAGCTCACCGAGGCCGTCAGGCTTCTCCGGCGGGCTGAGGCATTACAGCCCAGGCTGGCCGGCATTCACGCGGCACTCGGATCTGCCTTCCTGCAATTGGGCGGCCTCCAGGAGGCGGCGCGGCAACTGGAAGCCGCCGTTGCGCTCGACCCCAAGAGTTCGGAGTCGTATTACGTCTTGGCCGAAGCATACCGAAGGCTGGGACAAGAGGAGAAGGCCGAGTCCGCGCTAGCCGAATTCAAGACGGGCAACTCTGGCGCCGCCGATGAGCGCGCTCGTGAAATGCGCAGCCGGTCTTTCTATGAGGAAGGGACAAACCTTCTGACGAACACGGACCGGCTGGACGCGGCTTATGACTCCTTTCAGAAGGCAATTCAGGCCAAGCCCGATTTCGATGCCGCTTATTATCGGATGGCACAAGTCCGCTACCTTCAGGGGGACCTCGCCAAAGCCTTGACGCACATTCGGGAAGCGCTGCGCCAGAATGCGCTCGAGCCGGAATATTATTACGTCCTCTCAAGATGTCTAGAGACGATGGACCGCTCGGCCGCCCTAACCGCCATCCGAACCGCGGTGAAATTGCGGCCGGGAGTGGCCGATTTTGAGGAACTCCAGCGCAGTCTCGAGGCCAGAAAACCGGAATGAAGCTTACCGCATCGTTTGCGATCATTGGATGGCTCCTTCTCTGGGCCGCTCCGCCGCCCTCGAAGATTCATGAGTGGGCGTGGTATGCCGGAGACCCTGGCGGGAACCACTATTCGCCCCTGACCGAAATCAATCGGGGGAACGTCGGCAAACTTGAGTTGGCATGGGAGTGGCACACTGGCGAGCAACCGATACCCGAGAAAGGCGTCCGCCCCGGGGCATTCGAAGCCACCGCGCTAATGATCGACGGCGTACTGTACCTGACCACGCCTTACAACCGCGTGGTCGCGCTGGACGCCGACAGCGGCCGACAGCGTTGGGTGTACGACCCCAAAGCGTACGAAGAAGACGGGCAGGCTCTCAATGGAGTCGGCTACGTCCATCGCGGCCTGGCCGCCTGGCGCGATGCGGGAAAGCTTCGTCTCTTCATGGCTAGCCACTATCGTCTGATCTGCCTCGATGCGGAAAGCGGTAAGCCCGTGACACAGTTTGGCGATAACGGCATTGTTGATTTGTCTCAGGGGCTCACCTGGGAGATCAACCGCAAGCACTACACCAACACGTCGCCAGCCGTAGTGTACAAGAACCTGGTGATCCTGGGCAGTAGCGTGGACGACCGCATAATCTACAGGAAAGACCCGCCTGGCGATATCCGCGCCTATGACGCCCGTAGTGGAAAAAAGATTTGGACATTTCACACCATCCCGCAAAAGAATGAATTCGGCAACGGCACTTGGAAGAACAACTCGTGGCAATATACGGGCCATACAAATGCTTGGGCCCCCCTTTCATTGGACGAGGCGCGCGGCCTGGTATACCTGCCGATCGGCACTCCGAGCAACGACTTCTACGGAGGCAACCGCCTGGGACAGAATCTTTTTGCGGAGTCACTGCTCTGTCTCGATGCCAACACTGGAAAACGCAAGTGGCACTACCAGATCGTGCATCATGGCTTGTGGGACTACGATCTGCCCGCGCCTCCGAATCTGGTAACACTCCAGGTGAATGGACGCAAGGTGGACGCGGCCGTGCAACTCACCAAGATGGGATTCATTTTCCTATTCGACCGCGTCACTGGCCGTCCGCTGTGGCCGGTTGAAGAGCGTGCAGTTCCGGCCAGCGATGTCCCCGGCGAGGAGGCTTCTCCCACTCAGCCGGTGCCCGTCAAGCCACCACCGCTCGCTCCCCAGGGCGTTTCACTCGATGAGGCTTTTGACCTCACGCCGGCGTTACGGGCGGAAGCCATCCTGGAAATGAAGAAATATCGCATAGGTCCCCTGTATACCCCGCCCAGCATACAAGGGACTTTGATGCGGCCCGGAATCATCGGTGGCGCGAACTGGGGTGGCGGCGCATACGACCCGGACAGCGGAATCCTATACGTCAAGACCAGCGCCGCCGCCTCATTGGCTCGCGTGTCCCAGCCGGATCAGAGCCACAACCCACACGCCGGGGAAATCGACGCGGACTACGCTCAGGATTTCGGCACGAATACACAATTCCATAATGGCTTGCCTTTGTTGAAGCCGCCCTACGGAGTGTTGACCGCGGTGGACTTGAACAAAGCGGAGATCGTCTGGCAAGAGCCTTTCGGGGACACACCAGCGGTGCGTAACCACGCCGCGCTGAAGGGTGTCACCCTGCCGGCTCGGCTTGGCGTGGCCGGAGCGCAGGGGGGGCTGGTCACGAAGGGTGGTCTGCTGTTTATTGGCGGCGGCGACACATCGTTTCACGCCGTGGATAGCGGCACCGGCCGGGATCTGTGGACCTACCCGCTGGGGCGGCGCTCAACCTCGACGCCATCCACCTATCGCAGTAAGGAGGGAAAACAGTTTGTGGTGATCGCGACGGGACAGGGTGCGGACGCGACGCTGGTGGCGTTTGGCTTGGCCCACTGAAGCTCTGAGACACTTGTTGCGAATGCGAGAAGCGACGTCAATGACCGGAAACCGGCTCCGCGATCCGCCGGAATTGATTCACCGGAAGATCGCGAAACGTATCGAGGTGCCCCGAAGGCCATCTAATAGTGAGGCGATCCACGAGGCGGGCCGAGCCCAGACCGAAGTGCAACCGCATGTCACTGGCGGAACAGTAACTAGTTCCGCCCATGATTTGAGCTCGCTGCTGTTTGCCGCCGGCGGTAATCGTCACTTCAGCGCCAATCGCGTCGCGATTGCTCTTTCCCGCGCCCTCCAATTCGAGAGTGATCCAGTTTCCGGCGGCGGAGCGATTGCGCGCCATCAAGGGAGGGCCCGAATTCTGACTGACCACAAAATCAAGGAGACCGTCGCTATCGAAATCCAGGACCGCGAGTCCACGGCCAAGAAGCGGCATGGCAAAGACTGGTCCCGACTCACGCGAGACATCACGAAAGCGTCCCCTGCCGTCGTCTTCGAACAAGGACAGCGTTTCGCGGTAAGCCACGCGCGGGTGAAACAGAGCGATGTTATCGAGGATATGTCCGTTCGCCACCAGAATCTGCTGCCGGCCGCTGTTGTCGAAATCGGCGAAGCGGACCCCGAATCCGCTCAGAAGCCTTGGCTCCGCGCCGAGACCCGCTTCGACGGTAGCATCCCGAAAGGCTCCTTTTCCCAGGTTTCGATATAGACGGTTCAACTCACCGTCAAGATGGGTGACATAGAGATCTGGGTGAGCGCCGCCGCCGAGGTATGCCGCATCCACGCCCATACCGGCTTCGGCCTGGCCGTCGCTATTAAACCCGGCGCCCGAAGAGAGTCCGGATTCCTCAAACGTGCCATCGCCCCGGTTGCGATAAAAGAAATTCATAACGCTGTCGTTGGCCACGAAAATGTCCGGCCAGCCGTCACCGTCGAAATCCGCCAGAACGAGGCCAAGGCACTTCCCCCCGGAGGTCTCGAGTCCAGCCTTCGCAGTAACGTCGCGGAACCGGCCGCTGCCCTCGTTGTGATAGAGCGTCACACCGGTTCCTCGATAGACGTCGGGATGACAGTAGGCTCGCCGACCCGGTGCGGCGTCGCCGCAGAAACGCGGGTCGTCCCAAGAAAAATCGGCGACGTAGTTTGCGATCACCAGGTCCAGGCGCCCGTCGCGATCAAAATCGAACCATCCGGCGCTGGTGGCCCACCGGCCTAGGTTCTCCACTCCGGCGGAGACTGTTACGTCGCTGAATGTGCCGTCGCGGTTGTTGTGAAACAGAACGCTTCGAGGGTAGCCGGTCAGCAGCAGGTCAGGGTATCCGTCGTTGTCGTAATCAGCCACCGCCGCGCCCATACCGTAGGTGTCGAAGCTGCCATTCAAGTGGGCGGCGGTGGTACGGTCCTCGAATTTGTGGTTTCCCAGATTGCGGTAGAGCGCCAGGCGGTGGTGACTGGCCTCAGCTGAACCCGGCCGGCCGCCTCCATTCACGAAGACGACGTCGGGACGGCCGTCCCGGTCGTAATCCAGGACGCCGACACCAGAGCCCATCGTCTCGATCATCTTCTTTTCGGCGCTGGCGCCGTTCTCGGTAGAGAAGCGGATTCCGCACGTCGCCGTGATGTCTTCGAAAACGAACCGGCGCGAAGCGGCTGCCGCGACCAGAAGCCCGGCAGACAGTAAGGCGGCGAGCGATCTAGGCAGCGGCCGGCGAAAGGATCCCATGCGGATCAACATCTCGTTCAAATTTCATCGTGCCGTATATGCGGGGGCGTCAGTTATTTCGCGTCTTATCCACCACGACGGCGCCGCCCTTCATTACCCAACTCACGTTCTTGATCGCGACTTGAATGTCGGCGAGGGGATCGCCCCGCACCGCCACGATATCGGCCAGGTAGCCGGGAGCGACCGAGCCCAGGCTCTTCTCCATGCCGAGCGCCTCGGCCGGCAGAACGGTTACGGTTTGCATCGCCTGTTCATTGGTCATCCCCATCTTCACGAACCAGGTGAGTTCCCGCATGTTCAGGCCGAATCCGTTATAGACCGCGTCAGAACCGACGAGCATCCGTGCTCCCGCCTTAAATGCTTTTTGCGCCGTAAGGTAGTTCCGTTGAATGTAATCCTTCAAGTTGTCTTTGGCACCGGCCGGGAACTTATAGACCTCGTCGGCATTCTCGACGTAATACTGATTGTGATCGATGGTGGGAACGTACCAGATCTTCTTGCGGACCATTTCCGCTATAGTGGCGTCATCCATATCTGTCGCGTGTTCCAGCGTGTCGCAACCAGCTCGAATAGCATCCCGTGCGCCAGCCGGACCGTAGGAGTGGATTGCTACCTTGTGTCCTTCCGCGTGAGCGGTGTCGACAATAGCCTTCATCTCGTCATAACTTACAGTCTGGTCCCCCGTAACATTGTCGAATCCGCCCGTGGATCCGAAGACTTTCACCCAATCCGCGCCCGCTGCGATTACGGCTTTGGTCAGCTTAGTCTGTTCAGCAACCTTATCGTTCATCTCCGTGATCTTCGGCAAGCCGTGCAGGCCCGCCCCGGACACAAGTAAACGAGGACCGGTCAGCGCACCCATGTTGATGAGATCGCGCAGGGCGATATCGGCGCCTCCAGAGGCGTTTAAGTCGCGCAGCGTAGTTACGCCGGCCTCCAGCGCTTTCATTCCGTTCCTCTGGGACAGGACGACGGTAATGGCAACATGGCGCGGTCCCTGGCGCCGCGGAGTGGTGCCGGGGTCACCGCTCCAGTAATACGTGACGTGGGTGTGCATGTCGATCATCCCCGGTATTCCCGTAAAGGAGCTAAGGTCAATGGTCTGCACTCCCGGCGGAATCGCTCCGCCGGCGGCGACGCTGCGGATCTTATCGTCGTCAACGATTACGACAGCGTTGGCGATGACGCGGTGGCCATCCCAAAGTTTTCCAAACTTGATAGCTTTAGTAGCGGCGGTGGCGTTAAGGCAAAGGGCAAGCGATAACACCGCCAAGAATCTTGCGGTTCGAATCATAAGGCCTCCCAGGCCAACCTTCCAGTGCAACGGGGAACGGGGACCGGCAGTGCGAAATCCGCCCCCTGCTTTAATCGACGGGCCTCTCCGGCTTCAAATACCTGGCCAGAAAGCTGAAGACCTCGCGCCGGGATTCCTGAGCCAGCTTCGTGTCCAGCCGCCCGAACTCATGTCCCCCCGGAGCGTCCTCATAGATTTTGTATTCGAACTTCTTCCCTGCCGCCTTCAGCGCCGCAACAAACCGCTGCACCTCGATCACGTTCACGTCCTCATCGTTACTGTTGCCATGAATCAGCAACGGCGTCTCCAGCCTGTCGGCATAGGTGATCGGCGACCGCTTCAAATACTCTTGAATATCTCCCTGTACGGTTTTCCCGATATGCTGCGAGGCCGAAAAAATCGCCTGATAAGAGGCATCGTGGTACCCCAGTCGCAACACCAGATCCGTTACCGGCACACCGGCATACGCCACCGCGTACGCACCCGGATGCAAGAGGATATTCATCAGCGCGATCATGCCGCCATGGCTCCAACCGATCATTCCCACGCGCTTCTCATCCAGAAAATCGTAGTTCTCCAACATCCATGCCCGGGCCCGGAACACATCCTCCACCTCCAGCCCGCCGTAATCGATTTCGTTAAAGAATGCGGCTCCGTACCCGGTGCTGCCGCGATAGTCCGGCCCGATGACGCAATAGCCCTGCCGAACCAGATCCTTCACCACGGCGTATTCATAATCGTGCCCAAAATCGCTATGGATTCCCTGATGAGCAAACACGATCAGCGGCTGCTTTTTGGTTCTATCGATGTTTTTCGGCACGAAGGTCATGGCATGAATGATCAGCGGGTTCTTTGCGCCCGGCGCCGTCGGATTCTGCGGCTTGTGCCGTGCCGAACTGGTATACCGGATTTCATTCACCTAGCTGCGCTCGGCCGTATCGCCAAGCTGCGAGTACCACTTCTGTACTTCGAACGCCTTGATCAGGGCATCCGCGCCATGGTCCCGAGCAGCTCCGGCGCCTTGCCCGCTAGATGCCTCGGAGGCGGCCCCCGAAGGCGTTGCCGCACTTGCAGCGCCGCCGGCAACTGAAGGAGCGGCGCCCGACGTCCCCGATCTCTGAGCATGCACTATTGACGATAAGAAAAGGCAAACGAGCCCGATTCGCAAAACCATCTCACTCGCTCCGACTCCCGCAGTGTTATCGATTTCACCGGCTGGTATTCCGGCTATTAACGATGCTTTGGGAGATGTCCAGACTGGGGACCGTGTTCCGCGGCGTGCGAGAAACACGTACTCGCCGAAATACGCCAACCCGCCAGAACCGTGGGCCAAGGCTATCACACCAACCGCGAGCGAGTCAATATGGGTCTTAGAACCGAATGCGCAGACCGAACTCCATCTGGCGCGCCTGCAGGCCGTTGGCGTTGGTCGCTTGATTGGGTGACCACTCCCCAGGTTTGCGGGCTGTCGATTTTGCGGCGCGGCGCTCCTGTTCAAGAGCCTGGCAAAACTTCAGCAAGTCGATGCCGGCGTACGAATCGACCACGTAATTACGATGTCCGCCGATCTTCCATCGGCGGCATACCCGTCTCCGGACAGTGCCGCCAGATTCTATGAAGCCGTGGTTCAACGGCTCCAAGCCGTGCCCGGAGTCGAGCAGGCATCCGTCTCGCAGGGCTTGCCCCTTCAAGGTGTGCAATGGGGCGAAGGTCTGAGGGTGCCCGGAATCAGGGAATCTCTCCTGGTTCGTCTGAAGCTTGTCGATCCCTGGTATTTCGGCGCGCTGCAAATTCCAGTAGAGACCGGGCGCGGTATTGAAGATCGGGATCGCGCGGGCGTCCCGTTAGCGGCAGTTTCCGTGGTCGTCTGCAGGTCGGCGTCGGGCACGGCGGACAGTACCGCCACCACGTTGGAGTCCATGCAAATCCGCTGCACCAGGGCGGCCGCCATCTGCGCGGGGCTAGCCTGCGCCTTCAATTGCCAGTTGTGCCGTGCCGCGCGGTTGGCCGCGCCGGGGTCCTCGTTCATGATGTAGGCGGGGTACTTGCCGATCGCGTGAGAAGGCCACCGGATGTCTCATCCCGTGGGCTACGAATCGCTTACCGATGGATCGGCCAAAACGATCCGGCTTTCTGCGAATATACAGAAATCATCCATGTACGACGCAATTGTCATCGGCCTTGGAGGCATGGGCAGCGCCTCCCTGTTTGAGCTTGCCAGCAGGGGCCTCAAGGCGCTCGGCATCGAGCAATTTGACGTGCCCCACGAGTTCGGCTCCTCACACGGTCTGACGCGAATCATTCGTCTGGCTTATTTCGAATCGCCGGCGTATGTACCGCTGCTATTCCGCGCTTACGAACGCTGGAGAGAGATCGAAGAGCACTGTGGCGAGAAATTACTTTACATTACCGGCAGCATTGATGCTGGCAGGGAACACACGCGAACCGTTCAGGGCTCGTTGCAGGCATGCCACGAATTCTCACTCCAGCACGATCTCTTAGATGCGGCTGCCGTGAGCAAGCGGTTTCCAGGCTACCAGTTAGAGCGGGACATGCTGGCCATCTTTCAGCCGCAGGGCGGGTTTCTCCTGCCGGAATGCTGCATCGTTAACTATGTACAGGCGGCCAGAGACTCAGGAGCGGTAATTCATACCCAGGAAAAGGTAATCGGCTGGGAGAAGACCTTGGATGGCATTGCTGTCCGCACGGCACACGCGCGCTACGAAGCGAGTCGCCTTGTGATCACCGCAGGACCATGGGCCCGAAATCTGGTGCCGGAGCTTAACGCGCTTGCTGTTCCCGAGCGGCAAGTCCAGCTCTGGACCCGGCCCGACCAACCCGATTTATTCCGGCCTGACTGCTTTCCGGTGTTCAATCTTCAGGCATCGGATGACGAGTCTCTCCGCTACTACGGGTCTCCAATCCACGGGATACCTGCCTTCAAGATCGGCCAGTATCATCACCGGCACGAACAGGGCGATCCCGAAGAGCTGAGCCGCGAGGTTGAGAGCGGTGATGAGCAACTTCTACGGCACGGGATTGAGCGGTTCTTTCCCAAAGCGAACGGCGCGACCATCGCGGCGAAAACCTGCTTGTTCACGAACAGTCCTGATGAGCATTTCATTCTCGATATGCACCCTGAGACGGGGCGAGTGGCTATCGCAGCGGGATTTTCCGGGCACGGCTTCAAGTTCTGCAGCGTCATCGGGGAAATCATGGCGGATCTAGTGACCCGCGGTGGCACGCGCCACAACATCGCCCCGTTCCGATTGAATCGGCACTTCGGCGGCGAATGAACGGCCGGCTTGACGGTATAGTCGGAAGCCAGCGTTCCCGGACCCCCTGCTCATGGAGTCCCTGGTCCGTCATCCCGAAATCCATATCTGCCGTTTATCCTCCGCAGAAACGGAATCGTGAGCCTGAGGAGCGGAGGGCGGCATCCTCAACAATACGCGGGCGAAGTGCGCAGACAGACTGACGAAGAGCCCAGCCCCATTATCAATGGTTGCGCCCCATGACGAGCGAGACCGAACCGGCTAGAAGGCACTTGGAGAAATTGGCAAAGCGGCTTTTCGCCAATCTTAAGAAATGGATCGTTCTCCCCCTGGTCTGCGCTTTGATCGGAGTCATGGTCATCGGGCGGCTGACGAACTGGGTGATTGGGCCCAAGGCTTACAAGATCTACGTGGTGGGCAAATTCGACGACGAAGCGCCCAGACAGATCTGGGGAGGCGTCTCGGAAGGAGAGTCCCAACTGCGTGCTCTGGACGGCGTGAAGTTGGAAATAGAGAGGGTGGATGACCTGGGCGACCCCCTCAATGCGCGGCGCGTCGCTTCGGAAATTTCCCGCAGAAGCGACTCTCTGCTCGTGGTAGGCCACATCTACAGCACGCAAACCAAGGAAGCGCTTCCCGCCTATTTGCAGGAGTCCGATCCGCCGGTTCCGGTGATTCTCACCACAGAAACCAATCCCAACCTGCTGCCTCCAAAAGTCTCAAAGAGCGTTTATTATCCTGTTTTCCGGTTGTCGCCAACTGATGATGCGCAGGCGGAACGGGCGGCTCAATTCGCGATCTCGCAGGGGGCGACGGCCTTTTGGGTGGTGGAGGACGTTTCGAATCCGGTGTACTCAAGCTTCCTCGCGCAGGAATTCATCAAACAGGTTCAGCAGAAGCGCAATCGAGTGCTATTGTGGTCCACTACGTTGAGCATTCCATCGGCCGAATCGATTCGGGCGCTCAAAGTGAACTGGGTCTTTTTCGCTGGCAACTGGCCGAATGCGTTGATTCTGATCCAGCAGGTGAAGGCAATGTTCGCGGGAGGCACGATGCCTGGAATTCTGCTGAGCGACGGATGCATGGATCAGCAGCTCATCGATACAGGCGGCACAGACGTGGAAGGGGTCTATCTGACCCACCAACTAACCGCCAAGGGCTATGCGGTATCAAACTACGGCATCTATGGAAAGGACGCCTCGAAGTTGGTGGCGCAAATGGCGGAGGAGACGGACAACCGATTTAGCGACCTGGCGGGCAAACAAGGAGGACTTGGATATCTCGTCCGGCGAATCCTGGGCCTCCGAAGAGTAAGGGATGCCCGCCACGCCTTGGTCGCTTACATGGAGGAGGCAGTGCGAACCGGCCACGAGTTCGACCTGACAGCCGGCGGCCGGTGCCAGTTCAAGGATGACGGTACGCGAGTCAGCACGACCTTCCATGTCTGGAAGGTGAGCGGCGCCGAATTCGGCGATGTGCGTGAGAGCGGGCC
>WNFJ01319026.1_pt1 | contig 21125 bp, 19 predicted proteins | sample 5400461 | NCBI WGS metagenome assembly WNFJ01 (sample SAMN13153349, study PRJNA577476) | soil metagenome | isolation source: 115 cm saprolite on Douglas fir-dominated hillslope | place: USA:California | collected 2013-09-17
GCAGCACGCGCAAGCCGCCGAACAGGTACAAGACGACGCCGAGGATGGCGGCGAGCATGACGTCCATGGGTCTCCTCAGGCCGGGACGGCCTCGATGATCACCGCCGCCCGGGGTTCAAAGTCGACCGACCCCTGGCTGAAGTCTTTCCGGTGTCCGCTCTCAGCATCCTGAGCCATTTCTTGCGAGAGGCACCATTCTGCTCGCGAACCTTTGTCGCCGAAGGGCGCGCTGATGTCCTTCTGTGCCAATTGAGCTACGCGAGGGGACGATGTGGCGCTTGAACTTAGCTCGGGCGTTAGTTCCGCAGCACCCTCAGATGCTGCCGCTTGTTTGCCATTGGGTTCCCGCTAGACGACAGGCGATGCGCAGCCACCGCCGCTGCGCGCGACTCATCGCGGATCCGCGCACCACCGGGAAATGTGTCCCGGGGTGTTCAGCGTCCCAGAGACGGACCCCGCGTCGGTCCCGGCCGTGTCGCGCGGGCGTCTGGAATGCGACCGTGTAGGACCACGTGCCCGACTCGTCCCAGGCTTCGGCTTCGCCCCAAAAGCGATCGGCCGACGATGCGTGGGGCCCATGCACCGTGATTACGTCGGCGGGCCAGAGTCCGCGCCGGACGAACTCGATGGCCCAGCTCACCCACGACTCACGATCTTGGTGCCGCTCGAACTCCGAACTCGGCCACGAGTTGCCGACTCCTGGGGCCTGGGCGTTTCCTCGAACTGCGCCGTTTTTGTCAGGTCCGAAGGCGAACCGACCTCAAAAGTCGCGCCCCGTAGCCTGGGCTTCCTAGATATTGGGGCAACTCAGGACACTCGTTCTGCGAGTGCGCGATATACCAGGTCACACGCGGTTCGCTTTCCACTCCTCCTGATCGCCCTGTAAACAGTCCTACCCATTTCTTGCATTGGGGGCACCGAACTTCCAAAAGCGCCTTCTTCGTTTTCACGTCGTCCCCCGTTCTTGTACCGCCGGCGTCTGCTTTACTGACCGAGTTCGCGATGGTGCATTTCACGCCATCCAATAATTTGGCAGGCGGAACGAGGTCAGTGAACAGGTGCGAAGACGCTCTTTCGCCTCGATGTCGGGTGCATCGCACCCTCGAAACATTGCGACTGTCTCCCGACCAACCTCTGAGCCGCTTCAGCAACTTCACCATCGTCCCACTTTCCCACCCGCGGCAGCACACGTCCCCTACTTCTCGAACACCAGGTGAGTGTCGCTCTTGGTCACACCGGCAATGCCTTGCACCCGGTTGAGGACGAAATCTTGCAGGGTCCGTGCGTCCGCAGCTTCGACGAGCGCGATGATGTCTGGCAGGCCCCAACAAATCTCGGCCGACTTGACGCCGTCGAGACGCCGCAACTGCTCCACCACCCCGGCGTTTTTCCCTGGCGCGACGTGGACAAAGACATAGGCTTTCATGGCTGCGCCCACGCCGTAGCAGCCGGAGCGGTCGGTACGGCCGCCCGGTTCAGCTCCAGCCATTCGGCGGCGAGCGCGCGGAAGCTCTGCTCGTCGTGGTCCCACAGCCGGATGACCTCGTTCACCACCTCCACCGGGACGCCGATGAGGGCACCGACGACGTGCTTCTTCCGGCGTGACTTCGCCATCTCGCGCACCAATGCATCGGGCTCGCCGTACGTGGCGATGGCCAGGAAGCAGTCCTTCCAGCGGTGCCCGGTCGCCGTGACGCCGCGCGTCACGCGCTCAGGACCCAGCGCCTCGAAGGCCGTGGTCAATAAGACTTTCTCCTCGGGATTCATCGTACCCTCCTCCCACTGAACGAAGTTGATAGACCTTCGCAGCAGCCCGCGACACGATCGACCAGCCGCGGGATGCGGAGGGCCACGCATGTTACCAGCTGTCTCGGCTGTCTCAGCTTCGGGGAGGCGTCGCGAAGAGCGTCTGAGCGGAGGAGAACGGCCGGGTTGGTCGCACCGGTGCTTAGGCTGCGCAACTCTACGATGCAGGACAGCCGACGCGAATGCAAGAGAGGCGCGAGAAACCACCGATCCAGCGCCTCCACGCCCCCGAACTGGGGAGTGTTGTGCGACATCTGTCAGTGGGCCTCAGCCAGCGTCAGCGGGCGTTGGCACCACATTGGCACCACGGTCCTTTGATTCCGCTCGGCGCCCCCGTGAAGACGTCGAGCGTCGCTTGCACGCCGCTCCGCGGGCCGCGATGGTCCGGGCGCTTGGCGGGTTGGGCCAACCCCAGACAGCGACGGGCCGGGGCACAGCCGGCACGAACGGGGGGCCAGTTCGGGCGCTGCAATAGGTGAGTGGAATTCGACTGGCAAAGCTCCTCGAACTCTGAGGACGGGACGGGAACCCAGCGCCACGGCGCGTCAACCGGCACGCTGGAAATCTAGTCGGCGTCGAGGAGGAGCTCGCCCCGCAGGATCAGCGCGGCAGCGAGGAGCCGCACGTCAGCGGGCGACAATCGGGAGTTCGGATCCTGGTCCGCTGGCGAGCTGGTCCACGACGCGCCGCGCGATCGCGTCGAGCGCCTGAGCGGCGGGCGAGCTCGGCTCCGCGGCCACGATGGGCTTTCCGGCGTCCGCGAGATCCGCCATCTGCGCCTGGAAGATCTCGGTGCGCGCGCCGCAGTGTGGGCACACGAAGTAGCTCATGTTCTCGACGATCCCGATCACCGGCACGCCGACGCGCTCGAACATCTTCGCGCCGCGCAGGGAGTCGCCCACGGCGACTTCCTGCGGGGTGGTGACGATGATGGCAGCGCGGATGTGCACCGACTGGGCGAGCGACAGCTGCGCGTCGCCGGTGCCTGGAGGCAGGTCCACCAGGAAGTAGTCGAGCTGGCCCCACTCCACGTCGCGCAGGAACTGCCCGATGACCTTCATGATGATCGGCCCGCGCCAGATCGCCGGCGCGTCGCGCTCGACGATCAGCCCGAGCGATATGAGCTTCACGCCTTCGCTCTCGAGCGGCTGCATCTTGCCGCCGCGGACCTCAGGTTTCCGGTCCACGCCCATCATGCGCGGGATGTTGGGCCCGTAGATATCCGCGTCCATGAGCCCCACCCGGTGGCCGGCGCGCGCCAGCGCGACTGCGAGGTTCACGGACACGGTGGACTTCCCTACCCCACCCTTCCCCGACGAGATGGCGAGCACTGTGCCGAGGTGCGGCAGCTCCACCGGCGTGGGGGGTGGGGGGACCGAGCCGGGTGTGGGGCGCTGCGCGGTTGGGCCGTGCGCAGTGGCTCCCGGTGCAGCACTACCGGCCGTGACGTTGACTCGCACCGCGGTCACGCCCTCCACCGCTTGTACCGCTTTGCGCACCTCGCGGGCGAGGGAGCCCGGGTCGTCGCGGCCGAGGAGGAAGGTGAACGCCACCGTGCCGCCGTCGTCGACGGCGAGGTCCTTCACCATGCCGGCGGAAACGACGTCGCTACCGAGACGGGGGTGCTTCAGAGTCGCAAGCGCACGCTCGACGCGCGCTTGGAGAGTGTCGGATGCGGACACGGGTGGAAAGGTACTCGAGCGAAAGGCGGCGGGTCAACGAGCGGAGGAGCCCTCCCCCCCGTTGAACCGGGAGCTCCGAGCGGCAGGCCACTCGGATCAGGAGATCCGCGAGCTCCGCTGCGCGATCGCTGCGCAGGCGGAGGGGACAGGGGCTTGTGCTCGGGGAAGGGGCTCAGCGGGCGGCGTTCACCGGCTCGACCCCGCCCCCGCATTTCCTCAGGGGGAGTTGGAAGCCGCGCTGCTGGACCGAGAGGCCGGCCGATGGATGCTGACGCCGAGGCCGCTGGCTCGCGCAATAGCGCGGCGCGCGTTCGAATCACCATTCACCCGTCCGCGCGCGTCAGACCAGCTCGTGACCGAAGGCGAACACGCCGCCGGCGTGCACGCGGCAATCGCATACCGAGTCGGCCCGGCACGCCGGACCGGTGCGTTCGAGCGGCGACCGCTCGGGCGCGGCCCGCACCTGCGCATTGTGCGCGCAACGCTGATGCAGACGCTCGATCTACTAGAAGCCAAGGCGCACGCACGCCACGGCGAGGCGAGGGCGACCAGGCCGCCAACGAGATCACGCCTGACCGCCCGCGTCCGCCCTCGACCGCCTGCATTTCTCACACGGACACATCGTCAGCAGCTGCTCGTAGGTGTAGATGCCCGTGTTGTGCCCATCGCTCCAGTCGATGCGGATCCCGTATTGCCCCACGAGGCCCACCCGCAGGTCGTAGATGTCTTCCGGAACCGAGGCGGGGTGGAGCCGCGGCCGTCCCGTCATCTCCTCCCGGCACTCCGCGCACCGGCAGGCGAGCCGGAGCATCCGGCACGAGTAAATCCCCTCATGGCCGGCGTCATCCCATTTGATCAGGAAATCCCGCTCGTTGGCGCGGCCAATCAGAAGGGGGATGGGGTTCCGGATCACACTCTAGGGTCCTACTCTGAAGCGCACCGTGTCCACCACGAGCGGCTTGCGCGGGACGTGGTTGGGATCAGCCATGGTCGCTCAAGACGGCTCCACCACCACCCCGTTGAGGAGAACATCACCGCGCTCGAGCGCTACCGCGTTGCCGCCAGACGGCGTAGCGACCCGATCACGCGATTGCGGTGCGTCGAGGTGGCAGGTGGCCTCATGGTCGTGCAGCGTGAGGGGCGGCGGCGACCACAAGCCCGTGGGTTCGGCCCCTCCGGGGCTGCGAGGTACCTGGCGCCAGACCCGATGCGGGTGGCCGCGGAGGTCGTGACCGCCCCGGCCGATGCCGTGCGGTGACGGGGCTGGACCGCCGTGTGCTCACCGCGAACCGCGCGGCCGCCCAGGTGTTCGGCCGCCCGTGGAACGATCTCCCCGGAACGGCCAGTAACGACCTCGTCATGCGTGCCGAGGGCGACGTGTCCGCGAAAAGTCCCCCGACGCTTCGAGGAGCCCCTGAAGCTCATATGTGCTGTTCGTCTTCGATGTCGTACGTCCGGCCGCACCGCCTGCACTCGACGTTTGAATCGCCGATACGCAACGGGTAAATCCGATGTCCGGCCGGACAAACGGCGTAGTAAGTCAGCTCGGGCGGGGGCTGGCCGGGGAGAACGCGCTGGAAACCCGTGACCTGCACGCGCGTGACCTTCTCAGGCTCGTGATTGATAATGCGCACCAGGCGCTCGGCAACCGGATGGCCGACAGCATTCAAACCAATCACCCGTACGATGCCATCTTTCGTGCTGGCTTCGACACGATACCAGTGGCCTCTCTCTAGCGCAGCATGCGGGGAGGGCGGCCCGGCAAGCAGTTGTGCCCATTCGGACATAGCGTCGTCGTCCTACCGAGTTAGCATCTCAGCTTATGGCGCCATTGCGAATCGGGCGCGCGTGCTGTAGCTCGAGGTCGCGGCATGGCCATACGCCACTACCTCGCGGGCTTGCTCGTGGTGCGGGTGGAACTGCTGCGGGTCCCACAACTCCGCCGTCAACAACAACCCGGGCACGACAAGGCCGGCGAACGCTGACCGGCTATCCAGGCGAAGTCCAAGAATCCTCATAAACCAAATCTAACAAGTTCCAGCTCCCCGGGACTCCCTGTCGCATGGTCGGAGCTCTGATCTTGGTTACATACGGACCACGCGTTTACCGGTGGATGATAGGGAAAAGTGGAACATGAACCGGAGGGTCGCTGCTACAGTTGCGGGCCTATGCCGCTCAGATCCATTCGAGCTTGAACCCGCGCTCGAGGAACCAGTCCTCAACCTCCCGCTCGCTTTCAAACTGGGGCATCTCCACCAGCTCACCAACAAGGTGGCGAGCCGCGAGCTCATCCATCTCGTAGTCCTTCATCCCGTCGCGACTAGACCACACGATCTCGCCTGCGTTCGGTTCGAAGAAGGCGCGATCGTTTGGGTTCGCTCCACCCGAGCGACGCCCGACGATCCACGGCGCGTAATCAGGATGCCAGAGGAACAACCCATCAGGGTCTCGTTGCAGCCTCAGCGTCTTCATGCGACGCTTCCCTGTAGTTGTGGGGTAGCGTTCGCCTTCTCGAACCGCATCGCGACCGCGGCAGCGAGGTCCACCTCGTCGATGATGTTATAGCGGTCGAACATCGAGCGGGTCCGCCAGCCAAACAACCGCATGCACGATGACAACGATGGCAGAGAGGCGGCACCAAGGCTAGTCATGGTGTTGGTTTGGAACAAAGGATAAGTGAATCTTGCGGAGAACGCGGCGAAACGCATACAGAAACGGTCCTCCTTGTAGCGATCGCGGGCTGGAATCCGGCATGGCGGGGCTGAAACTAGACTCATGGGCCCACCTTTGGCGAACAAGGTGCACGGCATTCATGCGGGGCCCCTGTGCGCCGTTCCCTTCAATCTCGGGCCCCTGCCCCGCTCGCTCGCTGCCGATGGCCGGCGCCGCGCACGCGGGGGATTCCGCATCCGGGGCGAGGCGCCGGCGGGCCTCGCGCACGAGGCGGGGCTCGGGTGGCATAGTCTCCGGCGGAAGTTCGCCACGGACATGAAACACGTGCCGCTCGTGGACCTGTGCTATCTCGGGGGATGGAAGGACCCGCAAACGGTGTCAAGTGCTACCAGCGGTGTCGGATGAGCGGACGTTGCGGCAGGCGCTGGCGAGTCGCGGCCGCCGGATCGCCGGGGGTGGGTAGTCGGCGAATCGACACCACAATCGACACCGCGGCTGTTTTTGAGTGCGAATGAAGAGCCCGGCTCGGGACCTAGCCCTAAGCCGGGCTTGCCGTTCACCATCAGTGGGCCTGAGTGGAGTTGAACCACTGACCTCACGCTTATCAGGCGTGCGCTCTAACCACCTGAGCTACAGGCCCGCAACAACTTAGCCTAAACTACTAGGCGCACCATGTGCCGCAAAGTGTGCCGTAACTTGGCTACCGCCTGCCGGTGCTGCGCCACGCGGTACTCGACCACCTTGGCCCGATGTTGGACCTGCCCCCAGATGGCCGTACACCTTCTCGATCATCGCGGTCGACGAGTGCCCAACCTCCCGGGCCACTGTGAAGGCCGCCACGGGCGCCCCGGCGTGCGTCGTCTGAATCCGGGGGGAAATATAGGTGTGCCGGAACATCTTCGGAGTGATCTCTCCCGCCGGCCCCGCGAGGACTTGGGCCGCGATCTCGACCATGCGGGCATCGACTTCGCGGGTCGCGTTCGACTTGGCGACTTCGTTACCCGTGATCCCGAGGATGATAGGGATGGCGACGAGGCCGAGCATCTGTATCCACTCCCGCAGTTTGTCGAGTTTCATGAACGAGAGGATACACCGTGTGGCCAAGGTTCATACGACGCGGCCCTTGTTATTTCCTCGGTCGCTATCTTTGAGCCGTGAGTGTCATCCTCAGCGTAGCGAGCCTCCAAGGTAAATGAAGGTCCACCCACCGTACACAGAAGCCAACTACCAAGCCGAGCGGAGGCAGACTCCGCCGCTCGCGTGTCCCGATTGCGGCTCGACGGGCGACTACGGGCCCCGAGCCGCGGCGCACCCGGACGGCACGGAGCGACACTATCGCGCGTGCAAAGTGTGCGGCTTCTGGCAAGAGGCGGACGGTTCACCCGCGTATCGGTGCTGGAAATCGCAGCATGTCTGCGCGCGGCTCGTCGACACGGAATACACGTGTCCGTTCTGCGACCAGACGCTGCGCCCTGCAGAGCCGGAGGGCGTCGCCGTGCACACCTGCGGCAAGTACCTGAAGCCCGACGAAGACGACTACTTCTGTACGACGTGCGGTCACTGGATACACCGCGCGTCGCAAGCCCCTTGGCTCTTCCGTGGGAGCGGCTGACCGACCGGGTCCGGTTGCCATTGGTTGCCGGTCGATGTCGGAGGGTGTGTCGACCCAAGCTCGATGAAGCACGAAGCGGGAGCATGATGTCATGCTCCCGCTCGGTGTTTCGTGCTTATCAGGGGTGCGCTCTAACCACCTGAGCTACAGGCCCCGACCCCCAGTTTCCCGTCCCTCGCCAAGCGGATCGACGGTCTCTCGGGACCCGCGGCGAGTAGCTGACCGGGGGACCCGCTCTCACCCGGCCCTCGTGCGTCTCGCCCCCCCCGCCCCCGTCACTCCCAGTCGCGCCGCGGCCCCTTGCGCGGCCGGAACTCTTCGTCCTCTTCGTCGTCGAACTCGTCGTCCAGATCGTCGTACTCGTCGAGGTCGTCCAGATCCTCTTCGTCAAGCTCGTCCTCTTCCAACTCGTCGTCGAAGTCCTCGTCCAGGTCTTTGTCCTCTTCGAACTCCCCGAACTCCTCGTCGTCGAGACTGTCGCTGCGACGCTTGAGCGACCAGTCCGACGTCTCGCGGGACAACATTGTCACCCCCAGCTAGGGTTGCGGTTGACGGTGAACGAGCCTTCCGGTCCTACCTCTAAGACTCCTCAGCCGCCCGCGCGTTACGGGCCAGCTTGCGACGCTCGGTGGCGCCCAGGGCGCGCTTGCGCAGCCTGATGGACGACGGCGTCACCTCGATGAGTTCGTCGTCCTCAATGTACTCGAGCGCCAGTTCCAGGCTCACCAACCGCGGCGGCTCGAGCACGATCATCTCATCCGAGGCGGTCGTCCGCATGTTGCTGAGCTTTTTCTCCTTCGACGGGTTGACGTCCATGTCGTCCGCGCGGGCCGTCTCCCCAACGATCATCCCCTCGTACACGGGCTCGCCCGGCTTCACGAACATCGTGCCGCGTTCCTGCAAGTTGAACAGGGCGTAGCCGACGGCGACCCCCTCCCGGTCCGCCACCATGACCCCGCGGCGCCGCCCCGAGAGCGGGCCGGCCCAGGGCCCGTACTGCAGGAAGCGGTGATGCATGATTCCCGTTCCCCGCGTGTCCGTCAAGAACTCAGACCGATAGCCCAGCAGTCCCCGAGCCGGGATCTTGAAACGCATCCGCACGGTCCCGGCGCCCGGGTTCCGCATGTCCAGCAGCTCGGCCCGACGGGGCCCGAGTTGCTCCATCACCACGCCGAGGTATCCCTCCGGGCAGTCGATCATCAGCTCCTCGTAGGGCTCGAGGCGCTCGCCGTTGGGCCCCTCCCGCGGGATGATGCGGGGGCGGCTCACCTGGAACTCAAAGCCTTCGCGCCGCATCGTCTCCATCAGGATGCCGAGGTGCAGCTCGCCGCGCCCCGAGACGGTGAAGGTCTGGGGGTCGTCGGTTTCCTCGACGCGGAGCGCGACGTTGCGCTCGAGCTCTCTGAAGAGCCGCTCCCGTAGCTGGCGCCCGGTGACGAACTTGCCCTCGCGCCCGGCGAAGGGCGAGTCGTTCACCTTGCAGTCCACGGAGATCGTGGGCTCCTCGACCGCGATCCCCGCGAGCCGCTCCAGGTAATCGGGAGCCGTCACCGTCTTGCCGATCTCGACACCCGCAAGCCCGGCGAGCGCCACGATGTCGCCCGCCGCCGCCGCCGCCTGCTCCACGCGCTCGAGGCCGTCAAACCCGAACAGCTTCACCACGCGCGCCTGTTCGTAGGGCGCGTCCCCGAGCGGCCCCGGGGCGCCGAGCGGGAGCAGCGCCACGGTCTCGCCGACCCGCACTCGGCCGCGCTCGATCCGGCCGATCGCGATGCGCCCGAGATAGGAGGAATAGTCGAGCGTCGAGACGAGCATCTGGAACGGCCCGTTGGGATCGGCCTGGGGCGCCGGGATGGTGTCGATAATCGTCTGGAACAGCGGCTTCAGGTCCGTCCCGGGCGTCTTGAGATCGACCGTCGCGGTCCCCGCCCGACCAGAGGTATAGAGGAAGGGGCAGTTGAACTGCTCCGGCGTGGCGTCCAGGTCGAGGAACAGTTCCAGCACCTCGTCGTGCACCCGCAGCGGCTCCGCATCCTGGCGGTCGATTTTGTTGACGAGCACGATCGGCTTCAGACCGAGCGCCAGCGCCTTGCCGGCCACGAAGCGCGTCTGCGGCATGGGTCCTTCCGCGGCATCGACCAGCAGGAGGAACCCGTCGACCATGCGCAGGATGCGCTCCACCTCGCCACCGAAATCGGCGTGGCCCGGCGTGTCGACGATGTTGATCTTGGTGTCACCCCAGCGCACCGCGGTGTTCTTAGAGAGAATGGTGATGCCGCGCTCGCGCTCGAGGGGGTTCGAGTCGAGGACGCGCTCGCCCACCAGCTGGTTGGCGCGGAACACGCCCGCCTGGCGGAGCATCTGGTCCACGAGCGTGGTCTTGCCGTGGTCCACGTGGGCGATGATGGCGATGTTGCGGATCTGCACAGGGGCCGGAATCCCGGGACGGTGCCTCAGTGAGGGGCGCAGTATAGGGAGGGGGTCCCTAAAACACAAGCGGGCCCGTCACGCTCCCGGGCGGCGCCGCGCGAGGGTTTCCGTCGTCCGCGAGCACGGCTCGCCACGGCGGACGGAGCCCTCACTCACACGTCGGATCGCGCTCCATTTGCACCGTGACGTGGCGGATCCCCAAGTCGGCCAGCCGGTCCTGGATCGCCTCGAGCACGCGCTGATTGTCGGCCGGGTTCTGGACCACGAGGTGCCCGCTCATCGCGATCACGCCGCTGGTCACGGTCCAGAGGTGCAGGTCGTGCACCGACGTCACGCCGGGAACCGAGGCGATGCGGTCGTGCACGGCGCCGAGCGGGATGTGCGCCGGCGCGGCCTCGAGGAGCACGTCCATGCTCTCCTTCACGAGCCGCCACGCGCCCGCGAGGACGAGCACCGCGATCAGCATCGACACGAGCGGATCGGCGCGCACCCAGCCGGTCGCGAGGATCACCGCGCCCGCGATGAGGGCCCCGAGCGAGCCCAGCAAGTCGCTGACGACGTGCAGGTAGGCCCCGCGTTGATTGAGCGAGTGGTCATGCCCACGGTGCAGGATGGCAGCCCCGGCGGCGTTCGCCACGAGTCCCGCCGCGGCGACGATCACGACGAGCCCGCCGTGTACGGCGGTGGGGGTCACGAACCGGCGGTACGCCTCGAGCGCAATGCCGATGGCGATCACCAGGAGGGCGGCGCCGTTGCCGTAGGTGCGCGCCGCCGTGGCGGGCCGCTGGGCGAGCGCGGTCACGAGGAGCGCCAGCCCGATCGCCGCGACGTCGGCGAGCAAGTGCCCGGCATCGGCGAGCAGCGCCAGGGAGTGGGCCACCCCACCCCCGATCGCTTCGGCGACCATGACGGTCGCCGTGATCGCGAGCACGGCGCGGAGCCGTCGCCGACTCTCGGAGTGCAGCGGCGCGCGGTGGGTACACTGCACCTCGAGCGGCAGCGTCGCGCTCACCGCTCCCCTCCCGCCCCTCGGTTGGGGCTGCTCCCGGGCCTCGAGATCATCTCTCTCACGCCACCGTGAAACCTATGGCACGGTGCCGACGGGGCAACGCGGGCCGGCACTTCGTCCCGCGGGCGAGGGGGCCGGGGCTGCGGCGCTGCTTGAAGTCGACTTGGGGCCGGGTATGTTCCCGCCTCTATGCCCGGGTCCGCCTCGCAATCGCTTGGCCTCCGGCTGCTCGCGCTCGTCGCGCTGCTGTTGACGAACGCGTTTTTCGTGGCGGCGGAGTTCGCCCTCGTCGCGGCGCGCCGCACCCGCATCGAGGCCCTGGCGCGGCGGGGCGACCGCAGGGCCAAGACCGTGCAGCGCGCCCTCCAGGATCTCTACCGCCAGCTTTCGGCGGCGCAACTCGGCATCACGCTCGCCTCGATCCTGCTCGGGTACGTGACGGAGGACACGCTCGCCCACTTGTTCCGCGACTGGTTCGCCGCACTGCCCAAGTGGTTGGACTTTCTCACCCGCGGTGGCATTGCCTCGGTAGTGGCCGTCACCATCATTTCGTTCCTGCACGTCGTCTTCGGCGAGCAGGCACCCAAGGCGTTGGCGATCACTTATCCCGAACGGACCAGCCGCTGGATCGCCGCGCCGTTGATCCTGTTCTCCTGGATCACCCGCCCCTTTACCGATCTCCTCAACTGGAGCGCCAACCGGGTGGTCCGGCTGCTCGGGGTGAAGAGCACGGCGGCCGAGCTCGACCGCATCCATTCCCCCGAGGAGATCCGGCTGGTCGTCGAGCAGAGCCAAAAACGCGGCAAGCTCGACGCCGATGACGCGCGCCTGTTGCAGGGCGTGTTCGAGTTTAGCGAGAAGACGGCGCGTGAGGTGATGACCCCGCGCACCGAGATGGTGGCGCTGCCGGCGGACCTCTCGCTCGCGGAAGCGGCGGACCAAGTGGCCGTCACGGGACGGTCACGCTATCCGGTGTACGGCGCCTCGCTCGACGACATCGTCGGGCTGGTGCACGCCAAGGACATCCTGGCCGGTCTGCGCTCGGCGAAGGGCGGCAGCCTGCGCGCGGTCCTGCGGCCCGCGGTCTTCGTGCCGGGGACGCGCGAGGTCGAGGATGTGCTGGCGGACATGAAACGCCAGAAGATCCATCTCGCCATCGTGCTGGACGAGTTCGGGGGAACGGCAGGGCTGGTCACGATGGAGGACCTGCTCGAAGAGATCGTCGGGCAGATCTACGACGAATACGACCGCCCGACCGGCGAGGTGCGCGTGGCCCCGGCCGGCGAGGCCGCCGTGTTGTCGGGGTCGACGCCCATCCGGGACGTGAACGCCGGGTTCGGGCTGCAGCTGAACGAGGCTGACTACACCACCATCGGAGGCTACCTCTTCGGCGCGCTGGGTCGGCTGCCCCAGGTGGGGGACCAGGTGGCGGTGAAGGGGGCGGTGTTCGAGATCGTCGCCATGGACAGTCGTCGGGTGGGCAGCGTACGGGTGTTGCGCTAAGACCGCAGTGCGTGGGCGCCAGCGCTGCGGAGCGATGACCGCCGCCGCTGCTAGGCGCGCGCCGGACGCCCGGCCGCGGGCGCCGCGTCGCGTCGCTCGATGACCTGTCGCGCGAGCTCGACCCCGAGCTCCAACGCCGCTCGCATGGAGCCGGGGTCGGCCACCCCTTTGCCCGCGATGTCCAGCGCCGTGCCGTGATCGGGGGCGACGCGGGGAAACGGCAGCCCGAGGGTGACGTTCACCCCGTGCCCGAACCCCGCCACCTTCACCGCGGTCATGCCCACGTCGTGATAGGGGGCGAGCACCGCGTCGAACTCGCCGCGCAGGGCACGCACGAACACGGTGTCCGCGGGCAGGGGCCCTGCGGCCGCGAGCTGTGCCGCGGCGGGGCGCCCGATGCGCTGGTCCTCGTCGCCGAACAGGCCTGATTCACCGGCATGCGGGTTGAGCGCGCACAGCGCCAGGCGCGGCCGCGCGATGCCCCACCACGTGGCGAGGGCTCGCTCGGTGATGCGGCCGCAGCGCACGATGCGCTCGGTCGTGAGCTGAGCCGGCACGTCTTTGAGGGCGATGTGGGTGGTCACGAGCACGACGCGGAGCTGGCCCGTGGCGAGCATCATGGCGACCTCGACGTCGCCCGCCAGGTGAGCGAGGAACTCGGTGAGGCCGGGATAGCGGAAGCCGGCGAGGTGCAGCGCGTACTTGTGGACCGGACCGGTGACGATGGCGTCGACGGCCCCCTTTTGGGCCAGCGCCGCCGCGTGCTCGATCGCGGTACCCGCGAGCCGCCCCGCGGCCTCGGCCGCGCCGGCGCCGCGCCAGGTTCCGACGCCGAGCTTGTGCGGTGCCGGGATCTGGGCGATCTGCTCGTCGGCGCCGATCAGGGTGACGTCGGCCTCGAGCCCCGGGGCGAGCGCCCGCGCGACCACTTCCGGCCCGATGCCCCGCGGATCGCCCAGGGTGACGGCGAGACGGGGCCGGGGCGGCACGGCGCTAGAAGCGGACGTCGACGTAGGTGCTGCGGCGCAGCAGGTCGAGGTAGTGCTTGAGCGCGAGCTGCTGAGCCAAGGCGTCATGAATGCGGTCCTTGACCTCGGCGAAGCTGAGCTCGCCCTCCGGCAAGCGACGGACCAGCTCGAACACGACGAAGCGGGGCCGCGGGGAGGTCGCCCCGACTTCGAACACGGGCTTCAGTCCCGGCATCGTATCCTTCCCCACGGCCGCCACGTAATCCGGCGGGAACTGCGACACGGGGAGCGCCTCGGCGAGCTTCGGCTCGTTGGGGTCGGAGTAGCGGCGCGCGAGACTATCGAACGGGGCACCCGCGGCCAGGGCGTCGTGCACGGAATCGGCCTGGCGTTTCGCGATAGCAATCTGCGCCGGTGAGATGGTCGGCTGGATCAGCACGTGGCGCGCCAGGATCTCGGCCGGCTGCGCGCGCTCCACCTGGATGATGTGGTAGCCGAACTCCGTCTCCACCACCGGAGAGATGTCACCCGGCCGGAGCCGGAACGCGACCTCCTCGAACTCCTTCACCATCACCCCGCGCCGGAACCACCCCAGCTCGCCCCCCTGCTCGCGCGACACGCTATCCCCGGAGTACTTCTTGGCGATCTCGGCGAAGTTCCCGCCATGGCGCAGCACCACGTCCAGCGACTCGGCCAGTTGCAGCCCCCGGGCTCGCGCCGCGGAGTCGGGCTTGGGCACGATGACGATCTGGCGGAACGAGATCGCCGCGGGGCGCTTGGGCTGCTGCGCCCGGTTCTCCTCCCAGAACTGGCGCATCTGCGCCTCGCTGGGCGCGATCGGGCGCAGCTTACCCTTCGCCTTGAGCTCGTCGATCAGGCGTTGCTGCAGGATGGAGTGGCGCTGCTGGTCGGCGAGCCAGCGGCGCCATTCCTCCTCCGACACGAAGCCGGCGGCGCGCAGCTGCGCGTGGAATTCCGTAATCGACGCGAACTGTTTCCGCACATTCTGGACGGTCTGCTCGACGGCATCCTGAACCTCTTGGTCGGTCACCTTGATCGTCGTGTCGCGCTCCCCCTGCTGGACCAGCAGCTCTTCGTCGACCATCTGGGACAGGATCTGGCGACGCGCGGCGTCGCGGGCGCCCGAGTCGGTGGGGAGCTTCATACCCTGCGACTGGGCCAGCACGAGCTGCTCTTCGATCTGCGACGCGAGGATGGGCTTCGCGCCGACGATCGCGACGATGCGGTCCACCGGACGCGCGGTCGCCGCCTGGCGCTGCGCCAGTCCCAGCCGCAGGGGGAGGCCGGCACACCAGACGGTGGCGAGCGCCCAGCCGAGCCGCCTCATGCTAGCGCGCTCCCGAGGACGGGCTGTCGCTCGGCACGGGTGGGGGGCCCGGGGCCGGCCGCAACCCGGTCGCCGGCGCGCCGCCCTGGCTTGAGTCCGCCCGCATCGCTTGCGCGCGCTCCAGCGCGCGATTGATGCCGGCGGTATTGAGCGACCAGGCCTCGCCCTGGCGCAGGGCGCCGGCGAGGAACGGGGGAACGGGGCCGAGCCGGCCATCCGGCAGCGCGCGATCGAAGTAGCTGTTCAGGTGCGCCATGACCAGGGCGCGGCGCGCCGGCTCGCTCGCCGCCGAGTCCTTAAGCCGTTGCGGCGAGACCCCGATCGCCGTTTCGAGCGCGGTAACGGCCGAGTCGTGTTCCGCCCGAATGTGGCGCCAGTCGGCCCGGGTGAGCCCGACGCCGGTCGAGTCCGCCGCCTGGGACACGAGCTCCATTTCCCCCACCTGGCGCACGAACTGCCGCAGCTGGCCGTCGCTCGCCGCGGTGATGCCGCGCAGGTCCTCCGGGTTGATGGCGAGGAGGCGGCGCACGAAGTCCCGCACCCGCAGGGCCCCACCGCGATAGGTCGCCAGCGTGCGGTCGTCCTCCCGCGCGGTGATGAACTGGGACACGGCCTGACGCACCAGGGCGGGCGCCGCGGGCATGACCCGGAGCTGGCGGGCCCGCATCAGACTGTCGAGGTAGAGCGAGTCGAAATGGATCGTGCGGGACTGCTGCAGGCTTGCGGCGAAGGAGTCGCGCACTTCCGCGAACGGCGGCCGGCGGATGACGTGGAACCCGAACGCGGTGCGGACGACGCCGCTGATGGCCCCCGGGGCGAGCTGCCACGCCACGCTGTCAAAGGCGGGCACGAACTGGCCGCGGCCCAACGCCGGCAGGTAGCCGCCGCCCTTCTTGGACCCCGGGTCGTCGGAGTAGCGCGCGGCGAGCCGCGCGAACGTGGCGCCGTGCTCGGCCACCGCCTGCCGCCACAGGTCCTCCGCCTGTCGTTTCTTGTCGCGCTCGACGGCCGGCGGCGCGTTGGCGGGCACGCGGACCAGGATGTGCTGGAACACCCGTCGCGTGCCGGCGCGATACACCGAGTCCGCCTCGGCGGGCGTTACGGTCCCGCGAGCCGCGATCAAGTGTTCGTGGAGGTGCAGCTGGCGCAGTTGCGACACGGTGGGCCACTCGGCGGCCAGCACCAGGGCCGAGTCGTCCAGGTCACGTCCCCGCGCCAAGTCCACGGCGAACACGGCGTAATCCAGGTACATGGCGGCGAGCCCGGACAAGACGTCGGCCCGCAGCGGCACGCGCTTGGCACGCCCGGCCAGGTCTCCCAAGCGGGCGACGGTCAGCGATTCGCTGGCGGCGCTCCCCGCGATCGTCGGCTGCGCCGAAAACGCGTCGCGCAGCGCGCTGCACCCGGCGAGGGGGAGTAGCACCATCAGCAACGCCAACCGTCGCATGCCGTCTCCTTAGGGGTGAGGGTCCTGCAGGACCGCGGTGAGGGCTCGCACCAACCCCGAGCCGATGGCTTCCCCGCCGAGGCGGCGCAGCCGCAGGGACAGCGGTGCGGCGCGCCGCACCTCGGCCTCGAACTGCACGGTGTCGAGCGCCGCCGTGAGGGCGGCGAGCCGCGGATGCGCGTCGCGCCGGAACGTGAGGCGCGCCTCGTCGCCCTTGACCAGGACCGTCTCGAGCCCCAGGGCGCCGCCCAGGGCGCGAAGCTCAGCCACGAGGAGCAGCCGTTGCGCGGCATCGGGCAGCGGCCCGAACCGGTCGCGCAACTCGTCGCGGATCGCTTCAATCTCACCCGGCCGCGCGGCCCGCGCCAGCCGACGGTACAACTCGAGCTTCGCCGCCTCATCGGGCACGTAGGCGTCGGCCAGGTGGGCCGGCTGGTCGAAGCTCACCTCCGGGGGCGGGCCCCCTCCGCCCGGCCCGTCGCCTTTCCCTTGCAGGGCCGCGACGGTCTCCTCGAGCCACCGCAGGTAGGTGTCGAACCCCACCGCCTGGGCGTACCCCGACTGCTCGCCCCCGAGCAGGTTGCCGGCGCCGCGCAGCTCGAGATCGCGCAGCGCGATGCGGTAGCCCGAGCCCAAGTCGGTGTGGTGCTCCAGGACGCGCAGCCGCGCGTCGGCCTCGGGGTCGATCGCGTCGGGCACGAGCAGGTAGCAGTAGGCGCGGCGATGGCTGCGGCCCACGCGCCCGCGCAGCTGATACAGCTGCGCCAGGCCGAACTGGTCCGCGCGGGTCACGAGCATCGTGTTCGCGTTGGGGACGTCGAGGCCCGACTCGACGATCATCGTCGACACGAGGACGTCCACTTCGCCGCGGACGAAGCGCGCCATCACGGCGTCGAGCTGCGCCTCTTTCAGCTGGCCGTGGGCCACGGCGATGCGGGCCCGGGGCGGCGCGAGCGCGCGCACCCGCTCGCTGATCGTGTCGATCGTTTCGATGCGGTTGTGCACGAAATAGACCTGCCCGGCGCGGTCCAATTCGCGCCCCAGCGCTTCCTCTATTAGGGCGTCGTCCCACGGCTCGATGAAGGTGAGCACGGGCGAGCGGTCTTTGGGCGCGGTCTCGAGCAGCGTGAGATCGCGCAGCCCCGCGAGCGAGAGGTGCAGCGTGCGGGGGATGGGCGTCGCGGTGAGCGTCAGGACGTCGACCGCGAGCTTTAAGGCCTTGAGCCGCTCTTTGTGGCGGACGCCGAAGCGGTGTTCTTCGTCCACGATGAGGAGCCCGAGGTCGTGGAACGTCACGTCGCGCGACAGCAGGCGGTGCGTCCCGATGACGATGTCGACCTCGCCCGTCGCCATCGCGGCGGTGACCCGCCGGGTGTCCTGCGGGCTACGGAACCGCGACAGCACCTCGATGCGCACCGGGTAATCGGCCAGCCGGTCGCGGAACGTGCGGCCGTGCTGCTCGGCCAGAATAGTCGTGGGCACGAGCACCGCGACCTGCTTCCCGGCCTGCACCGCCTTGAAGGCGGCGCGCAGGGCGACCTCGGTCTTGCCGTAGCCGACGTCGCCCACGAGCAGCCGGTCCATGGGGTGGGGCCGCTCCATGTCGCGCTTCACCTCTGCGGCGGCCGTGCGCTGATCGGGAGTGTCCTCGTACAAGAACGCCGACTCGAGCTCCCGCTGCCACGGCGTGTCGGGGGGGAAGGCGAAGCCGGGGGTGACCCGGCGGCGGGCGTACAGATCGAGCAGCTCCGCCGCCATATGCCGCAGCGCGGCGCGCGTCTTGTCGCGCTGCCGCTGCCACGTGGTCGCCCCCAGGCGATGCAGTCGCGTCGGTGGCGCGTCGCCGTCGCCCATGGTGCGATACGGCTCGAGCTGATCGAGCCGGTACAGCGGCACGTTGAGCCGGGCACCACCTTCGTACTCGACAACGGCGACTTCGAGCGATCCGCCCTCGGCGCCCACCGCGATCGTCTGGATCCCGCGGTAGATGCCGATCCCGTGCTCCAGGTGGACCACGTAGTCGCCCGCCTTGAGCGCGCGGGTGGCCGCGGTGGGCGCGGCCTCGCGGTAGCGCCGCGGCCGCCGCAGGCGGCGCGCGCGCCGGAAGATTTCGTGATCGGTGAGCACGCGCAGGCCGGGGAGGACGAACCCGCCGTCCAGCGCCCCCACCGCGAGAGTCGCCCCCGCGCGATCGAGCAACTCGTCGAGCCGCTCGAGCTGGCCCTCGTTGTCGCACAGGATCGCAGTCGCCGGCTCGGTGGCGACGATCTGGCGCAGTCGTCGCATGTCGCGGTCCACCGGCTCGGGCGGCGCCACCGGGAAGCGCGCCGTGGCGTCCGCCCCATTGAGGGCCACTCGGCCAAATTGCGCCAGCTCGGCGCGCCACACCGCGGGCTCGAGGAACAGGGCCTCGCGGGCTGGCGGCTCCTCACCCAGCCGGCGTGCCACCGCGAGATGGTGCGCGGCTTCGGCCCAGGCGCGGTCGACCTCGCGCTCGAGGGCCGCCTCCTGCTCCAACACGACCAGCGCGTCGCTCGGGAGCAGCTCGAGCAGCGCGGCGCGGGTGCGCGGCTCCGCGTCCGGCCCGCGGCCCTCGGTCGTCACCGGGAGGACCGTCACGCGCTCGAGCGGCGTCCCCGAGCGCTGCGAATCGAGGTCGAAGCGCCGCAGCGACGCGATGTCGTCGCCCCACCATTCGATCCGGGCCGGGGCCGCCATGCCGAAACCGTACACGTCGAGGATGCCGCCGCGCACGCTGAACTGCGCGACCTCGGTGACGGCGGGCACCCGCGCATAGCCCATGCGCTCGAGCCGACCGACGACGGCGCCGAGCGAGCCGGGGCCGGCGCCCTGGTCCCCGCCGGGGGCCAACACGAGCCGCATCGCCGCGAGCGCCGCGGGGACGCCGGTCCGCTCCGCCGTGGCGCGCCCGGTGGTGACGAGGATGCGGATGCGACCCGACAGCAGCCCCTCGAGCGTCTCGACGCGTTCGCCCGCGATCTCGAGATGCGGCTCTTCCGCACCGAGCGCTTCGCGCTGCGGGTACAGCGCCGCGGCGGCGGCACCGAGGGTCTCGAGGTCGCCGAGCCAGCGTTCCGCGTCGGTCGGAGTAGGGGCCACGACGACGAATACCCGCGCGGGGAAGCGGCGCGCCAAGGCGGCGACCACCACAGCCGGGCTGGACCCAGGGAGGCCCGCGACGCTCAAGCGGGCCCCGGGCGCCGGGAGCTGCTCCGCCAGGGCGCGCGTCGCCGGCAGCTCGTCGACGCGATTGAGCAGGAAGTCGAGCGCCATCAGCGGGTGAGTGCGGCGACGGCGAGCTCCACGGCCGCGAGCAGCAGCGCGAGCACGAGTAGGGGCGCGCTCGCGTCCCTCTGGTGCGTCGCCGCGAAGGCCGCGGCCGCGAAACTCGGCTCGTCGAGTAGGGCCGCGTCGAGCACCCGACGCGCGAGCTCGGGGGGCGCGGGCGTGAGATCGGACTCGCGCGCGTCGATCCCGTAGACCGTGGCGGCTACGGTGTCCGGCCCGCGAGTGTGAAACTCGACACGGGGCGCGCCCTCCACCGCGACCACTGCGGCCTCGCCCCGGGCCACCCGATTCACGAGCACGTCCAGGAAAGGCACGAACGCGGGCGTCGCCGGCAGGGCCGTCCACGCCGTATCGAGCCGGCTTCCCAGCAACACGACCCCCGCGTCCCGCACCAGCCAAGGGTCGTCGTTCACGGTGGCCAGCACGGTCGCGTCGCCACCAGCGAAGCCGGCAGCGGGGTCGCGGCCGCCTTCGAGCTGATACCGGCGCGCCACCAAAATCCCCGACCCCGGGACGGCGCCGGTGACGAGGGGGCCGGGTGTCCCCGGACGCCCGAAGCGCCAGCGCACGCCGCGCGCCGCGAGCGCCCGATTGACTTGGCCGACCAGCGCAGGGTCGGCGGGGGGGAGCACGATGCTCGCTCGCGCGGTCGCCGGCCGGTCGCCGATCACGACTTCCGAGCCGCGGACGATGCGGCGGCCCTCCTCGAGCACGGCGACGGCCGCCGCCAGGAACGGCCCCGTCCCTTCCGCGAGCGTGACGGCCGCGGGCGGCGCGACGTGCCACACGAACAGGCGCCGATCGTCGAGCCGCAGCTCGTCTGGGGGGAGCGTGGCCTCGCCCACCCACCACCCGGGCGCGAGCGGCGGCAAGGGGATCGACACGCTCGCCCCCGGGGCGGCGAGCGCGTGGCCGACCTCGCGTCCGAGCACGCGCACGGTGATCGGGGCCGCCCCCGCCCCGGGGGTGCCGACCACGTCGACCGTCACGGCGCCGTCCGATCCGCGGGCCGCGCCGATGCCTCGATTCAGGGGCGCCCGGGCGGCCGGGGCGAGCGCGAGCACGCGCACGCCGCGCGGCGCCGCGGCCCGGCCCGGGCCCAGGGCGCTGCGCTGCAAGTCGCTCACGACGTGCACCTCTCGAGCCGCCAGGGGCTCGGCGTCCACGAGGCGCGCCGCTCGGCGCACCGCCGCGGTGAGATCGAGCCGCTCCGGCGCCACGCCGGCGCTATCGAGTGTCGCCAGGAGCGCCTCCGGGGTCCCCGCCCGGGCCACGCCGTCGGCCAGCACGAGCCACAGGCGATCGGCAGGCGTCGCGCGGACCAGGGCGTCGCGCGCC